>ERZ650309.4-NODE-4-length-309686-cov-20.052546_pt1 | contig 309686 bp, 301 predicted proteins | sample MGYA00376245_ERZ650309 | MGnify/ENA primary metagenome ERZ650309 (study PRJEB26733, sample SAMN07839294) | wastewater metagenome | biome: urban; feature: wastewater treatment plant; material: waste water | place: USA: North Carolina | collected 2016-04-26 ... | reverse complement strand
GACATGAGCGTCTCGCCGGAGGAATCCTCGCCCTTTAGGGCGGGGAGGATGTCAATTATTTGAAGGCAGTGTTTGGGATAATTTAGCCTTTGCTTTAGCACGTGGCTTATCTCGTCTTGAGCAAACTCAGCAGATTGAGGCGGTAGCCACTTGGGCTGGATTAGACTCATTACTTAAAAATAAGGCCAAACAACTTTCCGGTGGCGAAGCACAGCGTCTAGCAATAGCACGTGCCTTATTGCGTAAACCCAGCGCTTTATTATTAGATGAACCCACCGCCAATATGGATCACAGTGCACGTCTATTAACCTTAGAAATGCTGGAAAACCTCAAACAACAAGGCTTAATGCTTATGGTCGCCAGCCACGATCCAGACTGGTTTCAAGCAGTCACTAATCAGCAGATAAAACTCTAAAGCCTCTACAGAATCGGTTATAGTCATATTAATCACGGAGGCACTATGAGTATCAAAATTTTATTTTTTGCGAGCCTAAAAGAACAAGTTGGGTTAAGCCAAGTGCAAAGTCCCTGGCAGGAAGGCTTAACCGCACGACAGCTCTGGCAACAAACTACGCACACTGAATTTCCTACGAATGTTTTAGTAGCGCGTAATCAAGCCTATTGTGAGGCAGATACCTTACTCGCCGATGGGGATGAGCTTGCTTTTTTCCCGCCTGTCACGGGTGGCTAAGATGATTGAAATTAAAGTCACTGATAATGCTTTCGATCCTTGGCAAGCGATTCAAGCTTTTCAACAACAACCCAGCTTTAATGCCAAGCACAGTGGTGCGAATGCGGTATTTGTCGGCACGATGCGGGACTTTAACGAAGGTGACCCAGTACAAGCCATGCGCTTGGAGCATTATCCCGCCATGACACAAAAGCATTTGCAGCAATTAGTAGCGAAGGCTTGTACAGATTGGAGTCTAGATCATGTGCTGCTAACCCATCGGGTCGGTGAGCTGATTCCGGCTGAGCCAATCGTGCTCGTGGCTGTGTGGTCGGCGCATCGGCGTGCAAGCTTTGCAGCCTGTCGGCAAATTATGGAAGACCTCAAACACCAAGCCCCATTTTGGAAACAAGAGACATTAAATGATGGCCGTCGACGCTGGGTCGAAAAAAATACTGTAGGCTAAAGTGACAACCCTCAATCGCCGCCAATTTCTCCAAACCAGTCTCGCTTACGGTTTAACTTGGCCGTATTTATCAGCTCTTGCAGCTGAGCCTAATCGTTTTACCTTACCGGCTGAATACGCTAAACATCATTCCACGTGGATGGCTCATGGGGTACAGCCACGCTTTTGGCCAAAAGAATTTGTACCTCCGATCCGAAATAATTTAGTGCTGATTGCGCAAACCATCGCGAAATATGAGCCAGTATCCTTATTAATCCGCCCAAATGAGCAAGAGCGGATTCAAGAGTTTTACGGCAACTCTGTCACTTATGTACCACACCCTCTTGATAACCTTTGGATACGTGACAGTTCACCTAGTTTATTAATAAATGCAGCCGGTCAATTGCAGGCGATCGACGCCCATTTCAAAGGTTGGGATCAACCTGAAGCCTATAAGCATGACAGCCAACTCGCTAAGTTTATGGCTCAACAGCTACAAGCTGAGCTTTTAGAGGCCGATTTCGAATTAGATGGCAGCAATCTTGAAGTAGATGGAGCCGGAACTGCTATTTTAACCGAAAGCAGTGTGTACTATCAGGGGCGAAATAGTGATCTAGCCAAAGCCCAACTGGAAGCGCGTTTACAGCGCTTAATGGGCATACAAAAAGTGATTTGGCTGCCGGGCAATCCGACTGGCAATTTAGCTGAGCGCCGCACCGATTATTACGCTCGGTTTGTACAGGTGGGAAAGGTTTTAGTAAGCCATGAACCCAACCCAGACTTTCAAGAACACGCTCTTACTTTGCGTCACCAAGACATCCTCAACCAAGCCACCGATGCCAACGGCAAACGTTTAGAAGTGATCGTGTTAAATAAACCTAAAGGTGCGCGCGTTGAGTTCATTAGTTCTAATTTTGCCTCAAGCTATTTAGGTTTTTATGTGTGCAACAAAGCTGTTTTAATGCAGGAATTTGGCGATGTACTGACTGATAATGCGGCGCGGCGCGCCTTACAAACAGCTTATCCCGAACACAAAATCGAATTATTGAATATCGATGCTTTAGCCTCCGGTGGTGCTAGTATTCACTCTGTTACCCGTCAACAACCTAGCTTATAAAGCGAGCGACTCATGCAGCCTAATAACGACGCACAACACTATAACGAACTTGGCCAAGCCATTGGCTTTCCTGTGGCTTGGCAAGCTAAACCTGTACCCAGCTTTCCTATCTTAACGGGGCAATATTGCCGACTTGAACCTTTGAGTTTGCAACATGCTCAAGATTTATTTGCCGCCTTTACTGCCGATCAAGAACACCGTATTTGGACTTACCTACCCTATGGCCCCTTCACTGATTTTACAAGCTTTAGCGCGTGGTTAGAAAAAAATACCAGCAGTAAAGATCCTGTTTTCTATAGCATCCTAAATGCTGAAGGTAAAGCACTCGGTATGGCGAGCTATTTACGGATTGATCCTGCCAATGGCGTAATTGAAGTTGGGCATATTAATTTCTCACCTGCCTTACAAAAAACGCGGGCTGCCACTGAAACTATGTATTTGATGATGCACTATGCCTTTGAAGATTTAGGCTATCGGCGCTATGAATGGAAATGTGATGCCTTAAATAAGCCTTCTCGCCAAGCTGCTGAGCGCTTAGGTTTTCAATTCGAAGGTATTTTCCGTCAAGCAACTGTATATAAACACCGTAATCGTGATACTGCTTGGTATTCGATTTTAGATAGTGAATGGCCAGCACTAAAACAAAAGTTTGACGCTTGGTTAGAGCCTAGTAACTTTGATACTAATGGACGCCAAATTAACAAGTTGGTAGCAGGTTAAATTTTTCTGAATAATCTGTGCCAAAAACTTGGCTTTGATTGGTTTTGTTGCCCTAATGCTAGCTTACGTAGTTTTCTGGCCTTTGGTGCAACAATGTCACCCAACTCACGAAACGCTGCTCTTTCTAACAAAACTAGTTCGTTATTAATTTTTGCTGCTAAACAGAAAGGAGGCCATTTACTGTAGATTACATGAGATAAATGAGCCATATCAATTTCAATCTGAAATCGCTTTACAATGCGATCTGGTTTTTGCTTGATTTCAAGTAAATTAAACCTTGCCTCAATCAAGTCTTTATTAAAACTTTGTGTAATAGCCAACTCATAATCAAGATTAATGGCTTCACTAATAATATTGCAAATAACACTGCAACAATTATCAGTTTCATTAAAACTCACAGCCTTAACTTTGGCTCTGATAGGATACTTTACTGGTTTGGGTAGATAAATGTCTGGTGATAAGCCAAGCATTCTATGTTTATGAAGTTCCTGTAGGAAAATGTCACTTTCTAAATAATTTAATACTGTATCCTTTCTTTTTAAGACTAAAGACTTTGCCGCTAATAACTCGAAGGATAAAGCTTGAGTAATTTTTTCATACCCTTGTTGGTACAAGGCTAAAGCCTGCACTGGAAGCTGCCAGTTAATATTAAACTCATCCAAATAACCACTTATAAAACCAAAACGATTGGTCTTTAATAGTGAATCATCACCATTTTGCTTATTTCCCCGTAACAAGCCCGATATATACTCCTCCTGAGAGCGGAACACTTGGTGATAGATAAAATAATTATCTAAAACCAAACGTTTAGCCGCAAAAACCTCTGCTGACAAGACCCCACGAGCCGAATCAGCCTCTGGAAACTCAATGACTTGCGAGTCAGGAAGGATATATTTTCCCTTTTTGATAATGAAATTATGTATACGTGCCGCTCGTACAGGAGTTTTTATATTTAACAAGCTTTTTACATGATCGGCTTTTTGTCCCTGTAAAGTTTCTTGAAAAACATAATCCTCTATCTTCCTCGCATGGTTAGGCACCTCCATGAGCCATTGGAACATACAAACATTAAAATCATGTTTTTTAGCTAAAAAATCTTTGATTGTTTCAGAAAAATTTGCAGCACACCAATACTCATCAATATCCAAAAACATTAAATGAGTAAAATCCTCAGCCAAAGTTTCTTGATGAATTTGAGTATAAACATGCACTTGGAAGTTCACATCCTTAGCTCGGCATTCTGCCATCTCTTTATCAGCTAAGCTAAAGCGTAAACGCTCACCATAAATAGACTTTAGCTTTTCTAGAACCTGCCAAGAATTATCAGTAGTATCATTGACTCGAATATCGAGCACATCAAAGCCAAAATAAAAATGATGGTAAACCCATAAAGGTAGATAAAAGCCCTCATCTTTAGCAATAGCTGCTAGTTTTACTTTAAACACTGGCTTCATTCTTAATAGCTCTTTTTAAATCTTCGTCATGATCCAAGTTAATTTTTTAAAACCCTCTCCAGAAAATTTGCTTTTTTAATGAATAGCCACGATTTAAAAGTAGTTAAAGAATTTTCTGCAGCGCTTTTAAACATAAGTTTACGAAGTTGCATAACTTCCGGGTAAATTAGATTGCCTAACTCACGAAATTGATACATTTCTAATAAAAACAGCTGTCCATTTATCTGGGCGGCTAAACAAAAAGGAGGAATGCCACTATAAACTATATAGGTCAAATCACCAATAGCAATCTCAGCGCTAAACCTTTTAATAATAGAGTCTGGCTGTTGTTCTGTGCTGAGCAAATGAAATTTAGCAGGCACTTTTTCCTTCGCAAAGCTTTGTGTAATAACTAAGCTATAGTCAATTTTTTGGCTATCTATTTCACAGCTAAACCTGCAATAACCTGTCTGTTTATCAAAGTCAATATCATAAACTTTAGCTTTAAGAGGATTATTTATTTTTTTCACCCCATAAATAGACTGATCTATCCCGCGCATTTTATTTTCATTAACTTGCTGAAGAAATATATCGCTCTCTAGATAATCTAAGACAACTTTCTTTCTCTCTAAAACAGATAAACCCGCCTCATTAAGCTCATCGTTAACTACCTTAACAACTTGAATATATTTTTTTCTATAATCAAGCAAATTATCTTCTAAAATACTCCAACGAAGAATATACCTTCTTGCAAAGGAAGGAATAAAACCGTGTCGATTCCTTTTTAGAAAAAAACTACCGCCACTTTGCTTATTACCACGCAGTAAACTTGATATATATTCATCTTGAGAGCGAAAGACAAAATGAAAGATAAAATAACCACTTAGTTTTAATCGGGATGGTTCAAACAAAAAACCTGGCACAATAGCATTGTTCTGATTATTTTTTTCAAAGTCTATTTCAGTTTGATCAGGTAAAATATACTTCCCTTTTTCAAGAAGGAAATTATGAATTCTTACTTCTTTAACGGGAGCACTCAAATTAACCAAGCTTTTTACATGATTACTATGCTGCCCTTTCATGATCAGCTTAAAAGAAAAGTCATTTAGTTTTTTTTCAGGATTGGGTAGCTCCATTAACCATTGAAACATACAAACATCGAAATCACTGACTTTGGCCAAAAAATCTTTAATTGTTTCTGAAAAATTGACTGAACACCAATATTCATCAATATCTAGAAACATTAGATGGGTAAAATCTTCAGTTAAAGTTTCCTGATAAATTTTATTATAAATATAGGTTTGAAAGTGAACACCTGTTGCTTGGCACTCTGCCATTTCTTCATCAGCTAAGCTAAAGCGCAGACGCTCACCATAGATAGCCTTAAGTTTTTCTAAAATCTGCCAAGAATTATCAGTGGTATCGTTTATGCGAATATCTAATACATCAAAACCAAAACGCAAATGGTGATACACCCATAAAGGCAGATAAAAGCCTTCATCCTTGGCAATCGCGGCTAGTTTGATTTTGAATGCTTGAGTCATGCACTGCGTCCTTAAAAACAAGTCCAATTAGGATAACGTGTTTAGGCTTAGGTTTCGATGGAGCTATACCCATTTTGCTTTTAAACCTAGGTAAGCCGCTTGCAGAATGCTAGAGTTTGCAAGGTCTTTGGCTTAGTCCAGTGGTGATTTGTTAAGGTTTAGGTGGTTCTTTTGGAGAGATTTGAAATGAAATTTACAGTAGAAAATATGAAGTGTGGGGGTTGTAGCTCAGCGGTGCAACACAAGATAGCAGCCCTAGAGGGGGTTGAGCAAGTATCGGTAGATTTAGCAACTAAAACGGCTGAAGTACAAGGCGAGGTTGATGCAGAGCTGATTATTGAAACGCTGACCGAAGCAGGCTACCCGACCGAATTGGTTGAATAATGACTAAACCTGTGCGCCTTTCCATTGCTGGCATGATGTGTGCTGGTTGTGTGAGTTCAGTCGAAGCGGCCTTAAAACAAGTCGATGGTGTCGAAGCGGCGAATGTGAATCTTGCCGAACGCACTGCTTTAGTAACTGGTAGTGCTCAACCTGAAGCTTTGGTGACAGCTGTTAAGCAGGCCGGTTATGACGCGGCACTGATGCAAGGTCGACAAGCTGAAGTAGACAAGGAAGCCGCTGAAGCAGTTTATTATCGCAAGCTTTGGCAGCGCGTTTGGGTGGCCGCTATTCCCGGTAGCTTCCTTATGGTTGGTGATATGCTCTTACATGCTTTACCACATATGCATGGCTTGGGGCGCTGGTTTTGGTTGGTCATGGGCTTGATTACCTTAGGTGTGTTAATCTATTCAGGTGGTCATTTCTTTCGTGGAGCTTGGCAGCAACTCAAACACTACGCCAGCAATATGGATACCCTGATTGCACTAGGAACTGGAACCGCTTGGTTGTATTCGATGCTCGTGGTGTTATTCCCTAATGCTTTTCCAAGCCTTGCCCAACATGCTTATTTTGAAGCCGCTTTAGTGGTCATTGCTTTAGTTAATTTAGGCCATGCCTTAGAGATGCGCGCCCGTGGACGCACGACAGCAGCCATTAAGCATCTAATGAATTTGCAACCACCAATGGCGCACGTGATACGCCATGGGGAAGAGCTGGATCTTCCCTTAGAAGAAGTCGGTTTAGCAGAAACCTTGCGTGTGCGTAGCGGTGAAACTATTCCCTTAGACGGTACAATTATCGAGGGTAACTCCCATGTGAATGAAGCCATGCTTACGGGTGAAGCTTTGCCTGTTGCTAAAAATAAAGGCTCGCTGGTCACAGGCGGAACGCAGAATGGGGATGGCAGCTTTGTAATAAAAGTTAGTCATATTGGTGCCGACACGGTGCTCGCCAAAATCATTGAAATGATTCGCCAAGCCCAAAGCTCTAAACCGGCTATTGCGCGTTTAGCGGATCAAGTCGCCTCTGTTTTTGTGCCTATAGTCGTCTCGATAGCCCTGATTACTTTTCTATTATGGCTCTGGCTTGGGCCAGAACCCACTTTAAGCTATGCACTAGTTACCTCGATGACTGTGTTAGTCATTGCTTGCCCCTGCGCTTTGGGCTTGGCAACACCGATTGCGATTATTGCTGGCATTGGGAAAGCAGCTCAAAACGGCATTTTGATTCGTAATGGCGATGCCCTCCAACAAGCGGCTAAGCTCGATACGATTGTATTGGATAAAACCGGCACTTTAACTGAAGGTAAACCTATTCTAAATGCCATTTATCCTGCTGAAGCTTATGAAGCTGACACTGTTTTACAGCTCGCTGCTTCTTTAGAAAAAGGCTCTGAGCATCCCTTAGGCCAAGCCTTACGCACTGCTGCTAAAGCAGCTAACCTAAAAGATTTAAAACTGAAAGGTTTTCAGAGCATTACGGGGCATGGTGTCCAAGCTAGCCTTGCTGAGCAAATCTATTTCATTGGCAATACCCGTCTAATGCAGCAGCAAAACTTAAACTTAGCAGCTTGGCAGGAGCGCTTAAAAACACTGGATACAGCGGGGCAAACCCCAGTATTTTTAGCCACTCAAACTGAGATTATCGCTCTATTTGCGATTGCGGATGCGCTCAAAACCGATGCTTTAAGCAGTATCCACCGCTTACAGAACCAAGGTTTGGAGCTAGTGATGCTGACTGGGGATCGGCGCGAAGTCGCTGAACAGTTAGCATCACAGTTAGGTATTACACACGTACATGCTGAAGTCCTACCCGCTGATAAATTAGCCGTGATTAGTCAGTTACAGCAACAAGGTAAAATAGTCGCAATGGTGGGTGATGGTATTAATGATGCCCCCGCACTAGCACAAGCCGATGTGGGCTTTGCAATTGGTGCAGGCACGGATGTAGCGATTGCCGCCGCCGATGTGACCTTAATCGGTAGCTCCTTAAACGGCATTGAACGCGCGATTCGCATCTCTAAAGCAAGCACTAACACGATTTGGCAAAATCTATTTTTTGCCTTTGCCTACAATGTTGTCGGAATTCCGATTGCAGCGGGCATCCTCTATCCGGCTTTTGGAGTCTTGCTTGATCCCATGCTGGCTGGGGCTGCGATGGCCCTCTCCTCAGTGACGGTTGTCTTGAATGCGAATCGCTTGGCACGGCTTAAAGTTTAAACCTGTGCCTTAACCCAACGCTCAATCTCAGCATGGGGCTGGGTATAAATCCACTGCTGAAAATCGCCAAACTCATTAGACCCTTGCGCTTTTAGCTGTTGCATTAACTGGCCTAAGGCTTGATTTTCTAAACCAGTCCAAGTTTGGACTAAGCGACCATTAAACTTCTCGCGCACAGTTTGCCAAACCTCAAACGCCTGCTGCATTTTCAAATAGCTGGTTTGAAACTCTGGGAAAAACTCAAACGCACGTTCAAGGAAAATAGTTTGTGTTTGTCGACCGCCCTGTTCTTTGACACTAGCCCAAGGATAGGCAGGTAAATTAGCTTGGGTTTCTAGCCATTGCAGTAAAGCATTATAAGTTGGGCGCTTGCGATCCCGAATCCGGGAGGCATGATTCCGATTTTCAAATAAGTAAATATCTTTATTAAAGAAACTCGAAGAAGCGGCATAGCGGAAAATATCTTCTAAGGTGTCGAAACCTGCCAAAAAGCGCTCCGCATCCAAGTCTGCAAAGGCTAAAATTGGGTGGATTTCCTTAGACAGACAAATCTCGCCAAATTGATAGTTATCGGCTTTAAATAAGAAATGTAGGCCATCATGCCCATATTTAAAGCCCATTTTGTGATACAAACGCCCAATAATATTGCCTAAGTCATTCCAAGAAAAATAATGCAAGGAAATCTCAAAATCCTCACTAGAAGAGCCAATCAGGTCAACCTGAAACTCTCGATAGGCAAAGGAAAAAACATGGCTATTACGCACAATTTCAGGAGATTGAAACCGCTCTTGCAGATAAGCTTTAAGGTCAATTGCTAAGCTAGGCGTTTCAAACAAAATATCCAAATCACCAAAGGAAGTTTTGCTTCGATAAGCGGGTATTGCTGCCATTCTACATTCAGGAAAATCAGCTTGTAGTTGCGTAAGAACTTCAGCTTTTAGCTGCTCGTATTCAGCCAATTGATAGCGACGTACTGGTGTATTTTTTATTGCTTGGCCACCCATAAAATCCCTCAAAGGCAAATTTTGCTAGAACCCACAGTGTACTGTGAATAGCATCACAATAGCCTCTATTACTCCGATGAAAGGCTTGGCAGTGATCCCTAGAGCAGTTACTCTTAAATCCCTTAGTTAAGGAAATTCATCCATGTCTGCTTGTAAACCACCGCCTGTGATCAGCGCAGAAACTTATTTAGTGAATGAAAATGAACGCCTAGAAACCACTAAACAAGAATTTGTGAACGGTTATGTATATACCAAAACCGAGGCTAGTCGCAATCACGATAGGTTAGCAATGAATTTAGCAGGTTTGCTCTTTATGCAGCTACGTGGTTCACGCTGTCGGGTGAGTCAGGATATGAAAGTACGGATTCAAACGCTGCACGAAGATTATTTTTACTACCCTGATGTGCATGTCACCTGCGAGCGGGAGCTGAATAATTATTACAATACATCACCCTGCTTAGTGGTGGAAATTTTATCTGCACAGACTGCACGGATTGATCGCTCTGAAAAATTTGCAGCTTACCGCCTGTTACCTTCTCTGCAAGAATACCTGCTGTGCTCACAAGATTCTCCCATTGTAGAAATCTATCGACGCGAGCAAAACTGGGAAGTGGAATATTTTATGGCTGGCGCTAGCTTTGCACTGAACTCAGTCAAAGCTAGCTTAAACGTTAACGATCTGTATGAGTTTATTATTGATGAGCCGAATGAGGTTTAGCCTAAATTTAGAAATCGCCTGCTGCACCGCGCTGCATAATATCGGTAATAATTGCTTGTACCTTTTTAGCCTCTACAAATAGCTCTGGTGGTAAGGTTTTCCCACCATGAAGCATAATATCCATATCCAGTGAGTACAGATAGTATTTGCCTTGTTTGTCTTGCACCATTGCGATTCGGCAAGGTAGGTAAGCTGAATAGGCATCACTGTAATCAACCATACGCATAGCAGTTTGTGGATTACAGAATTGAAAGATTTTTAGGAAGCGTTGATCTTGTCCGGTTTCTAATTTGACCTGCTCTGATAAAGGCAACTCACCAACGGCTTTAATATTGTGCTCATTCGCTACCATTTTCATGCTTTGCTCGGCATCGGCAGGACTCACACCGTCAGCTAAGGGATATTTTACAATCGTGGCTTCAGCTGAATTACCTGTTTCTTTAAGCTTCTTCCACATTTTTAAATAGATTTCTTTAGCTTTTGGATCAAGTTGCGCTAAAGCTTCCTGCTCAGCAGCCATCGAGCTTATTTGCATGAACAGATTGCCGTATTTGAAATAAGCAACGGCAGCCCCAAGCACAGCAAGTACACCAATCAAGGCAAGCATATTGCGGATAAAATTCATGTTTCCTCCCATTAGCGCTGCTAAACCATCCTGAAGCTTAGCTCTATATAAACGAGCTATTCACCCAAAACAATCCGCTAAAAGTAATAAGCTTACCTAGTATTCAAGAAGAAACTGAATCCAACAATAACTCTGCTAGACGATCGCGCACTAAGACACTGCCACTTGAGCCTAAACGCATTTTTTCTAGGAGCACCGAAAAATCTCCACAAGCATCCACCGCACGGGTCATGACAGCATCCACACAATAGCGCCACTCTTCTAATTCGGGTGAAGTTGAATGCGGCAAAAAAGGCCCCCGATATAACTCCACTGCTTCAGTCACGCGCCCTGAACGTAAACGTTCCCAGACATCAATAAAGTCCGCCCAAAGTGGCATGAGTAAGCGATAAGGACGCGAGCCGATTTGACCATCCAATAGGCGTCGTAAATGCGAAAGCTCAGCTTTAAGTGTGGAAATGGTAATTGGCATATCACCATATAAAGCAGCATGGAAGGAATCCAGGGTCAAACCCTGTGGATTCAATGCGAGCAAACAGAGAATCTCTAATTGCCGCTGGGAGAGACGTTGTACTTGCCCACGGAAAATTACTTGTGGTATGCCAAGTGCATGTAATTCTAACTCAGCGCGAGGCTGCCAAATTGGTAAATGCTCTGCAATCGCTCGCGCTAATTCACAAACCGCAGCTTGCCCTAAAGGGGTGTGATGATTCCAAGTACTAGAAATATTCAAAATACCCACAACTTGTGCCGTTTGCGGATGCACAATCGGCGCGGCATAGCCAACCCAGTCGTGTACAAAAGGTAAATAATGCTCTGAAGAAAATACGGTAGTAGCCTTGCCTAATTTCAAACTTAAGCCAATTGCATTAGTACCCGCAGTGTCCTCCCGCCAATGCCCCCCTGCTGCGAAATTCACCGCTTCCGCACGTGCCTGCATATGGGGGCTTGCAAAAGTCCAGAGTAAATGACCTTGGACATCCGCTAAAGCCGCCACTAATGAGCCTTCATGAGCTAATTGCATGATTTGCTCGCGCTCACGTTGGGCAGCAGCCCGTAGAGGTGATTCTTGCCAGCGTTGTTGAACTAGATAACTTTCATCTAAGGGAGCTTGAGTGTGCAGACGGGGATGAAGGTGAGCAGCACAACGCTGCCAAGAAGCATAAATTTCAGGGCGTACTAGCTGTTCACGCACCTTTGCACTGCCAGTAATGAAGCGCGACCACTGTGTTTCCGTCACCCGTCGCCGTTGCATTAAATAGTCACTGGCTCTGACCGGTATCATTCCAAGCTCCTTCTGAAGGATTGGCTAGACAAGATCCCTTAAGATGATTTAATAGGATAAATTTCGCTATGCTGGCTGGAATTATGATATACGGCACGTCCCCCGTCGAGCCATGCTGACGGGGTTTGTGCCCGAATAAACGGGAGCCTCTCCTCCTAACACGCACATCGTACAACAAAGTTTTTTGTTAAAAAAGGGTTAAGTTTTTTCTAGGATTAAAAAAATTTATATTTTCGATCAAAATGAAAACTTCATGCGTTTTATTGGTTTAAAACCTTTTTTTCTTAACTATAAGTTAAAAATAATTAAATTTAACGCAACTTCCGTAACAATGAATAATAACCTAGAGTAGCGCTCAAGATTAGAACAACCGCACTCAAGGAATTGCGATGCAAATACGGAACACCACACACGCCTATGGCTGGGTTTCTATCACCCTGCATTGGGTAATGGCACTCTTACTAATAGGTATGTATTTTGTGGGCGATTATATGGTCGAACTCACTTATTACGACCCGCTTTATCATACTTTACCGTTTTGGCATAAAAGCATTGGCATAGCTTTAGGCTTTGCGCTGTTATTTCGCCTCGTGTGGAATTTCAGCAACCCCAAACCTGCCACTATTCAAGGTGCCCCTGAATTCACTCACCGTTTAGCCAAATTAGGTCATCTCGCTTTATATGGCTTATTGGTCGTCCTTCTGATTAGCGGTTATTTAATTTCTACTGCCAAAGGCAAAGGTATTGAGGTATTTGGCCTGTTTGAATTGCCTGCCCTCTTAGCAAGCAATGAGCAGCGCGGCGAAATTGCTGGTGAGGTCCATGAGATTGCTGCCACCTTATTTATGTTGTTAGTTGCTGTACATGCACTAGCAGCCATTTTTCACCATGTTTATTGGAAAGATAACACCCTAACTCGTATGTTAGGTCGTTCATCACAAGCTTAGGATAACTATTCATGAAACGTTTATTAGCCAGCTCAGTATTAGCTTTAGGTTTATTAGGTAGTGCCGCTATTGCGCAAGCCGATGACTACACCATCGACAGCGAGAATATGCATGCCTCCATTAATTTCCGTATCCAGCATTTGGGTTATAGCTGGTTATACGGCCGCTTTAATGATTTTTCAGGCACGTTTAGTTATGACGAAGCTAAACCAGAAACAGCTAAAGTCGAAGTAACGGTCAAAACCACTAGTGTGGATAGCAACCATGCTGAGCGTGACAAACATATTCGTAGCAAAGATTTCTTTGAAGTGGAGAAATTCCCAGAAGCTAAATTTGTCAGCACTGCTTACAAACCAAATGGTGATGGTACTGGTACTTTAACCGGCGATTTGACCCTAAAAGGCGTGACTAAACCCTTAGAAGTCAAAGTACACGAAATCGGTGCAGGCAAAGACCCCTGGGGTGGTTTCCGCCGTGGTTTTGAAGGTACTGCTAAATTCGCTTTAGCTGATTATGGCATTAGCTATGATTTAGGGCCTGCTTCTAAAGAAGTTGAATTGATTCTGTCTTTAGAAGGCGTAAAAAAATAAACGCTTAAGTTTATTCATGACTTAGGGTGAGACTGCATCCTAAGTCATTCTGTTGGAGCTAGCTGCATAAGCCTTCCGCAATTGCAGCAAATCCTCTTCGTAGTATTTCTCCTCGGTCAACTGCTCAATTATTTTCTGCGCTAAAGCTAAACGTTTAACTGCGATTAGAGTTTTGGCCTGATAATAATCCAATTTCATTCTGAAAAAATTACCCATCCGCCGCTCAATACGCCGTTTTGAAAAATGGAATAACCGTAAAGCTTGCCAAGGTTGTTGTTGAATCAGTAAATCCATTTCCAACCGATTGAAAGCCGCGGTATTGAGTATATCTTCGCGCAGCCTTCTCCAAAGCCAAGGCTCAGCGAGCGGCCAAATAGCCACCATTTTTTCTGCAAGGCTTATCTCAGTTGCTTGAGGAAACAATAATAAGTGCACAACTTCGCGTAAGCCTGCCTCACTAAGCAAATTGTTTTGCAAACAGCCCAAGGCCAAACCGAGCTTTAAATCAAAATATTTATCTAAAACCGACCAACGTAAAACACTTAAAATGCCTAATTCGTTTAAAGCATCTGGTGCAAATGCTTGTACGACAGCGGTGAAAATAGAATCTGCCTTGAGTTGGGTTAGCTGAACACTTAGTTGAGTAAATACTGCCTGCTCTACCTCAAAATTTAAGCTTTCAATTCCATCATCATACCAAGCAGTTGACACCAGCTTACTAATAGTGCCGCCAGCCCCTAGCTGAATATTCATTCGCTGGACTAATTCGCTCACAGATAACTGCAGACAAGGCTCTAATGCTTTATGGGGTAAATGGCTATAAAGATAAAATCTGACTAATTCCCCTTGATCCGAAATCGCTAATAAACAACGTCCGATCACTTGTTGCTGCTCATCAAAAAAATACAATACGCGCTTATTAATATCTGCTGCATTAGCGACTACTGAAAAGAAATTCACTCCACCGCGGCTTAAACAGGTCTGAAAGTGATCCCCCATGCGAAAGACTTCAAAAATATCTTTGGCAAAGCGCATGTAGATAGTTTGGGTCTTATTTTCAAGCTTCAACTCTGTCTTTAGCTTGAAGCCTTCTACCCAAATTTGCGTATTTACACCCCGCTTTTGCATTCTGCTCAGCCAAACCTGATTGGCTGGTGCAGTCACTAAGGGGTAAGCATTTTGCTGTTGTGCTTGACATAACCACCCAACCACTCGCCGCACAGCTGGTTCTAAACTCGCTAAGGCTAAGAGCGAATTTAACTTATTCGTATCAGCCAACCATTCAGGTGGAATCTGTTCTAAACCAAAGGCCTTATGTAATTGTGCTTGCAATGCTTGTAAGCAATTTGCTTCCCAAGCTCTAAAAAATTCATGGAGGGTAGCATGCAAGAGCTTTTCTCTGAAACGATCTAAACGCTGCTCGGATAACGTGATTGGCTCATCCTGCTGAAGACGCTGCTCTAAATTAACTAAACGCTGCTTTAGAAAACCCGCTAAGCGCTCATCGGTACACTCAGCAAGTTTCGTCTGCACATAAGCTCGTTGCTGCTCTACTTTGGCAGAATTAGCTTTGACACTTTCTAAAATTCGCTCAGCCACCTGCACTGACTTTGGATGATAGCGACCCAATAATTCTAAAGAACCATGCAGGCTTGTTGGATAAGTCAGTAAGTCTTCAGGTACTTCTAAAAAGCTGGGTAATACTTGCATCTCAGCTTGCAATAAAGGAAGTAGCTCAGCCATTTTAAGCACGCAAGACCAAAGCTTATTTAAGCTCACATAGTAGTAAATCTCCTGATAGCCAGCCCGATACAAATAGGCCAATACCTCAATGACTTGCAAAGACTCGGAATAACTGGTTTCAGCTTCTAAGCTTTGCCACCACGTGAATAGGCGCTTAAAGTGTTCTGCTGAAGGATCAGCTGCTAAGAAAGCATCAAAGGCGACCACTAAGCGCGGCTCATCAAAGCGCTCCTTGAGCGCTAAAGTCTGGCGGAAATAATCTACACAAGGCCAATGCACGGGAATGATTTCATAGAAATAATAAAATCGAAAACCATCGTCTATCTGCTCTGGCGCAGATTCACAAACCAGCCCAAGCTTGGTAAAGAAATCAGCTTCACGCCCCGTCATCTCCTTATACCCAAGCGCTGCTTCTAGCAGATATACAGCCTGCTGTTGCTGTTGAGTATAATAAGCAAGCAGCTTAGACCAAGGCTTTAAACGTGCTTCTAAAGCTTCAGCACTGCTAGAGCCTTTTAAATAACTCAACCATGCTCGCACCAAGCGTTTAAAACGGCGTGCATCAGACTCTTCATAGCTAAGTTGCCAATGTTGGAAAACTTTTAAAACGGTTTGTGGTTGTCGCCAAGGGCTGGTTTCAGATAAACGCTGTAACTGAGACTCTAAATTACTTAAAGCTTTAGTCAGCTCTGGTACTTGGCCAAACGCCTGCAAATCGTCTAACCAAGGTTTGAGCTTATGCACCAAAGGCATTTCTTGTTGTTTGAAGCCTATCCATGACTCACGTGCTGCCTGACTAAACTGCTTTTCTAAAGCTTTCCGTTGTTTAGCAGGGTAAGTAGCCTGATAGAATTTGTAATACTCACTCGCTAAGCCTTTAAACTCAGCTAGAAATAACTGGCTGTCTTTATGCCAATCCTGCCAAGCCGCTAAAACTGTAGGAGTGAGCAGACTGGTCACAAGATCAATTAAACGTCTACACTCTTTAGTCGACAAACGCATCAAATCCTCTAGCCAAACTTGCCAAGTTTCCGCAGCCTCTGAGACTGCTGGCAAAGCAGGCAGCTCTAATTTGAAAGCAGCCGCTTGGAGAGGGAAGCCTTCAAAATAATGACGCTGACTAGCGAAAAACCGCTTATAGGCAAATGCACCTTCGGCCTGCCAAACTGGATTCGCCAAAAGACTAACTAAATGACTCGTACGACTAGTGTTTAACTCTTGGCTGAGGGTAAACAGCAAAAGACAAATTTTAATGCCATCTGGGAAATTTTCTAAGATTTGACTGAGGGCTAGTTGCTCGTGCTCCAGCCAATCTACGGCTTGCTCTAAGAGCTTAGGGTTGAGCGATAAGCACCAAACTAAGGCATCCAGTAAAGGCACTAGGGTTGGGCACTGCTGTTTCAACTGGTTGACTTGGCGCACTAAACGCGCCGTACCTTGCTCGGCTAATAATAAAGCTTGCCACGGTTGCACCACTTTATTTTCTAATAAGGCACGCACCGCTTGCAGCTTTAAGCTCACGCGCTTTTCCCAAAGCTCAACTGAACCAACTAGCTGCGGCAACGCACGTGGAAAAGCATGCACAAGCCGCTGATAGCTATATGCAGCTTGGGCTAAGTCCTCAGTTTGTAGTTGCCGGACTTCTTGATCCCAAGGGCCAGGTACATAGAGGATTTGCCAGCTTAAAACCTGCTGATCTTGCTTAGAAAGTGGATAACCCCATAGCCAGCCCAAGCGCGCACGCAAAAATAATTTGGCACGCGGTAAATTATTGCTGTATTTGGGCTTAGGAGCTTCATCGACATAATCTTGCATAACCAAGTATTAGCACACGTGTTAACTTAGGACTGCAATGACAGCTTCACGTTTCCGTTGTTTAAGTAGCGCTGTTACAAAAATCACATAAGCCAACGCAGCCAGAATAAAAACAGTGAATGCTAAACGCATACCCATCCATTCGGCTAAATAGCCGACTAATAAAGCAGCAATGCTTGAACCTATAGAAATACAGATCACTGATAACGCAGATAAGCGTGAAGCCTGCTCAGGAAATAGCTCAATCATTTGTCCCAATAAAATCGGAAAAGCCACTGACATCCCTAAACCGACTAGAAAGCTACAACCCCAGAATAGATAAATCGCTGTATTCACCCAACCGTTTAGCCCTAAACTATTTTGTGTGATTACGCCGAATAAACAGAGGATCGCTAAGCCTTGCAGTTTTTGCTGTGCACTCCAGCGGCTGGCTAAAAACGCATGCCAAACCCGTCCTATAAGCATGCCTAGCATTAAAAAGAAAATACTAGTATTTGCACTAGTCTCACTCAGATTTAAGCCTTTGGTGACATAACTCGTCAGCCAAAATGATTGCCCCCATTCCACAAAGCCTAAAAAGATATAGGCAGCTAACACCAATAAAATAATCGGCTGACGCAGGATTTTTAAATAAACGCCTAATTGATTACTGTGTTGAGTATTTGCAGTTGAATCAACAGCATGAGACTCTGAAGTAGCGGGATAGAAACGCTTAGGGCTAAATGCAACTAGTAAAATAACCATAAAGCCCGTGAACAATAAATACGGCTGCTGCCACTCAGATTTCCAATTTAAGATCAGGCTCACCCAGACCGGCGCAAATAAGGCGCCAAAGCTAAAGCCTACATCTGCAAGGCTTAGCATACGGGTGCGATGTTCTTCATTCTGACTCATTCTCGCCAATAAACTATGCGCGATGGTAAACAATGCGGCATCCAGCACCCCCATACCCGTATACGCCAACACAAACAGCCAATAACTTTGGGTATTGACCAACGTGAGGACTAAGATCAGCATGATACTGGTATAAATCAGCAGCAAAATCCGCTGGTCAAAGCGCTTGGCAATATCGCCCCCTAAAATTGCGCCAAATAAGGAACCCACCGTAATCAAGCTCATCAGAAAGCTCATTTGTGGATAATCCAAAGCAAAATGCGCTTGGACACGGGGTGTTAGAATCCCGAGTAAATTACCAAAAATACCGATTGCTAAAGAAGCATAGAGAATCACCCAACCCAAAGCTGGGGTTGAGCGAATAAAATCCGTGGTGCGCATGTTTTATTAATCCTTATAAAAACAAAAATCGGCAGCTAGTAGACTAGATACCGATTATTCAATACTGAGAAACACGCAGTTTAGGCTGAAGCCTTAGGCTTGCAAAGTACCGCGTCGAATCTGATCACGCTCTAGTGATTCAAATAGTGCTTTGAAATTACCCTCGCCGAAGCCTTGGTCTTGTTTACGTTGAATAAATTCAAAGAATACCGGCCCCAATAAAGTCTGAGAAAAAATTTGTAGCAACAAACGCGGCTGCCCGTCGGTGGTCGAACCATCCAACAAAATACCGCGCATTTTTAATTCATCCACCGGCTCGCCATGATTCGGCAAACGCTCTTCGAGCATTTCATAGTAGACATCATTCGGCGCATTCATCAGCGGCACACCGGCTTGGCGCAATAGATCCACACTCGCCAATAAATCATCCGACAGCAGCGCAATATGCTGAATACCTTCGCCATTGAATTGCATCAGGAACTCTTCAATTTGCCCTGTGCCGCCACGCCCTGCTTCTTCATTTAACGGAATGCGAATTAAGCCATCCGGCGCAGTCATGGCGCGCGACGTCAGGCCAGTATATTCGCCCTTAATATCGAAATAGCGAATATCACGGAAGTTGAATAATTTCTCATAATATGCGCCCCAAAACGCCATGCGCCCGCGATAGACATTGTGGGTAAGGTGATCAACCACTTTAAAGCCATAACCTTGCGGATGACGTTCCACACCCTCGACCCACTCAAAATCAATATCGTAAATCGACTTACCTTCTTCAAAGCGGTCGATTAAATATAAGGGCGCGCCACCAATACCTTTAATGGCTGGTAGGCGTAATTCCATTGGCCCGGTCGGGATTTCAATCGGTTGTGCGCCCAATTCCAGAGCACGCTTATAAGCTTTGTGTGCATCTTTGACACGGAAAGCTAAACCGCAAGCACTGGGGCCATGTTCAGCAGCAAAATACGTGGCTAAGCTTTTCGGTTCGCGATTAATGATGAAATTAATATCGCCTTGACGATACAGCAATACATCTTTGGAGCGATGCTTGGCAACCAGACTAAAGCCCATTTTTTCAAATAAGGGCTCTAGCACATTCGGAGTGGGTGAGGCGAATTCAACAAACTCAAAGCCCATTAAACCCATAGGATTTTCAAATAAATCAGACATGATCAAAACTCCACAAGTACAAGATTTCGTGACAACTCAGCGAGAACTTATGTTGCGAAAGGAGGACTCACCGGACGCCCGCGAATACTGCGTGCGAGATGTTGCCCCATGATCAAGTGATTCATTAGGTTTGAAAAATTTCGTGTAATAGAAAGCTGTAGTAGTTATATAACAAAATGAGAAAAACTGCGAAAAGTATAGGTTTGCTTGCCGCATCGCCCTAAGAAACGGAACACCTAACCGCCAAACCCAAGCAGGCTAAACGCAAGCCTGCTGGTGTTTTTATATGAGATCACTCTCAAGCCGCATCCACCTGAATCACCTGCTCAACCTTGCTCAACTCACTCAGTGGAATATGGCAAAGAATCGCGTGTCCTGTTTCAGTTTGCTGCAAAGGTGGCATTTGGGTTTCACAAAGCGCTCCGACTTTACGTGGACAACGGGTTTGGAACGGACAACCAGAAGGCGGATTTACCGGCGAAGGCAATTCACCTTCCAAGACAATATGGCGTTTTTTCACTGAAGTATCAGCAATCGGAATCGCAGATAGCAAAGCTTCGGTATAAGGGTGATACGGCGGGTTGAAAATTTCATCGGTCGTGCCCTGCTCCATAATGCGCCCAAGGTACATCACCACAATGCGATCCGATACATAGCGCACTACGGACAAATCATGGCTAATAAACAGCAAAGTGGTTTTTAAATTGCGCTGAATATCAGTCAATAAACCAGTTACCGCTGCTTGCACCGAAACATCAAGTGCCGATACCGGTTCATCCGCAACTACCAAGGCAGGGCGGCCTGCGAAGGCACGCGCAATACCAATCCGTTGCTTTTGTCCACCGGATAATTGACGCGGCCGACGGCGGGCAAAATCACGCGGCAATTTCACTAAATCGAGTAATTCCATCACGCGCTGATTGATTTTATCGGGGTCTTGCTCAATGCCAAACTTCTTAATCACGCGCGCAATTTGTGAACCAACTGTGTGGCTAGGGTTTAAAGTATCGAAGGGATTTTGGAACACCATTTGCAACAAAGACACCATTTGCGCTTTGCGTTGCTCGACTGGCAATTGACTAATATCGACACTATTCAGTTTAACTTCACCCGATGTAGCCTCCTCCAAGCCCATTAAGACTTTAGCGAAAGTCGATTTGCCGCAACCTGACTCGCCCACAATGGCAACCGTTTCAGCCTCATGGGCAATCAGATTAATGTCCTCGTTGGCTTTCACATATTGGACTTTTTTGCCCTTGATCAGCGCCATCATCGAGCTATCTTTGAGGGTGTAATACTTTTTCATGTGATTTACTTCTAGTACTACTTTGCCGATTTCGGCCTGCTCGCCACTCAAACCCACGGGACGATGGTTCGCCCAATCAATTTCCGCAAAACGCACGCAGCGCACATCGTGCCTTTCCTCATTCGGTACAAGCTGCATATGAACACCAGTTTTACTATCGCAGCGCCCTGCTTGGAAAAAGTCACAACGTGGGCCGAAATAACAACCTTGCGGACGATTTTGCGGCAGCGGTAATTGCCCACGAATCGGCACTAAGGGGCGCGAATTTTTATTGCTGCCGGGCAAAGGAATCGAGGCAAACAAACCACGTGTATACGGATGGCGCATTTCATTGAACACAGTCTGCACCGAACCGGTTTCAACTGCTTCGCCTGAATACATCACCGTAATGCGATCACAAGTCTCCAGAATCAAGCCGAGATTGTGCGAGATATAAATCATCGAGGTGCCGAACTGCTTGGAAATGTCCTTAATCAGTTGCACAATCCCCGCTTCGACCGTCACATCTAAAGCCGTGGTTGGTTCATCCAAGAGCAATAAGGCAGGTTTGGATAATAAAGCCATCGCAATGACAACACGTTGCTGTTGCCCGCCCGAAATCTGGTGAGGATAAGAATCCATAATCCGCTGCGGATCAGGCAATCGCACCGCTGCCAGCATATCCTTAGCGCGTTGGGCAGCCTCCGCTTCGCTCACATTCTCATGGTAGAGCGGCACTTCAATCAGTTGCTCACCAATCTTCATGGATGGATTCAAGGACGCCATTGGCTCTTGGTAAACCATGCTGATTTGTGAGCCACGAATACGGCGCAGTTCCTCATCACCCATCTTCTGCAAATCGCGGCCATTGAACAGAATTTGCCCGCTTTTGACGCGCCCGTTCTTACCCATGTAATTCATAATCGCCAGTGCTACGGTCGACTTGCCGCAACCTGACTCCCCCACAATACCAATCGACTCCCCAGGCATTAGTGTCAGATTAAAATCAATTACCGCTGGCACTTCGCCTGAGCGCGTGTAATAGGAAATATTGACGTTTTTACACTCCAAGACTGGAGTAATGGCTGTAGTACTCGACATGCTTTTACTCCTTAATCCCGTAGTGAAATTTCGCGTAAACCATCCGCCAGCAAATTAAAGCCCAAAATTAATGAGGCTAAGGCGGCAGCGGGTAAATACATGGTATGCCCTGCGAATGCGCCTAAAGGTACGGCCTCTTTGAGCATTAAACCCCAATCTGGATCAGGTGGCGGCAAACCCAAACCTAAGAAACCTAAAGTGGCGATGGCGACCACGGTGTAACCTAAACGCAAGCAGGCATCGACGATTAACGGGCCACGCGCATTGGGTAGCAGCTCAACCAGCATAATGTACCAAGGGGTTTCGCCACGGGTTTGCGCAGCAAAAATATAATCGCGTGTTTTCAAATCAAGCACCAAACCACGCACAATGCGCATAATCTGCGGCGCGGAGGCAAAGGTTACCGCCACCACCACTGTCCAACCGCTCGCGCCCAAAGTAGCGACAATAATGATGCAGAGAATAATGAAAGGGAAAGACAGGAAAATATTAGCAATGAAGGAGACTATTTCATCTGCCCAGCCGCCTTTGTAGCCTGCCAACACCCCCATCATCATGCCAACGACATAGGCCACAAAGGTGGCGAAAGTTGCCCACACCAGAACCTTTTGTGCACCCCAAATAATACGCGACAAAATATCGCGACCTTTGTGATCCGTACCCAACCAAAATGTCCCACCATCGGGAGCATGCGCTCCAATTTTTTGGAAGGGTGCCATAATCGCATTGGGATCATATAAGGGTAAAAATGGCGCTAAGATAGCCATTACTACCCAGAATAAAATAATCAATAAGCCAATCATCCCGACTGGGGATTCACGCATTAAAGCTAAGACTTTAAAAAAACGCTTTACCCGAGATTCACGCTTGGCAGGTAATTCATTGTCGAATTTAACACTATCAGTCATGGCTTGGCTCCTAGCTAAAGCGAATCCGTGGATTCAATAAGGTATAACCAATATCGGAGATAAATTGCGAAAAGACTGCCACGAAGACTGCAACCATTACGCAAGCCTCAATCACATAAATATCCCCGAATAGAGCCGCATCCACGAGCAAATAACCGAATCCTTTATACGCAAAGAACACTTCAACCACGACTAACCCAGACAACAGCCAATTCAACTGCAGCACAATAACCGTGAAAGGAGCAATCAAGGCATTGCGTAAAGCATGGCGCATAATGACGCGCTTATACGGCAAGCCTTTGAGGACAGCAGTGCGGATATATTGTGAGGTCATCACTTCCGCCATCGAAGCGCGAGTCATCCGCGTAACATAGCCAAAGTCATAAATTACCAAGACTGCAACGGGTAAGATCATCTCTTTCCAGCTAAACCCACCAGTCATACTGGAAGTACCGGGTAGAAGATGCCAAGTATAAACAAATAAGCCGGTTAAAAAGGTAGCTGTGACAAACTCAGGGATAGAGGTAGTTAACACAGAAAAAACTGAAATGACTCGATCCATCCACGAGCCTTCTTTCATTCCCGCTAAAACCCCCAGTGTGAGTGATAGTGGAATCATAATAAGAAAAAACACCAAAGCTAAAATGCCGGTATTCTTAAGGCGATCCGTTAGCAATTCAGAAACCGGAACTTTATACTGTAGCGAATCACCAAAATTCCCATGTAAGGCACCTCCAATCCACTGCGTATAGCGGGTGAAAAAGGGTTCATTATAGCCGTTTTGACTTAACCAAATTTCACGTTGCTCAACGGATGAATAAGGCCCAAGCACCTTACCCGCTACCGCCATTTTATCGGCTTCAAATAGGGAAAATAGAATAAACGACACAACTAACATGATCAGCAGCATCGCTACTAGCCGTTTCGCAGCTAATACGATCATAAGCTAACACTCCTTCTACAGCCTGCTGCTCTCCCTCTGCTAGGTCATGCAGTTAGACTTCCTGTGGTTTTTTGGTGGCAAAACCAAAAGCCCGCTTGTTAGCGGGCTTTTAGTTAGAGATTAAAACTTAAGCATCTAGCCAGACCTTGTTATAAGGAGTACTGAATTGATGATATTGAGTCGGATGCGCTTTCACACCTTTAACCTTGTTGGCTGCAATGAAGAAGTTAGATTGCCATAAGGGTTGTACAATCACCGCATCGTCTTGCAGAATACGTTGCACATCTTTCATCGCCTCTTTACGCTTAGCAACATCAATCAGTGCTTCGGCCTTATTTAAAGCGGCCTCAAACTCTGGATTGTTGTAGTTGGTTTCATTCCAAGGCACACCCGCACGATAACCCACACTTAGAACCATAGTACCTAAGGGGCGATGCGTCCAAGCCGTGATCCCAAATGGAGTTTTATCCCAAATTTCCCAATATTTCGCTGCTGGCATTAGATTAATCTTGATCTTAATCCCCGCTGGAGCACATTGCTCTTTAAGAATTTCGCAAGCCTGTTGCTGCCAAGGGCCATTGGTGTTACCGCAATCTAAAGTCAGCTCAATGCCATCTTTATAACCTGCTTCTTCCAACAACTTCTTTGCCTTTTCATGATCTTGCTTGAGCTTAGGCAATTCGGCATATTCAGGATGAATGGGGCTAACATGATGATGTTCGCCTACTAAACCACCTTTACCCTGATAAATCGTTTGCACATATTTATCTGCATCAACACAAGCTTGGACTGCTTGACGCAACTTTTTATTGTCGTAAGGTTTCTCACTCACCCGCATCCGAATACAGCCGGTTTGGGCGGTTTGTGAAGGATAAATCGTAGAATTCGGCACACTTTCTGCGAGTGCATAAGAAGCAATATCAAATTCATAAATCATATCGACCTGCCCTGAAGCAAACGCCGCTAATTGCGCCGTAGAAGCTGGACCGTGGTCGATATATTGAATTTCATCGATATAAACGTCGCCGCCCCAATAGGGTTGATCAGAACGTTTGAGGATAGCGATTTCACCAACTTTATACTTGTCTAATTTATACGGCCCCGTACCAATCGGATTCTTGATTAAATCTTTACCATCTTTTTCAAAGTTGCGGTGCACAATTGCAGTTGGGTAATTGTATAGATTTTCTGGGATGGCTAATTGGGGTGAACTCATTTTGAGCTTGACGGTGTAATCATCAACCTTAGTAACCGCACCTTCAATCATCTGCTTGGTCATTTTCGGTTTGCCATCTTTATCTTTCTCGCCGGTATCCACATCCTTTACCATCGCGGAGAACAAACCAACATTTGACGACCCTGTTTTCGGATCAAGCCAGCGGGTGAAGTTAAAGACTACATCATCCGCATTGAACTGATCACCGTTGCTCCATTTCACATCTTTACGTAGTTTGAACGTCCATTCGGTTAAATCGGCATTCGCTTCCCAACTTTCTGCCAGCATCGGACGAGTGACATTATCAGCACCGGTAATTGTTAAATACTCTAAGAACTGACGAGCTACATTCGACTTTTCAGTCCAGTCAAATAAGGCTGGATCAGTAATCTCTTGCACTGGCATCGAGACTTTTAAAACTCCACCCTTTTTCGGAGTTTCTTCGGCTGCCATTGCGGCTGGCATCAAATTTTCGCCCAAAATAGTGCCTGCTACTGTGTAAGCAGCAACTGCCGACATGCCTAATAAAGTAGTAGTACGCAAAAATTCACGGCGTGAGATTTTCTTATTATCGAGGTCAGCGATAAGCGTAGGGATCATTGGGTGCTTATCAGCTTCCGGAAATTTAGACATAACATTCTCCAGTCCAGCTTTCAGTGGATTTAAGTGAAAAACGGCAGAGTAGAGTTAGAGAGATGACCCGATGCTACTCTATTAAAATTACAACTTCAAGAAAGCAAAAACTGCAGCATTTTTTTGCTGCATCGCACAAAAAATATTAAATTCTTATTTATCGACCTTAATAGAGTTAGCTCTATTTACTACTAGCAAAACGACTAGAAACTTATATAGTGAGCACCATCATGTAATACCAAACTTACACGAGGAGTTAGCAATGGCAAATGACCGACATTATTTGGGCGGACAATGGTTGAGCGGCGAGGGTAATAGATTGCAAGTTGACAACCCTGCGACTGAAGCTATCGTTGCTGAATTCAACCTTGCTAGCGAATCGCAACTCTTATCAGCCGTTAAATTAGCCAAACAAGCGCAAAAAGCCTGGGCAAAATTAGCCAGTTATGAACGCGCTGCTTATTTACACAAGTTAGCCGATCAATTAGTCAAAGAGGCTGCCAAAATTGGCGCGGTACTGGCTGCTGAATCGGGAAAAAGCCTTGCCGATGCGGAAGCTGAAGTGATTTATGGCGCAGAAATTACCCGCTATCATGCGGAGTGGAGCCGGAAAATTGAAGGCGAAGTTATTCCGAGTGACTCTCCTAATGAACAACTGTTATTAATGCGTGAGCCGATTGGAGTAGCAGTTTGTTTAATCCCATTTAACTACCCGATTTATACCCTACTGCGCAAACTCGCCCCTGCTTTGATCACCGGCAATACTGTGATTATTCGCCCCAGCAATCATACCCCCTGCTCTGCGCTAGCCCTTGCAGAAAGTGTGGAAGCAGCCGGTTTACCCAACGCCGTGATACAAATTGCGGTCATGGATCATGCTGTATGCGAGGCGCTGTGTCGTCAGCCAGAAGTCGGCATTATCTCGTTAACCGGTAGTGTCGAGGCAGGTCGGCAGGTTTTGGATTACAGCAAAACGAATATCACTAAAGTGTCGTTGGAACTAGGTGGAAAAACACCCGCGATTGTGGCAGATGATGCGGATTTAAAAGCAGCCGCCACCGCCATTATTAACTCAAAAACGACCAACTGCGGCCAGCTCTGTACTGCGGTTGAGCGAGTTTATGTGCAAAGCAGCGTTTATCCGCAGATGGTAACTTTATTGCGTCAAGCAATGGAAGGACGGAGTTTTGCTAATCGTGCTGAACACCCAGAGGCGATGGGGCCTTTAATTAGTCAAGAGGCACAAACCCGTACACATGCTTTAGTCCAAGCGGCGATTCAAGCTGGTGCCATCTGTGAGGTTGGCGGGTATTTACCTGAAGGCTCTGGCTATTTCTATCCACCAACCCTCCTCACGCATGTCAATCACAGTATGCAAGTGGTAAAAGAGGAAACCTTTGCACCTGTACTTTGCGTCATGCCCTACCAAGATTTGGAAGCAGCGCTCGAACTCGCCAATGATCATCAATATGGTCTGTCTTCTGTGCTTTTCACCAATCGTTACAAAGATGTGATGCGCGTCGCAACCAGCATTGAGGCTGGCGAATTATATATTAATCGCACGCCTGCCGACCCTTATCAAGGCTTTCATGCTGGCTGGAAGAAGTCAGGTTTAGGCGGCGATGATGGTAAACATGGCATGTTAGAGTTTACCCAAACTCGCATGGTCGCTTTGAATTTTGCCTGAAACTCTGCACACAGGTTAGCTGATGAAAATTACCGAATTAACAAGCTATATCGTTGCCACGCCTTATCCGCATATTGGCGGGATGTATTGGATTTTTGTGCGCCTCAAAACAGCTTGTGGCATTGAAGGCGTGGGTGAAATTTACTCCGCAACCTTTCATCCTAAAGCCCAAATTCCCATGATTGAGGATGTGTTCCAACGTTATCTGTATGGACACGATCCACATCATATTGAACGTTTTTATCGGCAATGTTATTCCAGCGGTTTCACCCAGCGCCCTGATCTGAGCATGATGGGGATTCTAAGTGGCTTGGAAATGGCTTGCTGGGACATTATTGGCAAAGCCGCAAATCAGCCGGTTTATCAATTGATAGGCGGTAAAGTAAACGAAAAATTGCGCTGTTACACCTATCTCTACCCGAAAAATGCAGCGGGTGAATATGATTACAGTGACCCCGATTTAGCGGCAGAATGCGCAGCCGAGAATCTTAAAAAAGGTTTTACTGCGGTCAAGTTTGACCCTGCGGGGCCTTATACCGCGTATTCGGGGCATCATATTTCTTTAGAAGTGATGCAGCGCTCAGAGCTATTTTGTAAGTTGCTTCGGGAAGCGGTCGGTGATCAATGCGATCTATTATTTGGTACACACGGACAAATGACACCCGCATCTGCGATTCGCTTAGCAAAACGTTTAGAAGCTTATGATCCTTTATGGTTTGAAGAACCCGTTCCTCCGGGGCAGCCTGAAGCGATGGCTGAAGTGGCGCGCAAAACCACGATTCCCATTGCAGCAGGTGAACGCTTAACTACTAAATATGAGTTTGCGGCACTCTTGCAAGCAGGTGGCGCAAGCATCTTACAGATGAATTTAGGACGTGTGGGCGGCATTTTGGAGGCGAAAAAAATCGCTAGCTTAGCCGAAGTCTATTACGCGCAAATTGCACCGCATCTTTATAACGGCCCGGTAGGTGCGGCTGCTAGCATCCAATTAGGCGCTGCGACTCCAAACTTTTTAATTCAAGAAAGTATCGAAACTTGGGGTGGTTTCTACGCCGACATACTACACAAACCGATTGATTGGCAGGATGGATATATCATTCCACCCACTACTGCGGGTTTAGGTATTGAAGTGGATTGGGCTGTGGTTGAAGCTCATAGTCCTTACACTGGCGAGCGCCTACATCTGCAAATGCACCCTACTCCTTACGATGTGAAAGATCATGCACCAGCCAAAGGTTGAATACGATTACATCATTGTTGGCGCGGGTTCGGCTGGCTGCATTTTAGCAGAACGCTTGAGTGCCTCGGGCGAATTTACCGTGCTGGTGTTGGAAGCGGGTGGCACAGATAATCATCCGTGGTTCAAGATGCCAATGGGTTATGGCAAGCTCTACTACAACCCACGCTATAACTGGATGTATTACACCACACCCCAAAGCGCATTAGCACAGCGCAATCTGTATGTGCCGCGTGGCAAAGTACGCGGTGGCTCAGGTGCGATTAATGCCATGATTTATGTGCGCGGGGCGGCGCAAGATTTTGATGATTGGGCAAATGCGACGGGTGATTCAGGCTGGTCGTATCAATCGGTGCTCCCCTATTTCAAACGCCTTGAAAATCACTGGAATCCCGACTCAAACTGGCATGGACACGAGGGCAAAATTCATGTCAGCTCCTTGCGCTCAGGCATGCACCCCGTCTGCAATAATTTTCTAAGTGCTTGTCGTGAAATAGGCTTCCCTGAAAATACCGATTTCAATGGTGCACAACTGGAAGGCTTCGGCGTTTATGATGTGAATATCGACCACGGTATTCGTGACTCTAGCTCACGCGCTTATTTGCAACCAGCACTAAAGCGCAGCAATCTAAGCGTACAAACTGAGGTAGTGGTTGAGCGTATTTTATTTGATGAACAGAAACGGGCTATCGCTGTGCAAATGGCTCATGCTGATAAGCCTGTCGTTTGCCATGCTAGACGTGAAATTATTATTAGTGCAGGGGCGGTAGAAAGCCCCAAATTGTTGGAATTATCGGGTATTGGTAATGGTGCAGGTCTACAGAATTTAGGTATCCCTACGGTGCAGCATTTGCCCCAAGTGGGCGAAGGTTTACAAGATCATTTATGCGCCAGCTACTATTACAAAACGAATGTTCCCACCTTGAATGAGCGCTTTAACTCTTTGATTGAGCAGGCCAAAATGGGTTTACAATACCTGCTTTTCAAAACTGGCCCACTCGCTTTAAGTGTTAATCAAACCGGCGGCTTCTTCAAAACCAATCCTGAGTTAGTTAACCCCAATATTCAGCTTTATTTCAATCCGTTATCTTACACCATCCCGAAAGATGGCAAAGTCGCGATCAAAACCGATCCTTATCCGGGGGTATTGCTCGCCATCGCAGCCTGTCGCCCAAGTAGCCGTGGCAACATACACGCCATAAGTCCTGCTAGCCGTGAAAAACCTGCGATTAATCCCAACTACCTCAGCACGGAACAGGATATTCAAGATGCCCTAGCAGCTAGCCGTTTAATGCGCCAAATCGTGCAAACCAGAGCCTTGCAGAACATCATTACGGAAGAAACGATTCCGGGGCTACCCGTACAAACAGATGCAGATATGTTGGAGTTCTTTCGCGCTAATTGTGGCTCGATTTATCATCTGTGTGGCACTTGTGCAATGGGAAACAGTGCAGAAAATTCAGTAGTGGATAGCCAATTGCGCGTACATGGTGTGCAAGGCTTACGGGTGGTGGATGCGTCTATTTTCCCGAATGTCACGTCGGGGAATATTAATGCGCCGGTGATGATGGTGGCAGAACGGGCAGCGGATTTGATTTTGCAAGCTGTTTAATGGAATTAGTTACGAAAGATCAAAGCAGTCAGAATCAACCGTTTGTGTAGAAATATAAGCATCTGTAGCCAATCCTTCAGTACGCACTTGATTGGCTAAACGGACGGCTGTGTCCAGATCCAAACCATGCCCAACTACAATCGCTGATTGCTCATTGCTATAGGGCGCACTGGTACTATTTGCCACAGTATTTAAGAGTTTAAAAGTATAAGTGGGATATTGAGTACGAAACTTCTTTAAGCGTGTTAAAGCCTCAGCGCGTGTGTCATAACCTGACCCTACAATCACATTCCGCGTACCTGCCAAACAGGGTTTAAAATAGCTAGCCGAGCTTGGATTAGTGGGCAGCACGTTCCCTGCTTTGCTAGGTGTAATCGAGTTAATATCAAATTGATTAGGCAAAGGCAGTTGCTCAACGGGTGGGACTTTGGATGTATTAAGACTAGGCACTTGTTGAACAACCTTATTGTTCAAATCATTATTGCTAGCTAACTTATTCAGTGGAAAGCTATTGGAACTAGGTTCTATCTTGGTTAGCGGAGTTGAGTTAGGTTCTGACTGAGGCTGATTCGAAAGCGAATTCATCCAAATACCAATAGCCAAACCCAGCACTGCTAAGCTTCCTACAGCCACTAAAGGTAAGAACAAGGGCTTAAATTTGGTTCTAGTCGAAGTTTGAGTAGGCTTAGCTGCTGTGGCCTCTTCATCCGGTTTATCTGCAACCTTTTCTTGCTTAGATTTAGAAGGCTGAGTACCAGAAACCGTACTTGGAACCGTTACACCATACTGGTTTTTAATGCCTCGGATCAGCTGTTCAATATGGTAATTTAAGTCGCGCCCTGAGCGTATTTCGGTAGCATTCCGGAAAGCTAAAAGCTGTAAGCTAGGTGGTAACTCAGCCTCCAGCGGCATTCGCGCTTGTTCGAGTAGCACAGGAACAACAGGGATGTTCTGTTTCAAAGCCGCTTCAATTTCAATACGCACAAAATCTGCTGGATCATCAAGACGGCGTAAGCCCTGTGCATTTTTAACATTCAGCCACTCATTGCCAATCAACGCTAACATCAACTCGGATTTAGCGACAGCCTGATTTAAGTATTCACGAAAATCGACCCCTAAAGGAATAGCATCAACATCAATAAAAACCGAATCAGAGCCAAACACCGCTTCTAAGCGTTCAGCGAGCATACCTGCAATATAACCAGAATCATCGCGTCGATAGGAGATAAAAATTCGTGGCATGATTCAGCCTTTGTTGATTGTAGTTAAGCTTAGCTAGCGATTAATTTCTCAAGACGATCAATCTGAGCATAGCCTATTTTCAAAAAGATAACGATTCAGGGAGAAACTTATGGGACAAATATCTATTGCCTATGGCGCTATTTTGGGTTCACGCTGGAGTACAACTGAACCCACTTTATTACAGGTTAGGAATCTTAAAGTCATTGAACAATTACCGAGCACCGATACTTGGCCATTTTTAACTCGTGAGATGTTTGCTTTAGCAGGCACTAATCCAGAATCTGGGCATTATCGACAACAAGTGATTCATTTTGGAGCGAGCTTCAAATGCCTTGAATGGGATTGGGCAGAATGGCTAGGAAAGTTTGAAGACTTACTCAGCAAGCTGTTCTGGGATGAAGTCATGTTGCATTTACATAGCGAAGCGATAGGACATTATGATTATTACTATGAATCCTTGATTCCTTTGAATTTTTATGCACAAACTCCATTTACACCTAACCAAGAATGGCAGTTAATCGGTGGGCCACGCTACTTTGACTATCATGATCATGCTAAATGCTTGGAGCAGGATGGGAAAACTTGGCGCTACTCTAAAGGAGAGTGGAGCTTAGTGCTGGATTAGCATAAAGAAAAACTTCAGCTAGCCCGAGCGAAGATTAAATCTCAGGCTAGCTACAGGCAATATTTAGCCTAGCACTGAAAAACTACTCTCCTGATTAATCTCCCGATTCCGAGAATAAAAGCCAATACTCAAAGTACGCCCTAAATACTCCATCGTATATTGTACAGGATCTTTGTCATGATCTTGCCCTGCTTCGCAAGCCACAATCAGAGTTGCCATCATCTTGCCCGCAACAGCTGTATTCTTGAATTGATTACCACTCGTACCAATCGCGATGTAATAACCGGGCAAATCCGTTTTGTCATAGATCGGAATCCAATCCTCAGTGACATCATAAGCCTCGACTGTACCGCGCACTTGATTAGGAATACCTAAATCAGGATAGCGCTGTGCCATCCGCATGATATGAGTGACTGCATGCTCGGTCAGATCACGGCTCATAGTGTCAGGATCAACCCATTCTTTTGGATCACACTCTGGATCCTCACTACCCAGCAGCATCATACCGCCGCTGGCCGGACGACTATAAACCGCCACATCACTATCCGAAGTGACCATACCTAATTTTATATAATCATAATGTGGTGGCGGTGGAACATGGGGAATTTCTTGGCGTAAGGCACGGGTACTCATTTTCATTTTATCCGCCAAACCAACTAGCGCATTGATCTTGGATGAGTGAGGGCCACCCACATTTACTACCACTGGCGAATCAATTTGCTCGCCATTTTTTAAACTAATGCCGCAAACCCGTCCATTTGCTTGGCGAATCTCCACCACCTCAGCATTGAAACGGAATGCTCCACCTGCAGCTTCGGCAGCACGCTGTAAATTATGCGCAGCCAATTGGGGATCATTTACATAGCCGCCTTTTGGCCAGTGCACTGCACCACGCAAAGCTCCAGTAGTTGGTTCTGCAAAACCGTCTTGATCGGGACGTTTAGGCGGGTAATACAAACGCGCATCATAGCCCGGAATAAACTCCTGCAATTCTTCAGGGCTAACTTCGCGATAAGGAATACCCAATTCTTTAGAAAGCTGGATGGCCTTTTCTAAATAGCCATTGTGTTCAACTTTCATCACTAAGCAGCCGCACTCATTAAATTGAGCAAGACCAGATTCATCCTCTACTCCGACATATTTCGCCCAATCTCGCCAATAGTGATAACCTTCATAAGCCATTGCAGTACCATCCAAGGTAGAATAGTAGGTACGAATAATAGCGCTGGAATTGGAGGTGGAACCGAAGCCAGCTGCCCCTAGTTTATCCACATTCAGGGTTTTCCAGCCGCGGCGCGCGAGCTCTAAACCAATGGCTGCGCCTATGATGCCAGCACCGATAATAATCGCGTCATACTGTTTGCTCATGCTACTAATCTCCTTGTCAAGTCTTGGTGATGGCTGAGTAAATTTTCGGTTTTAAACTATTTTTGCTTCAAAATACATTAGTGTTTGGCGTTGTCAATACAATAGTGTATGTTAAGTACTAGAGAGAGTAGAGAGAAAGGCATGAGCGATGAAAACCGCGCTAACCTTGAACGTCAAGACTGGATTAGGGCTGCGTACACCGTATTCATTCAGGAAGGTGTGGAGCGGGTACGCGTCCTAACTCTAGCTGAAAAGTTAGGGATTACGCGAGGTAGCTTCTATTGGCACTTTAAAAATCGCGATGAACTATTACAGGCTTTAATAGAAGTCTGGCAACAGAAAAATACAGGTGAGCTATTAGCCGCTTGCGCGAGTAGTAATGATTTTACTGATCGCATGTTAGCAATTGCCGATTGTTGGACTAATGAAAACCTCTTCGATCCAGCTTTAGATACTGCGATGCGCAATTGGGGTTCGAATAATCCAAGTATCGGTCAATTGGTACACGAAGAAGATCGAAAACGCTTACACGCTTTCCAAGAAATGTTTGAAGAACATGGCTGCGAAACCGCAGAAGCTATGATTCGTGCGCGCGTTTTTTATTTCACTCAAGTTGGCTATTATGCCCTTGAATTAGGTGAGTTATTGACTCAACGCTTACGCTTTTATCGTGAGTATTTCTGGGTATTCACTGGTGAAAAAATCGATGAAGCCCGTTTCCAACAATATCTAGAAAAGACCTTACCGAAAAACTCGGAGTGAAGCACCACCCTTACACTCTGATTTGCGCTCAAGCTATTCAATAGGAGAGTGTATTTTATGAGCCAAGAACCCGCCGTTTCCACCGAAGCAGCCTCCCAAGCTCGCCCCCGCCGTACTAGGCAACGCCACGCTGAGAGTGGCTCCAACTTTCATCTGCACCAATTGCCATGGCAACAGCTCAAAAACCCGTATAAGCCCATTGAAATTATCTATGAAGAGCAGATCGAGCAAATTCATAATACCTCGATGCGTATCCTCGAAGAAGTGGGCATGGATATTCTGGACGATGAGGCGCGCGCTTTAATGAAACAGTGCGGTGCGAAAATCACGGCTGGCAGTAATCGGGTACAGTTTGATCGGCATATGATCATGGATTATATCTCCAGTGTCCCTGAGCTTTTCACTCTGCACGCGCGTAATCCAGAGCACAATCTGCAAATCGGTAAAAATTTCACCAGTTTTGGCACGGTGGCTAGTGCGCCGAATGCCAGTAGCATGGATGGCGGAAGACGCGCGGGGAAGCATGCCGACTATCAAAACTTCCTGCGCTTGATGCAGAGCTTGAACATTCTGCAATTCACGGGCGGTTATCCGGTAGAGCCAGTCGATATTCATGCTTCAGTGCGCCATTTGGACTGTTTAGCGGATTGCGTGACCCTCACCGATAAAGCCTTTCATGCCTATTCGCTTGGCAGACAACGCAATCGTGATGGGATTGAAATTGCACGGATTGCGCGTGGAATTAGCCATGAGCAACTGGAACAAGAACCTAGTTTATTCACCATTATTAACTCCAGCTCGCCCTTACGCCTCGACCAACCCATGCTGCAAGGCATTATGGAGATGTCGGCACGTAATCAAGTGGTGATGCTCACTCCCTTTACCCTTGCAGGGGCAATGGCTCCCGTGACAGTAGCGGGTGCAGTGGCTCAGCAAAATGCCGAAGCTTTAGCCGGTATTGCCTTTACGCAAATGGTCAGGCGTGGTGCGCCCGCCGCGTATGGTGGCTTTACCTCGAATGTAGATATGAAATCCGGCGCACCTGCATTTGGCACACCGGAATATGTGCAGGCCGCGCATATTAGCGGACAACTTGCCCGCCGTTATAAAATCCCCTACCGCTCCTCGAATGTCTGTGCCTCTAATACCGTCGATACGCAAGCAGGCTATGAATCGACTATGGCCTTGTGGGGCGCGATTATGGGCGGGGCTAACTTCCTCATGCATGGTGCAGGCTGGTTGGAAGGCGGTTTATGTGCTTCGTTTGAAAAGTTAATCGTGGATGCTGATTTGCTGCAAATGATGGCGGTTTATCTACAAGGTGTCACCGTGGATGAGGCTAGCCTTGCGTTGGAAGCAGTGAAAGATGTCGGCCCAGGCGGTCACTATTTCGGTACTGCGCATACGATGGCACGCTATAAAGATGCTTTCTATGCCCCCCTAGTTTCCGATTGGCGCAATTTCGAAACTTGGCAGGAAGCGGGTAGCCCGACCACTTACGAGCATGCACACAAACTCTATAAACAAATTCTACAAAGCTACGAACCACCGCCTTTAGATGCTGCGATTCGCGAAGAGCTAGACGATTTTGTTGCACGCCGTAAGAGTGAAGGCGGCGTCGCTACGGACTTTTAAGGATTAAGGAATCATTTATGAAATCACATGTTAGGGTCGCAGTGATTGGCGGCGGTGTTGTGGGTGCGAGCGTTTTATATCATTTAACCAAACTTGGCTGGCAAGATGTTGTTTTAATTGAGCGCTCTGAACTCACTTCAGGTTCGACATGGCACGCGGCTGGCGGTTTCCATACCCTAAATGCCGACACCAATATGGCGGCACTGCAAGGCTATACGATTAATCTATATCGTGAATTGGAGCAAATTTCTGGGCAAGCCTGCGGTCTACATCATGTCGGTGGCATTACCTTAGCCACTACACCTGAGCGCATGGATTACCTTAAAGCTGAGCGTGCTAAACATCAATACATGGGCTTACATACGGAAATTATTGGCCCTGATGAAATCCGTAAACTCTCGCCGATTACTAATACCGACGGTGTAATCGGTGGCCTTTACGATCCACTCGATGGACACCTTGATCCTTATGGCACGACTCATGCCTATGCGATTGCGGCAAAAAAGCAAGGCGCTGAAGTTTACCTACATACGCATGTGAGTGCTTTAAACCCGCGTCCTGATGGCAGTTGGGAAATTGTCACGAATAAGGGTAATGTGATTGCTGAGCATGTGGTAAATGCGGCAGGATTGTGGGCGCGTGAAGTTGGGCGTATGGTCGGAATTGAGCTGCCCTTGCATCCGATGGAGCATCAATACCTAGTTACGGATGAAATTCCTGAAGTTTATAACCACGGTTCGGAATTGCCGCATGTGATGGACCCAGCCGGTGAAAGCTATTTGCGTCAAGAAGGTCGCGGCTTGGTGATTGGTTTCTACGAGCAGCGTTGCGACCCGTGGGCAGTCGATGTGACCTCTTGGGATTTCGGCCATGAATTATTGCCTAATCAATTAGATCGTATCAGCGAATCCTTAGAGTTTGCCTGCAATCGCTATCCGGTTTTGGGTCGCGCAGGGATTAAAACTATTATCAATGGCCCTTTCACCTTCGCGCCTGATGGTAATCCTTTAGTCGGCCCAGTCGGTGGCTTACGCAATTTCTGGTCAGCTTGTGCGGTGATGGCCGGTTTCAGCCAAGGTGGTGGTGTGGGTTTAACCTTAGCCGAATGGATGGTAGAAGGCGAACCCACTCGTGATGTATTCGCCATGGATGTAGCACGCTTTGGCAAATTTGCGACTCGCGCTTATACCCGCCATAAAGTGACTGAGAACTATCAAAAACGCTTCTCGATTTCCTTCCCGAATGAAGAGCGCCCAGCCGGTCGCCCACTACATACCACGCCGATGTATAGCGTGTGGAAAGAGCAAGGTGCAGTCTTTGGGCAAGGCTATGGCTTAGAGCATGTGAATTACTTCGCGCGTGAAGGCGAGCCACGTTATGAAACACCGACCTTTGTGCGCTCCAATGCTTTCGCTACGGTCGGCGAAGAATGCCGCAATGTGCGCAATAATGTGGGCATTAATGAAATCCACAACTTCAGTAAATTCTTAGTCACAGGTCCCAAAGCGCGCGAATGGCTAGATGGCATCATGGCAGGGCGTATTCCAGAAATCGGTCGCCTAAGTTTATCGCCACTATTAAGCCCGAAAGGTCGAATTATTGGTGACTTCACCATTAGCTGCTTGGCCGAAAATCATTTCCAACTCACCGCTTCTTACGGCGCACAAGCTTATCATCAACGCTGGTTTGAGCAGCATTTGCCAGAGTCTGGAGTGGAGATTCGCAATATTTCCTTGCAACGCATTGGCTTCCAAATTGCAGGGCCAAATGCCCGCGCTCTATTGAGTAAGATCACTAATATTGATCTAAGCACCGAAGCTTTCCCCTTCATGAGCGTGCGCCAAGGTGAGGTGGGTTTAACGGATGCCATCGTACAGCGTGTAAGCTATACCGGCGATCAAGGTTATGAAATCTATGTGGATAATAGCCAGCAGCTGGCTTTATACGAAGCGCTGTCTGAAGCCGGTAAGGAGTTTAATCTTAAGCCGTTTGGCATGCGTGCCATGATGAGTTTGCGTTTGGAAAAAAGCTTTGGTTCATGGCTGCGTGAATTTAAACCCGATTATACCCCACTCGAAACTGGCTTAAGTCGCTTTGTGGCTTATAACAAAACGGCTGATTTCATTGGTAAGGCCGCTGCTTTAGCAGAAAAAGTGCAAGGGGCAAAACGTAAACTCACCACCTTCATTGTCGAAACCGACGATGCCGATGTGCACAGCGATGAACCGATTTGGCACAATGGTAAAATTGTTGGCTCAGTCACGTCTGGTGGCTATGCGCATTGGGCACAAAAATCGGTAGCGATTGGTTTCTTACCGCCCGAATTAATTCAAGCAGGCACGCAAGTTGAGATTGAATTATTAGGCAAAAAGCGCAAAGCCACGGTGATTACTGAAGCGCTGTTTGATCCGCAACTGACCTATTTACGAGCTTAAGCGATGCAGGCTATCACACTGATTTCCTGTCTAGGGGAAAATACGTATCCGATCTGTGCGCTATTGGCAGATTATTTGACCGAGCAAACTGGCATACCGGTGCGCTTTGATCAAACTACGCCGTGGCTAGAAGCTAGCGAAAAACTAGCGAATGGGCAGATTCAAATGGGTTGGATTTGTGGCTTGCTGTATACCTTGCAACAAGATCGACAAGCACGCTATCAGGTGCTCGCTAAGCCGATTTTTGCAGGACACAGTAAGCCAGAGTATTTCTCTTATTTAGTGGTGCGGCGTGATAGTGGCATTCAATCCATTGCTGATTTAGCCAATAAGCGTCTGGTGATTAATGACCCAGACTCTTATTCCGGTAATCATGCTTTATGGGCGCATTGGGCAAAACTACCGAATCCGCCGACGTTTGCTCAAGTGTCCGAAAGTGGCTCACACTCTAATTCCCTGCGCATGATTGCGGCGGGCGAGACGGACGTGGCAGCGATTGACTGTACCGTATTTGATTACTGGCTGAAAACGCAAAAGCCAGAGATGCAAACGGTGCTTGGTCAACTCAAGGCCATTGAGCAAATTAACCCTGCACCTACCCCGCCACTGGTTATGCATAATTCAGTGGATAATGATACTACGCAAACCATTCGCCAAGCGTTGTTAGCCCTGAATCATTCCGCGTGGTTAGCGCGTTTACAAGCGGCTGGCTTACAGGGTTTGGTAGCGGTGCAGGATCAGGATTATGATTTTATGCGTGAGAGTTATCGCTTGAGTCAGGGATTTAAACCGTTTTAATGTTGTTTGCTGTCAGTGACTTGGACTTGTCCATTCATTAACATGGGCAATAGCCAGTCTCGCAGAGCTGTTAGTTTTTGGTTTTCTTTTTGATTATTGAGAACAAGTTTATTATTTTCTGCAATAACATCATCATACGCCTGCAATAGTAGTTTATCGGGATAGGCTACTTGCAATGAAAACAAATCATTTTTAGTTATTGAACCAAAGGTCGTTCCTTCACTATTTCTTCGGTCAAATAAACGCTTGAAATAATCCATCACATAGAAAAGATAGGCATCAAATCCGTCTTTACTTTTAAGTGCAGCCAAACCACGACCGATACAACAATCAATATCAGCAATGTTCATTGTACCAACAGGTGCGCGGACACTTAGTAAAATATCACCAGCTTTTGCGAACCTGCTAGGCTGAGTGGTGTATTGTCGAATATTTGGAAAGCGTATCCCAAAGTCTGTTGAGCCTTGAAAAAATACAGTGCCGTTCCCATCTTCATTGTAACTGCTTCCCTCAGGCGATTGCCCCATTGTGATATTTGCAATTTGGTGAAGCTCTTTCACTTCCCATACCGCCGGAATCTCCCGTTTCAACTCCTTGCTATACACCATCTTTCCGCCCGATGACTTATAGGGCTTACCGTTTTCATCGGGGAAATCAAATTGCACAAACCAGTAATCGTAGAGTGTTTTCGCCATGGCTTCGAGTTTGGCGTTGATGCGGTTGTTAATTTCGATTTTTTGGTCGATGGAGAAGAGAACCGCTGCAATCTTGTCCTGATAAAACTTTTCAGGAATTTTGAACATGAGTTTAGTTAGATAATCAATATTGATGTTATCTTGAATACTTCCACTTGCAGAATTCTGAATTGACCGCCTGATATATGTAAATACGTAGTGCATGAATAGCTCGGATGATTCGTCCGAGTCGGCAACAAAACCAACAACACTATCAGGAAAACACATTGGATACCCTAATAGGGCTGTCTCCGCAATGTTAGCTGCAATAGTTATAACAAGTGTGTTTTTCGGCCAAAGTTTACTTTGTTTAAGCCCAAAATCATTATATTTATCAGTGTGTGATCTAATAAAAAGATTGGCAGCCTTAACTTCTCCCGTTTGAATCAACGGATATTTACCATTTACGAACAAAGCCGGATCATTTCTTGGACGATGTTTAGACTTACCTCTATTGAAAGTACCAAGTTCATCAAGCTTCTTATCTTGCCAATGCTCATTGTATTTCGAGCTATTAAATTTCATAGCAGAGGCTCACTAACTGGGTTTCAAGCTGGCGGGATTCGGCGTTCGTCGAAGAAGAAACCCCTCCCATCCTCCCCTTGTCAGGGGAGGGGCGAAGAGGCAGTAGCACACTTTTCTTGTTCCTCCCCTGACAAGGGGAGGTTAGGAGGGGTTTCTTAATCGTCCAACAAGCTGTTGAACAATTGCTAAAGGTAGTCGAATTTTTAAGAACCCTCACCCCAACCCCTCTCCCAGAGGTAGAGGGGGAGCAAGAGCTTGTTTTTCTTAGCTCCTCTACCTCTGGGAGAGGGGTTGGGGTGAGGGTCTTCAATGACAACGAACAAAACAGTTCACTCATAGCGTAAACTCGCTAACTGGGTCTTAATCTCAGCTTCAAGTTGGCGCGATTCAGCAAACAGCGTATCAAGGTTATCGGTAAAGCCTTTCATTTTGGCGGCAAACTCATCAGCAGTAATATCGGTATATTCGATCTTCACATCAAAATACTGCCCCGCGCTAAATGAGTAGTTCTTTGCTTTGATTTGCTCGTAACTGACCACCACCGAAAAATCATCTACTGCCGTTTTAGCATTGAAAGTGTCGATAATGTGCTGCTCTTCCGTTGGGGTAAGCACTGTTTTTTGATTCTTGCCATCCTTGATCGTTTCGCCAAGGTTGGACGCATCAATCAGCACTACCTTGTCTTGGTTGCCCTTATCAATGAATAAAATTGAAACATTCGTCCCCGTGGTCGCAAAAATATTGCTTGGCATTGACACCACACCCGCCAGCATTTTCTGCTCCACCAAACGCTCACGGATACTCTTATCAATGCCGGATTGCGCGGTAATAAACCCTGTCGGCACAACAATTGCCGCCCTGCCCTTGTCTTTTAGCGAATACATAATGTGTTGGATAAACAGCAAATAAATCGCCATTTTATCCTTGGCTTTATTCGGCACATTCGGAATCCCTGCAAAGAAACGCGCCTTGTTTTCCTTGGTATCCAGATCGTCACGAAAATCACTAAAATCCATTTTGAACGGCGGATTGGAAACAATGTAATCAAACTTCGCCAGCTCAGCCCCATCCTTGTGATAGGGCGACAACACGGTATTGCCTTGAATAATATTCGGAATGGAATGCACTAAATTATTCAGAATCAAATTGAGTCGCAACAGCCCAGACGATTTTTGCGAAATATCCTGCGAATAGATACTGCATCGATTTTCCCCAATCGCATGAGCAAGATTCATTAGCAAAGTTCCCGATCCGGCCGACGGATCGTAGCATTTGACATTCATTACTTTGCCACGAAGATCAGTGGGCACGAGAATCGCCGCCATAATCTTAGCGACCGCGTGTGGGGTATAATATTCCGCGTATTTGCCGCCACTGTCCTTGTTGTAGTCCTTGATCAAGTACTCAAAAATATCTGCAAAGAAATCAAAACCCTGCGTAAAAATATGCTCAAAGCTAAAGTTCACCAGTTTGTTGATAATCACTTTACAAAAATTGTCGCGTTCAGCAGGGTCTGCAATAAACTGGCTGAGTGCATCAAACAAGCGCACTTGTGCTCCACCGCCAGTTTTCACCGAGAAAATATCGCTGTTGACAATCGCAATTTCACGCAGGGTATCATCAAACAGCTTGGCGAAATTAGCCTCGTTTTGCCGCGCAAATAAATTGGAAATCAAGTGTTCTGGGCGCAAATATGCCGTGCCTTCGGGTAACAGCATGGTCAGCATTTCATAATCATCAAGGTCGAGACTAGCGATGTGCTGCTCCCAGTTTGCGGCGTTAGCAGTAGCCGGATCCGCTTTTTTCAGCTCATACGCCAACTTGTCGCAGAGGAATTTATACAGGAAAACCTGCGTGATGATCTTGAATTCATTGCCATCATTACCCAGCCCGTAAGCAGCACAGATATTTTTCAAATTATCGATCAGTTCGGTGGTGCTTTTCTTAAAATCGAGGACTACCAAGGGCTTACTCCAATACAGGCAGTTTGGTGAAATGTGGGGCTTTAGCAGCTTTCTTATCGAAGGTCAGCGTCGTATCACAGCCCTTGCCCCGCGCCACATGGGCAATCAGCAAATCTGCCAGATCATAGGTGTTGTTTTGTGCGCTGCCAACAAAATCACGGACGCTCAAGGAATCCTGAAATTCTAGTGCCACCATAGACAGCAATTCACTCAAAGAGCCTAGTAGTTCGTCTCGGGGTACTTCATAAACACTTTTCAGCACCCACATCAGTTCCAGCACGACCACGTTACTGACAAACAAGGGCTGCTTGTTGGCTTCGGCATCTGCCAACAATTGAGTGGCGATTTGCATCTGTTGCTCGTCGTCCTGTACCAGAAAGCGTACCAGCACATTGGTATCAACCGCTTTCATAAAGCCTCATCTCTGATGTATTGGGCAACCGCCTGATCCATTTCTTCAATGCTCACCGGACGGGACTTCTTGTATTTGCTTAACAGCCCAGCAACTTCAACTACCTTGCGGGTAACAGGCTTGATGACTACTTCCCCCCGATCATTAAGGACAAATTCAACCCTGTCCCCTGTGACCAGATGCAGGCTATCCCGTACACTCTTGGGGATGGTAACTTGACCTTTTTGTGTCACTGTCGAAACAAAAGCATTCATACCAAGCTCTCCAGTATTACTTTAGACCTTTATTATTACTTACGGTAATACTAATTGCAAAGCCTGCTACCAAGGAGTCACCCCATTAAATTCATCCAGATACTCTTTCACGACCAACTGATTGATATAGCGGGTACTAGCGGGGGTTAGCTTGATGTGTTGTGTTTGTTGAAATTGTTGTACCACATGCCGCTGCATCATGCGCTCAAAATAACTGTCGTTGTCAAGGATGTTCCTGTTTTGCAGCACGCTGTCATCGGCTTGTTGTTTAACCAATTGCAGTGCCTCGAAAATGCGCCGCTCACTATCAGAGATTGCACCGTGCTCTAGCAGTCGTTTATGCACGCGCACAAATTTGATGTCACCTGCGTATTTGCTTTGCAACAAACGATTTTTGCGGTTGATTTCGCGTACTTTGTCCTGAATTTTGTTGAGAGTGAGCATATTATGCTTCATCTCTTCCTGACTAACTGCCTTAAGATTACGGTTCTTAAACAGGCGTTCTAGTTCCTCTTTGAGTTGCACGAAGTCGGAGTCTTTAGGATCAATATTGCTGGTCATGGTTTCGCGGGCACGGCGCAAGGCATCTTTCAACTCATCCGCCAGCTTGAGTTCCTCCTCACCGATTTTGACAAACTTGAACAGCACTTCTTCCAGTGCCATATTCAATAAGCCACTGGTATCAGATTGATTTTCAAGGCGATCTTTAAGGTTAAGCATTGCTAAATGATTATCCACCTCATTATACAATGCGTTGATTTGCGCGAACGGCAGACGTTGCAACAATTCATTAAAACCTAACAAACGGCACAAGTTATACAGGCTGCGAGCATCCGCCAGAGCTTTTTTTAGTAACAATATTTGTGCCCGATCCTGAATTTCAGTGATTTGGCGTGAGAATAGCTCTTTGTTTAAGGTATCGTATTGAAACAGTACATCCTTGACCGCTTCCAACTCTGCTGCAATTTCCTCAGCGGATTTGAACAGCTTGGAATAATGCTCCATTTCATCGCCCAGCTCACTTTGTAGCTCATCAAAATAGGCTTTATTGGTTTTGTCGAATTCGCTACGAATATCAGCAAAATCCACCACATAACCATAGCGATGCTGCTTATAAGTGCGGTTCACCCGAGTCAAGGCTTGCAGCAGATTATGGTCACGAATGACACGACCTAGATAGAGCTTTTTCAAGCGTTTAGCATCAAACCCTGTCAGCAGCATATTGTAGACAAACAGCAGATCAATAGTGCCTGCCTTGAAATCCTCCACCCACGTATCGCGCTCTTCCTTCGAGCCGACATCATGCAAAATCAAGGCAGCAGTTTTCACTTTGTGTTTTAGCAAGACCCCCGCGTCATAGTCACTTGGCATTTCCGCAATCGACTTAAACGCATAATCGGCCTGAAACTGTGCAAACAGTTCCTTGGCTTGCTCAGAGCTGTCGCAAATCACCATCCCACCAATGTTTGAATCATTCAGGGTGGCACGGCTTTTTTCAAAATCGCGCACGATATAGGCCAACATCGGCTTTACAAAAGTAGGGTGGGCAACAATGTCCTTCATCGGCAACTTGCCCTTTTCCACCTCAATTTTTGCCAGTGCTTCCTGCAAAGCCATTCGATAATTGGTTTCAATCGCCTCGCGAATCAGGCGCAAGGTGTAACCATCAGCAATAGACTTGTTGTAGTAATACTTGTGGATATAGTCACCAAACAAGACTTTAGAATTAGTGTCTGTGCCTAATAACGGAGTACCCGTCAGCCCAATTTTAATGGCGTTTTGGTCTGACTGTTCAAGGTTAGCCAAAAAGCTCCCTTGTGGGTTATAGCTGCGGTGAACTTCATCCAAAAAGTAAATACGCTGAATATTGACCGCGTAATCTTTCACGCGCATCACCTCTGGATCATCCTTGAACTTTTGGATATTGACGACCGTAATTTCGAGCTTGCCCGTGTCATTGTGAAGCGCCGTCGTTTGCTTGATGTCCTGTGCGAAAGCTTCACGGGAATTAATCTTATGAACGGTTAATCCGCGACTGATAAACTCTTTGGAAGCTTGATTAAGCAAATCCAGCCGATCTACGATAAAGTAAAACTTTGGAATAACCTGTTGCTGCTGGAAGTAATCCACCAGATAACGAGTACTGTAATACGCCAGCGCGGTTTTTCCGCTGCCTTGGGTGTGCCAAATAATTCCCTTGCGCTTGCCTGCATTAAGTTTTTGCTCAAGCGCTTTAGTGGCAAACAGTTGCGGGTAGCGCATTATATGCTGCTCCCAAGCATTTTTTTCTTTCACATAAACAATGGCGTAACGCAGGATAAAGCGCAAACGCTCTCGACTCAGTAATGACGTACATACACGGTTGGTTGGAGTGTTCGGGTCTTTATTGGTAATAAATTCTGGGCTATTTTTGATAATTAAGCAGTTGTTATCTCGAAGCACTAATGCTTCAGTAACATCATCTTCAGGGCTTAGCAAGGCAGCAATATTCAGTGGCTCTTCTTCACGGAAATAATTGAACACTGCCTGCTGATAGGAGCTTGAAGCATAGAATGCACCCTCCAGCGGTTCAGACGAATCATTGTCATATTCCATATTATTGGAAAACAGCATCAACTGAGTGACGTTGACAAAGCGCCTGAATTTCTTGTTCTGGAAACGCGTATTAATACGATTACGTTCCGCTATCACTCCATCACGATTATTAGGCTTTTTAACCTCGATGAATACCAACGGCATTCCATTAATTAACAAGGTTATATCGGGTCGAAACTCATCATCACCATTTTTATACGTTAATTCAGTGACAACGTGGAAGCTATTGTTGTCGAAATTACCGAAATCAATTAAACGTATACCGGAACGCTGGATCAGCCGCTCATAAAAAGCTTTGCCTAAATCCTCATTGTTGAGCAATAGGCTGGTGTCTTCACGCAATCGCTCAATATCATCAGGGGCCAGCTCTGGATTAAGCAAGCTAACAGCTTCACGAAACAAGGAAGGGAAAATATTGTTTTCCTCATCCCATTGAACTGTTTTCAAAGACAGATAGGTATAACCCAAGCGCATTAGGTGCAAAAGCGTTGGGATTTTGACGCGCGTATCTTCGTTAAAACGCATAGGATGCCTAGCAATTACCCAATCGAAATCTATTTTTAACAATAAGTATCGAGCTGAGCAAGCAATGGCTAATGCTTAATGACTTTTATCGTAATCTAAGACGCAAGTCTAATGAAGATCAATGAATTATAACGGATGCACTACACCCTCTTTCGCTTTAAACGCATAACGCTTAAAAAGCTCAAGATAATTCTTGAACACATACGCGCCATTCTCTTGCAAGATTGCCTCTCGCTCTTGCTGATAGGTTTGGCGCAATTTGTACCAAGGCAAAGCAGGATATTTGTGATGCACCGAATGCAGGCTATTTTGCAGGAAAAGAAAACTTAAAAAGCCATTCGCCTCGACCACAATAGTACGCTGTTCAGGGGTGTGCACTGCTTGGTGCTCGGCAAAGATACGAATCGAGGTCAGTGAAATCGAGAAATAGCAGGCTAACAAGTAAACACCAAGTGGAAATTGCCAATACAGCAACCACGCAAGCACTAACCCTAACCAAGGCAAATAAGCGAGCCACGCTTGTTGAGTGTATTTATCACCCGCTTGTAGTTTTTTAAATTCACTGATTAAAAAACCAGTCACACCCAAGGCTGGCCCAATCAAAATACGCCCTAGTAAAGTGTTATTTAAGGTATACAGACCTTGCAACCAAACAGGCATCGCCGCCCAGCGCTCGCTCGTCATGTAATAAGACTCAGGGTCTTTACTGGGATAACTGATATTCTCCAGCACATGATGCTGGCGGTGGGTATCGCGATAAATAATAAACGGTAAATATAAAGCCAAAGGCGGCGAACCTAAGCCCTCATTGAGTTTTTGCCAAGGCGTAGGGTGATAATGAATGATTTCGTGTTGCAAAGAGCCGTAAAAGCTTAGCAAAACCGCCAATGCTGGGACGAGAACCCAGATAGGAAATAAGCTATGCAAGCTCGTCAAAACACCCCAGAGTAGATAAAAACTGCATACTAAACCCAGGGTAAGATATTCTATTTTTTTTAGTTTTTCTGTCATGGCATTCATCCCCAATCGCTATTAAGCCATTTTAAGGCTTGCGAATGGATTTGCCCACTAAACACTATGACACATTTGTTATTAGTAAATAACTAAACTAGGATTAGTTCACTAAAGTAAACAAATGGTGTTACTAAGTAACAAAGCTAGTAGTGATGACCAATTCTAAACGAGAAACCGGAGAGCTTTTCCAGAAGCGTTTGCAATTACTGATTCAACACTCTGGATTGAATAAGGCGCAGTTTGCCGAGTCGATTGGCGTTAATCGCTCAGCGCTGGCGCAACTCTTGTCCGATCAATTATTGCGCTTACCGCGTGCAGAAACACTGAGCAATATTGCAGCAGCCTACAAGGTCAGTATTGATTGGTTGTTAGGCTTATCACAGGATGAGCATATCCGCTCTTCGGTGTCCTCTGCGCTGGAAATTGAGCAAGTCCTGAATGGGCAACACACTAAACTAGGACAATGGCATCGCGATGCGATTGGTTACAAAATTCGTTATGTTCCCTCTAATCTACCCGACTCTTTGATGATTGAAGAAGTCATTGACTACGAGCGCCAATATACGCAAGTGCCGCTCGAAATTCGCAAATTGGAAACCAACTCGCAACTGGCCTATAACCGGATTGATGAATCAGAAATGGAAGTTTGCTTACCCTTGCAACGGTTGAAAATGCTTGCGCAAGGTGTAGGAATCTGGGAGGAACTACCGAAGCGCTTACGTCGCCAGCAGTTGGAGCATATTCAACGCTTGCTAGATGATCTTTATCCAAGCTATCGCTTATTTCTTTATGATGGGCGCAAAACCTTCTCTGCCCCCTTAACCGTGTTTGGCTCGCAACGTGCAGTCATTTATGTGGGCGATATGTATGTGGTAATTAATACTTTAGAGGAAATTCGTGCTTTAACACGGCACTTTGATCGCTTGATTCGCAATACTGAAATTAATCCACATGAGAGCGCTGGATTTATCCAGTCACTCCTAAAAAAACATTTGTAATTTATAAAGACTTCACTTGTTCTTTTAAGTATTTCGCAAAATCTTTAGCAATATTGGGATGGCGCAGGCCATACTCAACATTGGCCATCATGTAGCCTAGTTTAGAACCACAATCATGGCTTTTACCACTTAAATGGAAGGCATTAACCTGATACTCGCGCATTAAAAGTGCAATCGTATCCGTTAACTGAATCTCGTCACCTGCACCTAAGGGAGTGCGTTTTAACCAATCCCAAATATGCGGAGATAAAACATAGCGCCCAACTACAGCCAGATTAGAAGGTGCACTGTCCACATCAGGTTTTTCGACAATCGCACTCATCGCCACAGAACAACCCGGCTCTAGGGTGTGCCCATTAATATCTACTACACCATAAGATGAAACCTTATCCATTGGCACAGGCTCAACCATAATTTGACTAATGCCCGTTTCATCATATAAGCGCAACATCTCAGCTAAATTATCAGTTTTTAAGTTACACGCAGCATCATCAATTAAAACATCGGGCAATAACACTGCGACGGGGGCATGTCCAACCACAGGATGTGCACACATAATCGCATGACCTAAACCTTTAGCTTCGCCTTGGCGCACATGCATAATCGTGACATTTTTAGGGCAGATTGACCGCACCTCATCCAATAACTGGCGCTTTACACGCTTTTCCAGCATAGTTTCCAATTCAAAACTGGTATCAAAATGATTCTCGATAGAGTTCTTACTATTATGTGTGACTAACACAATTTCACGGATGCCAGCTTCAACACATTCATTCACAATATATTGAATCAACGGCTTATCCACTACTGGGAGCATTTCTTTGGGAATAGCTTTAGTCGCAGGTAGCATCCGAGTACCTAAGCCTGCTACGGGGATAACGGCTTTACGAATTTTATGTTTACTCTGCTCCAGCATAGTAGTTCCTTCTAATTCTCAAATGTTCGAATAGTTTATTAATTAATCAGCAGTGCTGCATTGTAAAGAATTTTTTTCACCGACAAATAGCGACCGCATCCGCTTGACAGAGTTCCATTAAAATCGTCGGGCACAATTCAAGTTCTAAGCCACGTCGACCTGCACTGACAAAAATCGTCTTAAAATTTAGAGCAGACTCATCCAACACGGTGGGTAATTTACGTTTTTGTCCTAAAGGACTAATACCCCCCACTAAATAGCCGGTAGTACGCTCAGCTTGTTTGGGATCTGCCAGTTCGGCTTTTTTTGCACCGACTGCTTTGGCTAATGCTTTAACATCCAGCTGCTGTGTCACAGGTACAATGCCTATTGCCATTTTTTTCATATCACTGTCTAAAGCTACCACCAGAGTTTTGAAAACACGCGAGGCTTCCACTTGTAGCGCTTCAGCCGCTTCTAAGCCATAGGAGCTAACCGTAGGGTCATGTTGATATTCATGAGTTTGGAAAGGTAAACCAGCTTTACGAACCGTCAGAATGGCAGGTGTCATGGACAGATTAAATCAAACTTTTCATAGTGCTGAACATTATGCTGCATCTGCACAAAGAATGCTGAATTATTAAGATTGATGGTGATTAGATAAAAGTACCTAGGTTATGTTGTCATAACCTAGGTCAACGACTTAGGGTCGATATGTAGAGAGAAACTGAATACTATAAGATAAAGTGTAAGCTGCGGTTTACACTCTAATAGTTTTTTCAGAATTTTACTCTGTCCATATCAAATAGCTCAGCATATTGTTTGAGCGCATAGCGATCTGTCATCCCTGCAATATAATCAGCAATCGCGCGCGCGCGCCCTGTTTCGCCTGCAGCCTGCTCATACTGTTTTATAAAAGCTTGGTATTTAGGTGGTAACAGGCGTGAGTCCTGCAAATAAGCGTTAAAGAGTTCACGTACTACTCTCTGTGCACGCCACGACATACGATACACCGTAGGGTGAAAATAGAGATTTTCCCGCAAGAAACGCTTGAGCTCATTCTTAGCCGCCCACATAGCCTCGCTATACTGAATCAAAGGTTTAGCTTGCTGACGTACCTCATCTAAAGTTTGCACCCTAGATGCATCAATAGCTGCCTGACTGGTTTCAATCAGATCCACCACCATAGCACTGATTAAGCGCCGCAAAGTTTCGCGCACTAAACTACGTCCCTCTAATTGCGGATATTTCTGTACTACTAAAGCATATTGCTGTGCAAAAATCGGAACTTGTTGCATTTGTTCTAAGCTAATCAGCCCTGAACGTAAACCATCTTCAATATCATGATTATTATAGGCAATTTCATCAGCTAAATTGGTAAGCTGTGCTTCTAGGGAGGCTTGAGTCTTAGTCAAAAAGCGCTCACCTACCTCACCTAAGCCCTGTGCATGTTTAACTGCACAATGCTTGAGAATACCTTCGCGCGTTTCAAAAGTGAGATTCAAACCTGCAAACTCCGCATAGCTATCTTCCAGCCAATCCACGACCCGTAAAGATTGCAAATTATGCTCAAAGCCACCATAGGCTTGCATGCAAGCATTAAGCTCATCCTGCCCAGCATGTCCAAATGGGGTATGTCCTAAATCATGGGCGAGCGCAATGGCTTCGGTCAGGTCTTCATTTAAGCCCATGCTGCGCGCTACCGTGCGGGCAATTTGTGCGACTTCAATGGAGTGTGTCAGGCGCGTGCGATACAAATCACCTTCATGATTGACAAAAACTTGGGTTTTATATTCAAGGCGTCGAAATGCTTTGGAGTGAATGACGCGATCACGATCACGCTGAAATTCTGAGCGGTAAGCTGGGGCTGCTTCCGGAAAACGCCGTCCACGTGTCGTTTCAGGTTGTGCGGCATAGGAAGCAGTCATCTTGATTTACCCTTTTACTTCGCGACGTAGTACACGCTTGAGTGCATCTGCATCAAAGTCTGCGGTGACAATCGCTTCGCCTAAAGATTTCATCAGAATTAAGCGCAAACTACCATCCAAGACTTTTTTATCCACTGACATATATCGCATAAAATCATCACCCGTCATCGTAGTAGGTGGATCAACGGGTAAATGCGCTCGCTCTAATAATTGGCGGATATAAACTACATCAGCTTGAGCCAACCAACCCATTTGTGCTGACAGTTCAGCAGCCATGACCATGCCGGTAGCCACTGCCTCGCCATGCAACCATTGCCCATAGCCCATCGCCGCTTCAATCGCATGCCCAAAAGTATGGCCTAAATTCAATAAAGCACGCTGACCAGACTCACGCTCATCAGAGGCCACAACTTCAGCTTTATGCTGACAAGACCGATAGATTGCATAGCTTAAAGCCTCTGGCTGACGTGCTAACAAAGCATCCATATTCTCATCCAGCCAAGCCAGAAACTCTAGATCACGAATCAAACCATACTTAATCACCTCAGCGATGCCCGCACTAAGTTCTCGATCCGCCAAAGTACTTAAAGTATTGGTATCAATGATAACGGCTTGTGGCTGATGAAATGCACCAATCATATTCTTACCTAGAGCATGATTGACTCCAGTTTTACCACCGACTGAAGAATCAACCATCGCCAACAGGGTAGTAGGTACTTGAATGAAATTTACACCCCGTTGGTAACTAGCCGCGGCAAAGCCCGTCATATCCCCTACTACACCACCACCTAAAGCAATGAGCGTCGTTTTGCGGTCAGCTTTGGCTTCCAATAAATGAGTATAAATCTGATTGAGAGTATCTAAGTTCTTATAAGCCTCACCGTCCGGCAAAATCACTGCAGACTGTTTATAAGCCTTTAGAGCTGTATTAATTGAATCCAAATACAAGGGTGCAATAGTTTCATTGGATACAGTCACGCAACTTTTGCCTTGTACATGCACTGTTAACAACTCAGGCAGCTGCAATAAGCCTTGACCAATATAGATAGGATAACTGCGATCACCAAGATCAAGATTGAGCGTTTGCATAAGATACATCCTGTAGCTGGTTCAATTTTTGTGCGATGAGATTAACGATATGCGCCACTTTCTGCTTACCAGTAGGCACAATCAAATCAGCCACTTCTAGATAATGAGCTTCACGTGCTTGTAAGAGATTACGTAAAGTTTGCAGCGGATTATCAGTTTGCATCAAAGGGCGATTTTTGTCGTGGTGAATCCGACTATACAAATGTTCGGCTGAAGCACGAAGATAGATAACTTTGCCTCCCGTTTTCAAAGCAGCGCGATTATTAGCCCGTAGAATGCTTCCACCACCGGTCGCTAAGACCACCCCACGCAATTGAGTAAGCTCAGCAATAATCTGCTCCTCGCGATCCCGAAAGCCTTGTTCGCCTTCCATTTCAAAAATCGTTGGAATCGGCACTCCAGTGCGCGCCTCAATCACCTTATCCGAGTCATAAAACTCAAGATTAAAACGCCGCGCTAATTGCCGACCAATAGTCGATTTGCCTGCCCCCATGAGGCCAACTAAGATGATGTTGTCTTGCATGGTGGAGTTATGCCAGCAGTGCGCAAGGGAATCAAGCCAAATCATCTGACTTGATTCCTAAAACCAGCAATTACTTAGATTTGCTGTCGATAATTTTCGGCGTAACGAAGATTAACAGCTCACGCTTGGTATCACTCCGATTCGTATTGCGGAATACTTGACCTACCATTGGTAAATCGCCTAAGACGGGCACTTTAGTTGATCCTTTAATACGATTCTCCTCATGAACACCACCTAAGACGACGGTTTGCCCATTTTCTACCAAAACTTTGGTTTGGATTTCGCGGGTATCAATACTTGGAATATTGTTATACACCGCACCTACCGTATCTTGATTGACCTTCAAATCCATTGAAATATGCTCATCCGGCGTAATTTGTGGAGTTACTTCCAAACTCAACACGGCTTTCTTAAAGGAAGTACTTGTATTACCCGCCGAACTCGCTTCTTGATAGGGAATTTCCACACCTTGTTCAATAACCGCTTTGGTTTGATTCGAAGTAACAACCCGAGGGGTCGCAATAATCTCACCCTTACTTTCAGCTTGTAAGGCGGACAACTCTAAATCTAACAAAAAGTCAGAAGTAAGAATTGAGAAACCAAACTTACCCGCTGCTGCGGAAGTTGGTAGATTCACACTCAAGCGGTCGGTCAGACCTGGTAATTTCACTTGGCCTGCTGTTCCTGTTGAGTTGCTAGCCAGAGAGTTATAATAAGTATCCGTTGAAGAACCTAAACCCGCACCCGCGATCCCACTAGAACCGCTATTTGACCAATGAGGAGTTACACCAAAACGTGCACCCAATTGCTTACCAAAAGAGTCATTAGCAATAACAATCCGTGACTCAATAGCTACTTGTTGGACAGGAACATCCAACACCTTTATCAAATCGCGAATTTCAGCTACTTGTGTGGCTGTATCTTGAATTAAGAGCGTATTAGTCCGATCATCGAAGGACACATTCCCGCGGGGTGATAACAATGAATGGCTAGTATCACCTTCTGCCACCGTTTTACTTTTAATGAGAGTAGCTAAATCAGCAGCCTTAGCAAAATTAACTGGTACATACTCAGTAACTAATGGTTCCAACTCAATCTTGCGTTTGGCTACTTCGATTTCCTGAGCATCTTTTGCATCTAACTCCACATTCGGGGCTACCCAAATGACATTACCATTCTCACGCATCCCCAGATTCTTTGACTCTAGCACAATGTCTAAAGCCTGATCCCAAGGGACATCCTTGAGGCGTACTGTGATATTACCTTCTACAGTGTCACTCACCACGATATTTTTATTAGTAAAATCTGCTAACAACTGCAGTACTGCACGCACTTCAATATCTTGGAAATTCAGTGAGAGCTTTTCACCAGTAAAGGTTTTCTTCTTTTTCTCACCTAGCTGTTCTTTCTTGGGTGCTTTAATTTTATCGATATAAACTGTATAGATATTTTTATCGCGCTCTGTTCGATAAGTAAAATCCTCACTAGCCATCACACTAACGCGCCCGTTCATCTCACGTTGAGAAATCTGAATCGTGGATACAGGGGTCGCAAAATCGACAACATCAAGACGTTTTTGCCAGTTCATAGGCACATCGACATCTTCTAAAGTTAGGTTGAGCGTGTTTGCGGTTTTATCATCGGTAATCTTGGTTTCATTGTCTGGCAAAGTAATAATGACTCGTCCACCACCATCAGGCTCACGACGAAAATCAACAGAGCGTAAACCATAAATCGATTGTGCCTCCGCTAGTGCACTCACTATAGGGGGTTTAGCTACCTTTTTAGTTTGTGCAGGGACTGGCACTCCAGGTCTATAAACTAAAGGCTGGGTCACCTTAGGCGGTGGAGGAACCTCCTCGAGCCTGACAGGAGGCGGTGCCACTTGCGCAATAGTTTGAGCTGCTGGATTAATTTTTTTCGGATCAACCGTTGGGGCAGGGGCAGCTTTCTCTTGGCCTGGCTTAGTGTACCAATGGTAAGAATCCTCGGGATTAATATCCGCTACAGGTAGCTCAGGTTGTGTAGTTTTGGCTTGACCACTTTGGGTCGATTTACCAGTTGGTGAGAACAGAAGCACCATATCATTGCCACTGCTTTCAACCGTATAATCGACTAATGAGTCTAAGTTAAATACTAGGCGAGCTTGCCCTTTTGAGCCAGCAGCTTGAACAGCATTCACTACTCCACGCTTAGTATGGTTATGCCGTGCAGTAGGAGCAACTTCTACCCCTGGAAAATCAAAGACAATCCGTGGCGGATTCTCCATCACAAAACCTTTAGGAATAGCGACTGGAGAAGAAAAATTTAGCAGAACCTCAACTTTACCTGCTGCTGCTTCATTGACGCTAATATTTTCCAACTGATTATTAGCAGCTGCAGCAACTGCTGCCCACGATAGGCACGATAACAATACAACATTACGTGCAGTGGTTTGCTTTATTATTTTCATTATAGCTAACCTTACTCAATAAAATTATCAGGGCTGATTTAACGTAGAAATAGCCAACTCATTATCACGCTCTTTATAGCCACCAAAACCATTATCTACAATTTCAGATAATGACAGCCCTACATCTTTAATACTTGTAATTTTCCCATGATTTTTACCAATATAATTACCAGTTTTTACCCGATGCACTGCCCCATCAGGGATTCTAATCAGCGCCCAGAGCTCTTTATCTTTAAATACTGTACCAACCATACGCAAACTATCTAATTGGAAGGTTTCTAAAAATTCTGGAACCCGATTTTTATCAATCAATACTGACTCAGGAATCTCTGCTACTGTCTTAGCCTCTAAGACTGCACTATCAAAAGGATCCGTATCATGGCCTGGATAAATAAAGCGCACATAAGGTTTAATCGCTGGAATCGGCTCAATAGGCGCAGGCTGACGTGCTTTAACTTCATTCATATAAGCATGAAGATCAGACATGTTATCGCCACAGCCCGTTAATATTAAAGCACTCAGTAATACTGGCAAGCTTAACAGGGTTGATTTTCTTAAATTATTTTTATACATAATCATTCTCCGCAGGCTCACTTAATTCATTATTTTTTTGGAGCAGCTGCTGGAGCTGTTGCTGCTTTATCAGCTGGATTAGGTTTTATATCACTCTCTTCTAAGTAGCGATAAGTCTTAATCAGAGCCTCCATTCGTAAGCGCCGTGGGCCTTCTTGCTCTGCTGAACTACTGGGCTGAGGGGTAGTACCAGCATTTTTATTAACCTCTGGTAAAAGATTAATATTATGAATAGTTACAATCCGCGGTAAACCAGAAATATCACTTACAAAGGTCGCTAATTGCTGGTAAGTTCCCATTGCAATCAGTTTAATCGGTTTTTCTGCATAGAACTCTTTTAGGATTTCAGGCAAAGGCTCAAATAGTTCTATCTCTAGACCATTAGAAACACCTTTCTCAGAAATATCTAGAATCAAAGCAGGTATTTCAGTACTACTCGGTAATTGCTGCATTAAAGTACCAAAAGAATGTTGCATTTCCTCAAGTTGCTTTTCATAAGCAGCCAATTGGCTAGCACGTTTTTGTTTAGTTTCAAACGTAGTACGAAGCTCTATTTCTTTACGTTGCAAACCATCTAGCTCTTCAATACTGCTTGTAATCACTAATTTATAGCCTAAGAACATAATAAGTCCCATTAAGGCTACAACTACAATTACTTTGACCGGCCAAGGTACACTACCCGGATCCTCCGCGAGATTATTAACCTCCTGCAGATTCATTTTTCTTCTCCTCGTCCTGTTTTAATAGTTGTTGGACATCAAGTTTAAAATCGCGGAGAGGTGTCGGCCGCCCATCTTGACGTGCTACAGAAATAATATTTAGGTTAGAGGAGTTCAGCCATTGGGAAGCATCTAAGCTATCCATATAGGTAGAAACTCGGGCATTCGACTCTGCTTTACCTTCTACATGAACCACTGTATCACTTTGTTTAAGTGCTTCTAAATACATACCCTGAGGTAAAGCATTGGCCATCTCATCGAATAAGTGCACAATCGCTGGGCGGGTACTTTGTAAAGTTTCAATGATTTGCATGCGATCTAATAAGGCTTGTTTGGTAGAATCAAGCTTTTTAATTTGCTCAATCTGCTTATCTAGATCAGCAATCTCGTCGGTTAATAATTTATTACGTGATGCTTGGTAGTCGACCGCATTGCGCATATAAGTATGGCCAGCAAACACGATCAAACTCGCTAAAGCGGCTGAAGCCCCTAATAGAGCAAAGAATTGCTTTTTCTTGAGTTCGCGCTCTTTATCACGCCAAGGTAGTAAGTTTAAGCCTGCCATTAGTCTAATCCTCTCAAGGACAAGCCTGCCGCAATCAGTAGGGCTTGCATATCGTTAGTAAAACGCACAGGGCTGACCTTAGAACCAAGGCCGACTTGCGTGAAGGGATTAACTACTTTTACAGGTGTACCAATAACTGATTGAATTTGCTCATCAATACCCGGAATTCGGGCGCAACCACCTGAAATAAGGATTTGACTGACACTTTCACGTTGGCTGGAAGCATAATAAAACTGTAAGAAACGATGTAGCTGGCGAACCATGTTGTCTTTGAAAGGATCTAAAACTTCTGAGATATAGTTTTCAGGTAAATTACCTTCCTTTTTCGCTAAACCAGCCTCCTGCCAAGTTAAGCCATAACGATGCATGATTTGCTCAGTCAGTTGGCGACCACCAAAAGATTGTTCGCGTGAAAAAGTTAAACGCCCTTGCTCGAACACCGTGATACTGGTCATCGTTGCACCGAAATCGACGACGGCTACTGAGTCATATTGCTCCAACTCATTCGTAAGCTTACGCAATACCTTTTCTAAAGCATGAGTTTCTGTATCCACAATATCAACAGTTAAACCTGCCATTTCTGCTGCAGCCACCCGCACTTCGACATTCTCAGAGCGCGTACCTGCTAACAGAATATCGATCATATCCGGATTAGTCATGGAAGGGCCTAAGACTTCAAAGTCATAGCTCACCTCTTCCATCGCATAAGGAATATGCTGATCAGCCTCCAAGGCAATCTGTGCTTCCATCTCAGCTGTAGGGATTGATGCTGAAAGCGTGATGATTTTATTGATCGCCATCGAGGTAGGAATGGCTAGGGCACAATGCTTTAGGCGAGTACGGCTTTCACGTAAAGCACGACGAATAGCTTCTCCAATTGGCTCAGGCTCGATGATGTCCTTTTCATTGGATACACCGTCTGGCAAAGGGGCGACTGCATAACTTTCGATTCGATATTCACGGCCCTTTTTGGACATTTCCACTAGCTTGATCGCAGAGGAACTGATATCGATACCAAGTAGGTTGGGTTTACGGCTATAAAATGAAAACACGGCGACTCACATTTATATTTATTTTTATTATTCAAGTTTCATAGCATGGTAGCGTTGTATCTAAAAATAGTCTACTCTGACTGTCTTGGTAGCGCGTCGGTTTCAGATGAACGGGGAAAGCGAATCACACCATAACAAAGCTGACTTCAACACTTTATAACTGGCAAAATCCTCGTCCCAGTCTTAAGAATTTTACCGTCTGACATCGCTTAAAATTACTAAAAAAATAGATTCAGGTTAATACGGGCACTATGCGTTTTTTCATTCACTTCATTACCTTTTTACTCAGTTCTCTACTGAGTCTTAGTACAGTAGGGCTTGCCATTTTAGCGGGTTTATATTTCATTTATTCACCGCAGTTACCGAACAGTGAAGATATCCGCAAAATCGATATTCAAGTTCCACTGCGCATCTACTCACGTGACGAGCGTTTAATTGCAGAATATGGCGAAAAACGTAGTCGTCCAGTGAATTTTAATGAAATCCCCGAACGCCTACGCCAAGCCTTCATCGCCATTGAAGATGCACGTTATTATGAGCATCAGGGGATAGATCCTAAGGGGGTCTTTCGTGCCTTATACGTGGCATTGGCAACTGGGCATAAATCTCAGGGTGCTAGTACCATCACCATGCAATTAGCTCGTAATGCTTTTCTTGATAATGACAAAACCTTTGCGCGTAAGTTTAAAGAAACTTTATTAGCCATCCGTTTAGAGCAAACCCTCACGAAAGAAGAAATTTTAGAGCTTTACTTAAATAAAATCTTTTTGGGTAATCGCGCCTATGGGATTGCTGCAGCGGCTGAAACTTATTATGGCAAAGAATTAAAAGACTTAAGCCTTGCAGAAATGGCTATGATTGCGGGCTTACCAAAAGCTCCTTCGCGCTATAATCCCATCGTCAATGAACCTCGAGCGATGACACGGCGTAATTATATTTTACAACGTATGGCTGAGCAGGGTTTTATTAGCCCAGATGAATTTAAACTAGCGGTTAAAGAACCTAATACTGCCTCAGTACATAAAACTGATATTGAAACTTACGCCCCCTATTTAGCTGAAATGGTACGCGCTGCTATTGTCGAAAAATATCAAGATAAAGCCTATACCCAAGGTTATGATGTTTATACCACCCTTGATTCACAAGCACAGACCTATGCCACTAATACTTTGCGTAAAACTTTAGAAGATTATGACCGCCGCCATGGTTATCGCGGTGCTGAAGATCATATCAATCTTGAAGATTACACCAGCCAAGATGAATTACTGGATAAACTTTCAACTTATCAAACGGTGGGTGACTTACAAGCGGGTTTAGTTTTAAAAAGCTCTAAAAACGAAGCATCCATCTTATTAATGGATGAAAATATCATCACTTTACAAATCGATGATGTAAAATGGGCCAGTAAATTTATTAGTGCTAATCGTCGTGGCTCTACCCCACGCCGTGTCTCTGACGTACTAGTAGCTGGCGACATTATTCGGGTACGCCCACAAGTTAAAACTAACCCCAAGCCTGAAAGCGAAGAGACAACAGACAACGATACCCCAACTGTAGCTAGCTCTGCTAATTGGCAATTAACTCAGATTCCAACTGTAGGGGGAGCTTTAGTACTCATGGATCCACACAATGGTGCCATTCGAGCTGTGATGGGGGGATATGATTTTTATCACAGTAAATTTAACCGTGCGACTCAAGCAATGCGCCAACCCGGCTCTAGCTTCAAACCCATCATTTATTCAGCTGCCCTATCACGAGGTTTTGCACCAACTAGCGTAGTGAATGATGCACCTATTACTATTCCTGGTAGCAATTGGCAACCTAAAAATTTTGGTGGCTCTTATATTGGTCCAACTACCTTAAGTGAAGCTTTGGCTAAATCGCGAAATTTAGTTTCCATTCGCTTATTAAGAGATACTGGTATTCCTTATACGATTAATTATGCGACTCGCTTTGGCTTCCCACAAAAAAATTTACCACCAAATTTAACTTTAGCTTTAGGCACAGGGATTACAACACCGGTACAAATGGCTACTGCTTATTCTGCTTTTGCCAATGGCGGCTTTAAAGTGGATGCGCATTTTATTAATCGAATTCAAGACAGCAATGGACAAGTCTTATTTGATGCTACTACCGAGACTCGCCAAGTTTGTGGCGATGATATTAAACTGTGCCCAATTAGAAAACCCAAAAAAGCAACTGAACCTTTAGCTGAAACACTAAATACTGCAGAAGAAAAAGATAAAAAGACTAAAGCTGATAAAAAAGAAACAGATGACACCACTAAAACTGCTACGGAAGAAGTTGAAGTTTCTGACTATGAAACTGAGCCTGGTAAAATTGCTCCCGCAGCTACGCGCATTATGGATTCACGCACCCAATATCAGATTGTCACTATGATGCAAGGTGTCACTCAATTTGGGACTGCCGCCGCTGTAAGCAAAGCCTTACATCGTAGTGATATTGCTGGTAAAACCGGAACAACTAGTGATGAGCGTGACTCTTGGTTTTGTGGTTTTACCCCTGATTATGTAGCGGTAGCTTGGGCCGGCTTTGATGATATGGCTGAATTAGGTGAAGGTGAAACTTCAGGTAAAGTCGCAGTACCCATGTGGATTAGCTTTATGCAGAAAATCTTAAAAAACGTGCCAGAAAAGAAATTTAAGAAGCTAGAAAAGCTGCAATTGGTTAAAATCGATGCTAAGACTGGCCTTCTAGCGGATGATGCTACTACTGAAACGGACATTATTGAGGAAAAGCTAGTCTCACAACCAGAAGTTGAAGCCCCAAAATCAGAACAAGCTAAAACTGAAAAATTTGAGTTTACTAGTGCCGCTAACGAACCTGACACCCATCCTACTACTCGCCAACCAGCAGAAGCAGTACGCCCAGCACCGGTCCGTAAGCGTGAAGCTGTTGAAATTCCTGAACAAATTTTCTAAATGTATATTGAAAAAAACCTGCGTCAGCTAGTTGCTGACGAAACTGCACGTCTACTGTATGAAGAAGGCTACCGTGATTATCGAGTCGCTAAACAAAAAGCAGCTCAACGCTTAGGTGCAGATAATCAGGCGAAAAACCAGCCGAGTAATGAAGAGATCGAACAAGCTTTACAAGACTATGTGCAATTACTGGATCAAGCAGAACATCAAGCCAATTTAAAGTTACATCGTGAGATTGCTTTGGAGGCAATGGAGTTTTTGCAGCCTTTTCAGCCGTACTTGACTGGCTCTGCCTTAGATGGAACTGCAGGCCCACTTTCGGCGGTGACTTTGCACTTATCTGCAAATCGTGCGGAGGATGTGCTTTTCCATTTAGAAGAGCAGAATATCCCGTTCCAGATTCAAGAACGTAAGGTTAAAGCAGGCAAAAAACAGGATTATTTTCCACTCTTACGCTTGTATGTGGATAATGTCGAAGTGGAATTAATGATCTTTCCTGATGACGGCCGTGCGAGCATGTCTGCTTTAAACTCGATGACCGGCAAAGGGCTTAAGCGCGCTGATACTAAACGTTTACAGGAAATTTTAGCTGCGATGCCTTAATTAAGCTGCAGCTTTACCTGCTTTGCCAAACTCGTGAACTGCATCGACTAAGACTTTGACATGATCAGGATTAATATGCTGATGAATGCCATGACCTAGATTAAAAACATGACCCGTGGCATTTGTAAAATCACGAATAATGCTAGCAACTTGCTCACGAATCGCCTCAGGTGAAGCGTAAAGCACGCAAGGATCCATATTCCCTTGTAGGGCGACTTTATCACCCACACGCTGCGCTGCCTCTGCAATATTAATCGTCCAGTCTAGACCTAAAGCATCACAACCGGTTGCTGCCATTGGCTCTAACCATTGCGCCCCACCTTTAGTGAAGATAATGACGGGAACACAACGACCTTCCGCTTCGCGCTGTAAGCTATCTACGATTTGCTGCATGTAAGCTAGGGAAAATTCACGATATGTACTAGGCGTTAAACTGCCGCCCCAAGTATCGAAAATCATTACAGCTTGTGCGCCCGCTGAAATTTGTGCATTCAAATAGCGAGTGACACTTTTAGCTAGTTTTTCTAAGAGTAAATGTAAGGTACGCGGATCGCCATACAGCATCCCCTTAACTTTGGCAAAGTCTTTACTTGATGAACCTTCCACCATATAAGTGGCTAGCGTCCAAGGGCTACCAGAAAAACCAATTAGGGGCACACGACCTTGTAAATCACGGCGAATGGTGCGCACCGCATCCATGACATAGCGCAATTCATCTTCAGGATCAGGAATCGGTAAGGCATTAATTGCTGCACGATCCTGTACAGGGCGCTCAAAACGCGGGCCTTCACCCTCAGAGAAATACAAGCCTAATCCCATCGCATCAGGGATAGTTAAAATATCCGAAAACAGAATGGCGGCATCTAAATCGAAGCGCTCTAAAGGTTGGAGAGTGACTTCGCAAGCAAGGTCTGGATTTTTGCATAAATCCATGAAACTTCCAGCACGCTTGCGCGTTGCCCGATACTCCGGCAAATAGCGCCCCGCTTGACGCATAATCCAAATCGGAGTGGTATCCACAGGCTGCTTCAGTAAGGCACGCAAAAAACGGTCATTCTTGAGTGGGCTGGCAGTACTCATAGGGACACTCCTAATCTAGTAGGCTTGAACAAACACAGAAATGCAGGTGAGAAAGCACCAGCGGCAGATTAGTAAATCAACCGCCTAAGCTAGCTTTGATGAGACTACTGACTTTGCCCATGTCAGCACGTCCTTGAGCTTTAGGTTTGACCCAAGCCATGACTTTACCCATATCTTTCACTGAAGCAGCACCCGTAGCAGCCACCGCTTCAGCCACTAAAGCAGCTAATTCGTCATCACTTAAAGCTTGCGGCAAGTATTCTTGAATCACATTGATTTCAAATTGCTCTTGCTCAGCTAACTCTAAACGCCCTGCTTCAGTATATTGGCGAATCGATTCACGCCGCTGCTTGACCATTTTATCGAGCACTGCTAGTACTGCAATATCGTCTTGCTCTTGGCGCGTATCAACTTCTTGTTGCTTAATTGCAGCCAAAACCAAACGAATAACGCCTAAACGTGCCTTATCTTGAGCACGCATGGCTTGTTTCATTGCTTCAGTGAGTTGCTCTTTTAAAGTCATTACAGATCGCCAGAGTAGGAGCAGTGATTAGTAGAGTCTTACGCGACGATTTAAGTCACGAGAAATACGCTTCAGATTACGCTTAACTGCAGCAGCACGCTCACGTTTACGGATAGCAGTGGGTTTTTCATAGAATTCACGCGCGCGAACTTCCGCAACAACACCTGCTTTTTCACAAGTACGTTTAAAACGGCGAACTGCAATTTCAAATGGCTCTGAATCTCTTACTCTTACACTTGGCATGGACAACTAATCTCAAAATTTAAGGTATACAAATGAATGCCATTACTGGGATGACATTTTCAGTAAATGCGCGATTATACCGGCCTAAGCGGTAAATGCAAAAACTACTGGTGTGTTTTCGATGATTTTTTAAGTTTTTTCGACAAACCGCCCATATAAAATCAAAGAATGTCCGGTAATTTCAAAGCCATGTTCGCGTGCAATCTCTTGCTGGCGCTGCTCAATCACCTCATCACAAAACTCAACCACCCGCCCGGTACGCACGCAAACCATATGATCATGATGCTCTTCTGAGGACAACTCAAATACCGCCTGTCCGCTTTCAAAATGATGACGGGTAACTAAACCGGCGGTTTCGAACTGGGTTAACACGCGATAGACAGTGGCTAGGCCAATATCATCACCATTCGCTAATAAACTTTTATAGATATCTTCAGCACTGAGATGGCGATCCGCTGAGTTTTCCAACAATTCGAGGATTTTCACTCGAGGCTGAGTGATTTTTAGACCGGCGCGCTTAATATCTTTTCCTTCCACTCTGCACTCTCCACGCTGAATGATCTATCATGACATTCGCTTTTCTCTAGTATAAGACCAACACTACCATGAAAAAACGTCTCATCACACTGACTCTTGTTGCACTCTTACTTTCAGGTTGTGGCCTGTATCGTATGAATATTCAACAAGGTAATTTAATTACACAAGAAGAACTTTCCCAATTACGTCCTGGCATGAGTCAAGCCCAAGTCCAAGACATTCTAGGCACTCCGTTACTGACAGACGATTTCCGCCAAAACCGCTGGGACTATGTATTTTATTTAAAAGAAGGTAATCAAGAAGCCAAACGGAGTGGGCTTACTGTATTTTTTAATCAAGCTGGGCAAGTTACTGATATTAAGCAGGATAAACCTGTCAGCTAATTCCTCTAGCCCCTTCCAACATTGAAGGGGCTTAGTATCTATTCTTCACCACTACCCTTTTTCATTTTTTTACCTTCAGCTGCACGTTGTTTGCGCACTTCTTTAGGGTCTGCAAGTAACGGCCGATAAATTTCAATCCGATCTTTGGCGCGCAAGACCGTATCCAAAGCGGCTAATTTGCCAAAAATACCGACATCAATTTCATCCATCACTAATTCTGGATAATGCTTGAGAATACCGCTAGCTACAATGCCTTCTCTAAGCGTAGCACCTACTGAAACAGTGGCTTTAAATAATAATTGCTCATGTGCAAGCGGATAAACCACTTCAATCGGAATTAACTCTACCTTAGCCATACACTTGCTTTGCCCGCCCTACGAAAGAATCCACTAAAGTATTCGCCACTTGGTTAAAGATCGGCCCAATCGCTAGACTCACCAATTTATTTGAGAACTCAAAATCCAAATCCAAAGAGACTTTACATGCCCCAGGCTTCAACTCATCAAAACGCCAGAAGCCGTGCAGGTGCTTAAAAGGTCCATCCACTAAGCTCATCTCAATCACTTTATTTTTCTGCATACGATTTAAAGTGGTAAAACTTTTATTGAGTGCTCCCTTAGCAATTTCAATAGAAGCTTTGACCTCATCCTCATTACGATCTAACTCAGCAGAACTACGACACCAAGGCAAAAATTGGGGATAATCACGAATCGCATCCACGAGCACAAACATCTGTTCGGCTGAATACGGGACTAGAGCGCTTCGGCTAATATGCGCCATGCAACCTTCCTTTCATTAGGGCTTAGAACCAAACACTCGCAAACGTTCATATTCGTGCTAGAACGCGCTATCATCTGGCAGATTCGCCACTATTGTAATTCAAATGACTAAGCAAAAGAAAAAATCTGCTCCCGGTGATAAAACTATTGCACTGAATAAAACCGCACGCTTCGAGTATTACATTGAAGATACTTACGAGGCAGGTTTAGTTCTGCAAGGCTGGGAAGTGAAAAGCATCCGCGACGGACGCGTGCAACTGAAAGAAGGCTTTATTCAATTTAATAAGGGCGAAGCCTATTTATTCAATGCCCTGATTACCCCCTTAATTTCTGCATCTACCCATGTGATACCTGAATCTAAGCGCACCCGTAAGTTGCTGCTACATGCGCATCAAATCAGTCGCTTACAATCAGATATTGATCGTAAAGGCTATACCGTAGTGCCAACCGCTATGTACTGGAAGAACAATCGCGTCAAGCTTGAAATTGGTCTGGGCAAAGGTAAGCAAATGCATGATAAGCGTTCTACTGAAAAGGAACGTGACTGGAATCGCGAAAAAGCCCGTGTGATGAAGAAGTAATAATGAGTGAGTTACTTGATCAGCTCTGTATTGTGATGATCCAAACCTCCCATCCGGGGAATATTGGCTCAGCAGCGCGGGCGATGAAAACCATGGGCATTCACGATTTGCGCCTCGTTAATCCCACACGCTTTAATTCCCCTGAGGTGAAAGCCCTTGCCTCTGGTGCTGATGATATTTTAGCGAATGCTCGTCTATGCAGCACCTTGCAAGAAGCACTCGCAGATTGCCACTATGTGATTGGTACCAGTGCGCGCTCAGAACGGAGTTTACGCTGGCCACAAATGGATGCGCGTGCCTGTGGAACATGGGTCGCTGAACATTTACCTCAACAGAAAATTGCTCTGGTATTTGGGCGTGAGCGTACCGGTTTGACCAATGAAGAATTAGAGCATTGCCAAGCCTTAGTACATATCCCGATGGCCTTCGATTTCTTTTCTTTAAATATTGCCGCAGCCATTCAAATTATTTGTTATGAATGCATGATGGCAGTACGCCAGAGCCAGACCGTACAAGCTCTCTCTTCTACCTCTGACTTAGATGAAGAACCTGCTACTGCAGCAGCGATGGAAAGCTTTTTTACGCATTTAGAAACAACTCTAATCGAAGTGGACTATCTTGACCCTGAAAATCCACGTTTGCTGATGCGCCGCTTGCGCCGTTTATTTGGCAGAATTAACCCGACCCAAAGTGAAGTAAACATTCTGCGCGGTATGCTTTCGGCCTTTCAGGGTAGAAAATTCACCCGTCGATCAAATTCGTGAATGAAATACTTGCATCAGGAAAAAAGATCGCATAGTATACGCGACTTCAACGCCGGTATAGCTCAGCTGGTAGAGCAACTGACTTGTAATCAGTAGGTCCTCAGTTCGATTCCGAGTGCCGGCACCAAATTTAAAGCCTTGTAAATGAATAGTTTACAAGGCTTTTTGCTTTTTAGAATTTTTTTAAATAAGTTAAGAAGCTTTATATAAGAATAGTTTCTTAATTTAAACAGATAGTTAAAGCCTAAACGCCAAATAATACTCTTTAATAAACTCGATACCTTTCAAATTGAATCGAGTTTATATTCATTTACAACAACAGGAAACTAATAGGGATTTAGGGTTATTTTGACTGGATTTGGCTTCAACTCCTTAGTCGCCCCAGAGCTGGCATCAACTGCCATGCCAATAATCCCACCGACTAAAACATTACCTGCCATTGCTGCTCCACCAGACCCTGCCATTTGTGAAGTTACGTTAATAGAGGCTGTTTCATAACCTGGCTTGGAAACAGTAACAGTGAGATCATTTTTACGTTTAACCTTAAAGCTAGTTGGGGTAGTTCCCTTCATACCATTAGATAATTGAACCTGTGCACCTGATGGTTCAGACTCAATAACTAACGCCTCAGTACTTCCTCGAGTAACTGTTGCACATCCGGTTAAACTTAAAAGAATTGCTGTTGTTGTCATTAATAACTTAAGACTCATTATATGCCCTTTATTTTTTTATTGAGGATAAAGAACAATTATAATTTATAACTAAAAAGCAATCATCGATTAAAAGTGTCAATATGGAAATTTACATATTAACACTCTATATCTTGTTTTTTTAAAATCATAAACGTTATCTGCACATTCAATTAGTTTCACTTAAGTAGCGTTGTTTATAACTGAATACACAAAAACTACTTTAAAAAAACCTATCTACTCAACAACTTAAGAAAACTCAATAAAGACTTTCCCATTCTCAATCTTAATTGGATAAGTTTTAATATCCTCATGCAAAGGTGCACATAGAGCCTTGCCTGTGCACACATCAAAGCGGCCTTGATGCAGTGGACATTCGATTTCTTTACCTTCTAAGAAACCATCACTGAGGCGTGCATGTCCATGTGTGCAAATATTATCAGTCGCAAAAACTTCACCTTCAACTTCATAGAAAGCGATTTCTTTGCCATTAATTTTGATAGCAGTTACATCACCTTCAGGTATGGCTGTTAAAGCTAAAGCTTCAATCCAGTTGTTATTCATTTATCGTCCTTAAATCGGGTAAATAATCGAGTTGGGAATCATCTCACTATCGTAAATACATAAACGGGAAAGAAATTTGAGACCCGCTGCAGTGCGTATAATTTCATCCCGATAATAGCCCGCATTAAATACGGTAGATTCCGCATCCAATTTAGTACGCACCACCACATAATTGGCTTCTGCACGGATTCGCTCGCCTTGTTCGTGCGGCTCAATACTCAGAATACTTGGAATACCCACAATATGGCGCTGATAGTAGGGATCGTAGTACAGAGTTTCTTTCACGCCATAAACACGATCACGAATCATTGCTTTGCTTTCGAGGGCTAATAAGCACAAAGGTAAATTCTGCTCAAAGTTTTCGCGGGGTTGCAGGCGATAAATCCCCTCTTCCACAAAAAACTCTGGCCATTTATCCCAGTCCGCTGAATCACAGACCCGCGCATAATCACTATAGAGATTCAACACCGCATAATAGGTTTGGAAATCAACCATGTTTTAAACCTCCATCACTTTGCGCCAATAGGCATACATACCGCGAATCAATGTTTCTGTGACCATATGCTCGGTATTGCCAATCTCATGCCCACCCATTTCTAATACAGTATGCTTAGTTGGCGACTGTTCAAACCCTTCTTGTGACCATTCAATCACTTCACCATCATCTGCCGAAACAAAACCTGCAGGGCCAAATAGATTCGCTTGAATCAACCGGCGTTGATGCATTTCTGGAGTATCATCGGCAAAACCGAAATGCGTCCAGACGAAATCAAATGAGCCATGCCCATTCGGTTGAATATGGCGAGTGGAGACACTATTCACCTGCTGCTGAATAATCACACTGGGGAAAATCGTCGTCATCACTGCAGTCGGCCCTTCCCACCAAGGCTCAGGGACAATATCCAATAAACGCGCATCATTTAGCTGCATGGTTTCTTTAAAACTATCTACGCCGCTAACTACCTCTTCATTCTTGCCACCTTTTCCACGAGTTGAAATCATCGCTGCATGGCGGAACTGCTCATCCATTTTTAGCTCAGATTTATTATCCGCTCGCCATAGGCCAAAGGTAGAAAACCAAGTATGCAGCAACCCCGGATGGTAAGGATCTTTAATATTCTCCTGCATCAGTTTCCAGTTGCCAGGAATACGTTGACGCCGATAGCCCAAGACCTTGAGCTGGCGACCATTAAACACGCGATCAAAATAATGCAGAATTGTTGAGCCGAGAAAATCCTCGAAAGACTCAATGCCGTGATCGAAAGAAGCAAATACGACACCACCGCGTGTGGCTACCTTAAGCTTAGTCAGGCCATGCTCTTCTAATTTAAAATCCTTAGGCATACCGCCATTGATTTTGCCCTCTTGCTTCACACCACGTCGAAATGGTACACCCTGCAAATCACCTTTTAAGCTGTAATTCCATTGATGATAAGGGCAGAAGAAATCTTTCTGATTACCTTGACGCTCCCGACAGAAACGCAAGCCACGATGCGCACAGACATTTTCCACCACATTGATATTGCCATCCATGTCGCGCACCATAATCACTGAGCGCTCACCGACCACAGAACGGCGGAAATCACCGGGATTAGGAATTTCTGCCTCCAAACCGATATAGCACCAGTGTTTACTATAAAATAAGCGCTCTAATTCACGTTGATGCAAATCGTCACGGGTATAAGCCCAGAAAGGCACTTGGCTAGTACCAGCTTCAGTCCATTGGGGATTTGGTGGGAATATTGACTCACTAGCGCTCATACAGAACTCTCCTCTTGAATCTCTGCATCATCGGCTAAAGCGCTTTATACGTCTATAAAGCAAAAATAATAGCTACTATCACCGCTATGAATATTAGAGAATTAAGTTTATGGCTTAAACTGAGCACGCTATGGACTTAAGCAAGATCGATCTCAATTTATTAGTCGTGTTCAATCAACTCTTGATTGATCGCAAAGTATCTTTAGTTGCTGAACATTTAGAACTCACCCAACCAGCCGTGAGTAATGCACTTAAACGTTTACGCTTACTTTTGGACGATGAGTTATTTTTGCGGACGTCACGTGGGATGGAACCGACTCCTTACGCGCAACAACTAGCAGAACCGGTCAGTTATGCTTTAAGTACCTTACATAGTGCTCTTAATCAGCGTTCTAGTTTTGATCCGATCACCAGCCAACGCACGTTCTCTTTAGCCATGACCGATATTGGCGAAATCTATTTCATGCCATTACTTATGGATGCTTTAGCGGAACAAGCGCCTAGGGTCTCGATTAGCACAGTACGCAATAACGCAATGAGTCTGCGTGAAAATATGGAAGCAGGTACTGTCGATTTAGCGATTGGCTTACTACCCAATTTACAAGCGGGCTTTTTCCAGCGACGCCTGTTTCAACAGCGCTATGTGTGTATTTATCGTCAAGGCCATCCACAAGCGCAAGCACCCTTATCCTTAGCTAGCTTTTCTGCTCTTGAGCATTTAGTGGTGATTTCAGCAAACACTGGGCATGGAGAAGTCGATAGTTTACTAGAGCGCACAGGAATTCAACGCAAGATTCGCCTGAAAGTTCCTCATTTCACCGCGGTGGGGCATATTTTGCAGCGGACTAATTTGATTGCAACCGTTCCAGAGCGCTTAGCTGTGCGTTTAGCAGAAGCCTTTAGCTTAGAAATATCACCGCATCCGGTGTCTTTACCGCCCATTGCGATTCACTTATTTTGGCATAGCAAATACCATCGTGATCCTGCAAATCGTTGGCTTAGGCAGCTGATTTTTGAGTTATTTTCAGAAAAGCCTTAGCCTGAATTTCTACATTATTTTTATTTCCAGCCTGTCAGAATTCGCAAATAGACCCTACTGCGAAGTGTACCCATGGACTCACCTCTTCTGAGCTGGCTAAGCTTGGATAATCTAATTAGCCGGCCGCGCTGGCAACGCTATTTATTAGCCTTACTCACAGTAGGGCTCACAATTGTTATTGCGACTCCCCTCTCCAAGCACTTGGATTTAACTAATATTGTCATGCTATTTTTATTAGCCGTCGTATTTGTTTCGGTAAAGTTAGGCAGACGACCAGCGATTGTGGCGGCTTTTTTTAGCGTACTAGCGTTTAACTTCTTCTTTGTACCTCCGCATTGGTCTCTTGAAATTACCCATGTTCAATACTTAATTACTCTAATTGTCATGTTGATTGTAGCCTTGACAATTACGCATTTTATGTCTGGTTTTAGAGAAGAAGCCGCCAATGCCGCCATTCGAGAAAAACAAGCTTTAGAGCTTTATCGCTTAGAAAAGCTTGCTCAAGAAAACCAAATCCAGATGGCCGCTGAGCGCTTACGCAGTTCGATTCTTTCAGCTTTATCCCATGATATTCGTACACCACTAACTTCTCTATCTGGCTTAGCGGAGTCTTTAAGTTTAACTAGTTCACATTTAGATAATGACACTCAATCCACGTTAACTGCTTTACGCGATCAAGCCAGTCATCTTAATAATATGGTGAATAACCTCTTAGAAATGGCACGCCTCCAAGCAGGTGGCTTGCAATTCCGCAAAGAATGGCAACCGATTGATGAAGTGATTGGTACGAGTATCAAACTGCTACAAACTGCTTTGAATCAACATCGAATTAGTGTCCAGATTCCCGATGATTTTCCCTTACTAGAGTTCGATGCTTTACTAATGGAGCGGGTGTTCTGCAATCTGCTAGAAAACGCGGCTAAATATTCGCCTCCTCACAGTGAACTAAGGATTTGTGCTCAATTGTTGGCTGATCAAGCCGAAATTTCTATTTGCAATGCCGGAGAGGGTTTCCCAGAAGGCAAGCTTGATCAAGTCTTTGAATTATTTGAGCGTGGCAAGCATGAGTCGACTATTCCAGGGGTGGGTTTAGGCTTAAGTATTTGCCGCGCCATTTTAGAAGCACATCAAGGTAGTATCAAAGCAATTAACTTACCTACCGGCGGCAGTTGTACCTGCTTCTACCTGCCTTTAGGCAATCCACCGAGTATTCTAACAGACGAACTCTCAGCAGGAGTCATGGAAATATGATGCCTGATCACCCTCACATTCTTGTTGTTGAAGATGAACCCAATATTCGGCGCTTTGTACGAACTGCTTTAGAGTCTGAAGCTTGCGAAGTGCTGGAAGCTAGTCATTGCCAACAAGCTTTGAAGCTGCTCAAACAGCAGCGCTTCGATTTACTTTTGCTCGATTTAGGTTTACCCGATGGGGATGGCCTGAATTTGATTAGTAAGCTGCGCACTTGGTCAAAACTGCCGATTTTAGTCTTATCAGCCCGTATTGCTGAGCAAGACAAAATCAAAGCTCTTGACTTAGGAGCTGACGATTATCTGAGTAAGCCGTTTTTGATCGGCGAATTATTAGCACGTGTCCGTGCCCTCTTAAGACGTAGCCAGCCTCAAGTCAGTCCAGAATCCCACAGCTATCGTTTTGGGCAAATTGAAGTCGATTTACAACAACGTCGTGTCACCCGGGCGGGTGAAATTATCCATCTCACCCCGATTGAGTTTCAGCTATTGAGCTTAATGTTGATGAATACCGATCGTGTCCTCACCCATCGCTATCTACTACGCGAGCTATGGGGTAGCACCTATGTGGAGAGCAATCATTATCTGCGTGTCTATGTGCGACATTTGCGCCAAAAACTAGAAGATGACCCCAGCCAACCTCAACACTTTCTAACCGAAACAGGCATCGGTTACCGCTTTCAAATTTAGTCATTCGTAAGGACTTCCCTACATTATGAGCAATCACTCTCAGCCCAAACAAAGTTTGGGCATTTTGACCCTGACTGCCTTAGGCATTGTCTATGGTGATATTGGCACTAGCCCACTGTATGCTTTTCGAGAAGCTTTTGCGCATGGCCTGCAGCCGACTGAAGAAAATGTTTTAGCGAGTTTATCAGCCCTTTTTTGGGCAATCATGCTGATTATTTCTCTCAAATATGTCTGGATCGTTTTACGCTTTGATAATAAAGGTGAAGGCGGGGTATTAGCCTTACAAGCCCTTGCTCAACGCCATAGTCGCCGCACTTGGCCCAAACTGACGAAACCTGTGGCAATGCTTGGGATTATCGCCGCTGCACTCTTTTACGGTGACTCGGTGCTGACACCTGCGATTTCAGTGCTATCCGCAGTGGAAGGAATTAGTGTCGCTACCCCGCAATTTGAACACTGGATACTCCCGCTTACCGTCGGGATTTTACTCAGTTTATTTCTAATTCAACGCTATGGTACCGCTAAAGTAGGTAGGCTCTTTGGCCCTATTACCTTAGTTTGGTTTAGTACCTTAGCTATCTTAGGCATCGCCAGCATTTTACAAACGCCCTCTGTCTTACAAGCGTTGAATCCAATCTATGCTTTGGAGTTTAGCTGGGCGCATCCTTTAGCTGCCTTTGCCCTACTCTCTGCTATTTTTCTAGCCTTAACGGGTGGCGAAGCGCTGTATGCAGATATGGGACATTTTGGCGCTAAACCCATTCGTATTGCTTGGTATAGCTTGGTTTGTCCAGCGTTGATCTTAAATTATTTGGGGCAAGGTGCTTTGATTTTGCGCGAGCCTAGCGCTATTTCCAATCCCTTTTATTTACTTGCGCCTGATAGCTTCTTAGTCATTCTAGTCATTTTGGCGACGATGGCTACGGTGATTGCATCACAAGCCACTATTTCAGGTGCGTATTCCCTGACTTTTCAGGCAATTCGTTTAGGTTATTTGCCAAGAATGCGCATTCAACACACCTCTGATACCGCACAAGGACAAATTTATATTGCAGCGATTAATTGGATCATGTTGGCGGCGGTTATTTGGTTAGTTTTGGATTTCGGCTCTTCCAGTGATTTAGCCGCTGCTTATGGGATCGCTGTCTCAGGAACGATGGTCATTACTAGTCTCTTAGTGCTGATTGTGGCGCTAACTCGCAGTAACCAACGTTTACGCAAGCTCATTATGGCAGCCGTACTTATTTGCCTAGGTTTTGAGATTGTGTTTTTCAGTGCCAACTTAACTAAGTTTACCCAAGGCGGCTGGATACCTTTAGTGATTGGGGTATTGATCTTTACTTTATTAAGCACTTGGAAAAAAGGCAGCGCTTTAGTCATTGAGCAACGCCGCAAAATTAATATGACGGTACGTAAATTTATTAATGAGATTTATCCAACGATTACCCGTATTCCAGGCACGGCTATTTACTTAAGCTCAAGTGCAGGCTTAGTACCAAGTCGCCTATTTTATAATCTGAAGCATTATAAGGTGCTACACGAACAGCTGATTTTTCTACATGTAGACAATGAAGAAATACCTTATGTATCTGAAGACGAGCGCTTAAAAGTTTTGGGCTTAGCACCCGGAATTTACTCGATTGCAGCTCGTTTTGGTTTTCGTGAAGAACCTGATTTAAGCAAAGCCCTTCAACAACTGCCTCGCTATCAATTAACACTGCCAGAGGATGTGACTTTTTTTGTGGCTCGTACTTCAGTCGTCAGTTGTGAGGGGATTTTATCACGCTGGCGCTGCACGGTATTTGCGTGGATGATGCGCCAGTCAGAAAGTGCCTCGACGTATTTTCGCTTACAGCCCAATCAAGTCGTAGAACTAGGCACACAAGTTAGCCTCTAACCGAAAGTGCTAGCGCCTTGCCTTGGCAATGACGCTAGCGTTCTACTCTACATCCACTAATGCTTAGGCAACTACCTTAGCAAAGCACACTTCATAAGCAGGCAAGCTCACCGTGCCATTCTTCAAGCTGCCGGAAAACCCATGCCCTGTTAAGAGTTCTAGAGATAAATCAGTAGGCAAACTAAAGCTTTGTGGGCTATTGCTTAAATTGAAAATACAGCAAATATTCCCACGCATTAAGACCAGAATCGGTTCAGGTGCATCAAGGAAGCGATTATCACCGCTGATTAGATCAGCTTGTTGATGTCGCCAATGCAAGAAGGTTTTAATCCGTTGTAAAACTGCCTCCGCTTGCTGCTGTTGGTCAGCAGCTAAAGCTTGATGCTGCTCAGGAATAGGGAGCCAAGGTTTGACACCTGCCGCACTAAAACCTGCATTCGCTGCATTGCCACTCCAAGGCATCGGGGTACGACAACCATCACGCCCTTTAAACTCAGGCCAGAAGCGAATGCCAAACGGATCTTGGATATCCTCATAAGCCAGCTCTGCTTCAGGCAAGCCCAACTCTTCGCCCTGATAGAAGCAAGAGCTACCGCGCAAGCTAGTCAATAAAGCCGTTAATAAAGGGGCTGTTTGCTGGCCTACCCCCCAACGAGTCACTGCACGGGCAATATCATGATTTGAGAAAGCCCAGCAAGACCAACCGCCACCCATCGCCTCCATCTTTTCCACAACTCGGCGGATATGGGCGGCATTGAATTCTTTAGTCATGAAATCAAAGCTATAAGCCATATGGATGCGCTTACCTTGCTCAGTGTATTCAGCGATGCGGGTATACATATCAGTGACTGCACCCAATTCGCCCACGGAAGTGACTGCTGGATACTCATTCAAAACTTGGCGGAATCGCTCTAAGAATTGCAGATTTTCTGGGCGAGTGATGTTGTACATTGGGTCTTGCATGGCATAAGGATTAGACTCATCAATCCCATTCACCCGCTTATTGCCAATCGGTGGATTATCGCGCAGCTGTTGGTCATGCACATACATATTCACCGTATCGAGGCGGAAACCATCCACGCCCAAATCTAACCAGAAACGCACCACATCCAAGAGGGCATCTTGTACTGCTGGATTATGGAAATTCAGGTCTGGTTGGCTAGTGAGGAAGTTGTGTAAGAAATACTGACGACGCCGAGTATCCCATTCCCAAGCCGAACCACCGAAAATCGAGAACCAATTGGTCGGCGGCGTCCCATCAATTTTCGGCTCAGCCCACACATACCAATCGGCTTTGTCATTAGTACGGCTACTACGGCTTTCAATAAACCAAGGATGGCGATCAGACGTGTGGGATAACACTAAATCAATTAGCACCCGCACGCCTAAACTATGTGCCTTACTTAAGAGCTGTTTGAAGTCGTCTAGTTTGCCAAATAAAGGATCGACATCGCGATAATTGGACACATCGTAGCCAAAATCCTTCATCGGTGAGGTGAAAAAGGGCGAAATCCAAATCGCATCCACCCCTAAATCAGCAATATAATCCAATTTCTCGATGATGCCGGGCAGATCACCGACTCCATCACCGTTAGTGTCCTTATAAGAGCGTGGGTAAATTTGATAAATGACTGCGCCTTTCCACCAGTCGTTATCACCACCTAATTGTAAATACTGCGTTTGCATGGTGAGCACCCCTCTCCGAGTTGTCTGTCATATGTGCAAGAAGTCGTATTTTATTAAAGCACAAATTCAAAGCGCTTTGAAATATTAAATGTTTACCTTAAGGTAAACCTACTATGCCAGCCCCTGCTTATTCGCTAGAATCAAGCTTTATCAGCCCTAGTAAAGATCCAATCTCTTATGAGTCTGAAAGAGCTATCACAGCGTCTTGGCTTATCACAAACAACGGTTAGTCGTGCTTTAAATGGTTACCCAGAAGTGAGTGAGCGTACTCGGCAACGTGTGATGCAACTGGCGCGTGAAATGAACTACCGGCCTAATCCCAGCGCTAAATCCTTAGCAACCGGACGCACTGAACATATTGGGATTGTCTTACCGATTGAAAAGAATTTATTTGTTGAGCCTTTATTTGGCGAGTATTTAGCTGGGGTGGCACAGTTTTTAGCGGAAGCGGATATGGACATCACGATCATCCCGACCCCTTTCAGCCAAGAACTCGAGGCGTATGAACAATTGGCAATGTCCGGACGCGTCGATGGTTTATTAATTAGTAGCCCAGCAGTCAATGATGCACGAGTAGCCAGCTTAGTAGGTTCTAATCTTCCTTTCGTAGTACATGGGCGTACCCACTGCGATCAAGCTTATTCTTATTGCGATATTGATAATCAAGGCTCTTTTGCTAGAGCCACGCGCTTATTGATCGAATTGGGTCATCAGCATATTGGTTTCATCAATGGCGATCATAGTTTAAATTACGCTAATGATCGTTATTTAGGCTACAAATCTACACTTGAGCAATATGGTATCACTTACGATCCGAGTTTATGTATACAAGGTGAGATCACTGAAGAATCTGGTTTTAATGCGGCGGCACAATTATTGATGCACCGTCCTCGACCAAGCGCCTTATTAATCAGTAATATGATTTTTGCCTTAGGGGCGATGCGAGCTTTACGCCAACATGGTTTAGAGCCAGGCTATAATGTTGCGATTATTGTCCATGATGATCATCTACCCTATTTACAAGCTGATAAATTTGATCCTCCACTCACCACGACTAGTTCTTCCATTCGCAAAGCAGGCTATGAAATAACCAAAATGCTGCATCACGAAATTGAACTAGGGGGTAATGCACCAGCTAAACAGCAGCAACTGCTGGAGGTTGATCTCATTATCCGTGGCTCAACACGGATTCGCAGAAACTAGCTAACAAAAATTTAACCTTTTAGTACAGTTTGTCACTAATAAATTCAAAGCGCTTTGGCTATACTAAAGTGACTATAAAAAGACTAGAAACCGCAAGTACCACAATAAGTGAGCTAACAAGGAGTATGTAATGAATGAATGGTGGCGTGGGGCTGTTACTTATCAGATTTATCCTCGTTCGTTTCAGGATTCCAACCACGATGGGATTGGTGATTTAGCTGGTATTACCGAGCGCTTACCCTATGTCGCGGATTTAGGGGTAGATGCCATTTGGTTATCGCCGATTTTTACCTCACCCATGCTGGATATGGGTTATGACGTATCCAATTACACAGATATTGATCCGACCTTTGGTACGCTGGCCGATTTTGATAACTTAATCGCGCGTGCCCATGAGTTGGGCTTAAAAGTTATTATTGACCAAGTCATATCTCATTCTAGTTCTGAACATCCCTTCTTTAAAGAAAGCCGTCAGAATCGCACTAATCCAAAAGCTGATTGGTATGTCTGGGCTGATCCACAACACGATGGTTCACCACCCAATAATTGGTTATCCGTTTTTGGTGGCAGTGCTTGGCAGTGGGATTCACGGCGTTATCAATATTATTTGCATAACTTTTTGGTTGAGCAGCCTGATTTCAATTTCCACAATCCTGAGGTACAAGATTGGTTACTCTCGACCATGCGTTTCTGGTTAGAGCGTGGGGTGGATGGCTTCCGTTTAGATACAGTGAATTTCTATTTCCATGATGCATTACTACGGAACGATCCTGCTGACTTTCGGCGTAAGGAAAAGCCGGCATGGAATCCCTATGCCATGCAATATCATATTTTCTCGAAGAATCAGCCGGAGAATTTAGCTTTTATCGAGCGTATCCGTGCTTTACTCGATGAATTTGATGCACGCACGACGGTCGGTGAAATGGGCGAAGATCATCATCCGATTCGCATGATGGGTGAATATACTTTAGGCAAACGTCTGCATATGTGCTACTCGTTTGCCATGCTTGAAGATCCTTTTAGTGCGACTCACTTCCGTGGCTTAATTGAGGAATTTTACACAGGTGCACCCAATGGTTGGCCATGCTGGGCATTTTCCAATCACGATGTCGTGCGCCATGCCACACGTTGGAAACAATACGGCGCAAGCAATGCAGCGTTAGCTAAACAAGCCGGGGCGTTATTGCTATCACTACAAGGCTCGATCTGCATATATGAAGGGGAAGAGCTTGGACAGACCGAAACCGATTTGGCATATAGCGAACTGACTGACCCACAAGGTTTACGTTTCTGGCCGGAAAATAAAGGTCGCGACGGTTGCCGCACACCAATGACTTGGGATGCAACTCAGCCTAATGCCGGTTTTAGTAGCGCACAACCGTGGTTGCCGGTGAAGCCAGAGCAAGCTGCCCACAGTGCTGCACAGCAAATGGACAATCCACATTCGGTATTAAATTTTTATAAACAGATGCTGCGTTTGCGTAAATCCAGTACAGCTTTACAACAGGGCGCTACGCAATTCATCAACACCCAAGAGCCAATTCTAGCCTTTAAACGAGGCGATCAGATCTTGTGTATTTTCAATTTATCACCCAGCGCACAAACCGTGAAAATTACTGGGAATGTGACTGCATTCTTAGTGGAAGCAGCACAGTTAGCGAATGGGGAATTGAATTTGGCAGGAAATGGTGTCGCGCTGTTTAACATGATAGGTGAAGTAGCTGTTAGCAACTAACAGCTACTCCAAACGGTAGGCTTAGCGCTTGATAGGCTTACCGTTGGCATCAAAGCGATGCAAATTATGCTCTTGTGGACGAATTCCGACCCGAGTGCCAATATCCATCGTCACTGTGCCATCTTCGCGCACAATCATTGGTTCTTCGCTGCCAATATCTACGAAAATATAGTTATCCGAACCTAGATTTTCATAGTGCACGACTTCACCTTGCCAGACTGGATTGGTGTTATCGATACTCAAATGCTCCGAACGAATACCCAAAGTCGTGCAATTGAACTGCTCAGCCAACTTGCCGGTGAGGAAGTTCATCTTTGGCGAGCCAATGAACCCCGCAACGAAGACTGAATTAGGACTTTCATATAATTCTGCGGGCGTTCCCACCTGCTCCACTAAACCATCACGCAATACGCAAATCCGATCCGCCAAAGTCATTGCCTCGACCTGATCATGGGTCACATAAATCATAGTGGCTTTATTCATATCATGGTGCAGCTTAGCGATCTCTAAGCGCGTTTGTACCCGCAAGGCTGCATCCAAGTTAGATAAAGGTTCATCAAACAAAAATACCCGCGGATCACGTACAATTGCGCGTCCAATTGCCACCCGCTGACGTTGACCGCCCGATAATTGCTTAGGTAAACGATCCAATAAATGCGCAATTTGCAGCATTCTGGCGGCTTTCTCGACACGTACACGAATATCATCTGGTGTAGTATTCGCAAGCTTCATCCCAAACGCCATATTGTCATAGACATTCATATGTGGATACAGCGCATAAGACTGGAACACCATCGCAATGCCACGTTTGGAAGGTGCTAGGTGATTAACACGTTCGCCATCAAATAGCATATCGCCTGAAGTAATATCTTCTAAGCCAGAAATCAAGCGCAATAAAGTCGATTTACCGCAACCAGAAGGACCCACAAACACCATAAATTCGCCACTGCGAATATCCAGATTGACACCTTTGATGACATCAATAGCGCCATACGACTTGCGTACATTTTTTAATTCAATACGAGCCATCTCAACACTCCTTTAGCCTTTAACGCCACCAGCTGTCAAACCAGCCACAATCTTACGTTGGAAAATCAACACCAGAATAATAATGGGCACTGTGACCAATACCGACGCAGCCATAATAATGCCCCAAGGGGTTTCATATTGAGTTGCACCTGAAAGCAAACTGATTGCCACCGGCACAGTGCGCGTCTCATTGGACGAGGTGAAAGTTAAAGCGAATAGAAACTCATTCCATGCACCAATGAAGGCCAATAAACCTGTCGTGACTAAAGCAGGCCACATCAACGGCAAGAACACTTTCGTAATAATTTGCCAAGGCGTTGCACCATCGACAATGGCTGCCTCTTCAATCTCAACAGGCAAATCACGCATAAAGGTAGTGAGTACCCAGACGGTGAACGGCAAGGTGAAAATGGTATAGGACAAGATCAAAGCCCAAGGTGTGTTATAGATGCCGATAAAGCGAATCATCTCAAACAAACCAGACAAAACCGCAATCTGTGGAAACATGGATACCGCTAAAATAGTCATCAGCAATAAGCCACGCCCACGGAAGCGTACCCGCGCCAATGCATAAGACGCAGTTACTGCCATCAGTAAAGCTAAAGCTACCGTCATAGTTGCAACAAAGATTGAGTTCAGAATATTGCGTAAGAACTCACCCTGTTGAAACACTGAATAGTAGTTACTTAAGCTAAAAGAGGTCGGCCAATAATCGACCTCGAATAAGGACGTACCTGTTTTGAAGCTGGTCAGAATCGCATAGTAAAACGGAAATACTGACACCACCACGATCACTAGAACTAACAAATAAAACGCTAGAGTCTGTAGGATTTTCATTTGTTATCTCCACTTAAATCGACCTTACCCAGCCAGATATAGAGAATCACAAACAATGCAATGAAAGTGAATAACAAGGTCGATTGCGCTGAACCATAGGCAAACTTATCAAACTCAATCATATTTTCCCGACTGATAATCGACATCGTTTTAGTCGTAGAGGAGTTTGGAGTTAAGACGTAGATCAAATCGAAAATACGCAAGGCATCCAGCATCCGGAAGATAATCGCTACCATCAAGGCAGGTTTTACCAAGGGTAAGGTAATCTTAAAGAACACTTTAACGGGATGAATGCCATCAATCTTCGATGCCTCATAAACATCTTTCGGCACCATTTGTAGCCCTGCTAAACACAACAAAGCCATAAAGGGCGTAGTCTTCCAAATATCGACAATCAAGACCGCAAACATCGCCGTATCCACACTGGCAGTCCACGCAATCTTTTGCGAAATAATGCCTAATTTCATTAAGATATTATTGATAATGCCGAACTGGTCATTGAGCATCCAGCTCCACATTTTGGCTGAAACGATAGTCGGAATAGCCCAAGGAATTAAGATGGCTGCACGCACTAAACCGCGGCCTCTAAATTCAGCATTGAGCACCAGCGCGACGATCATGCCTAAAGTGGCTTCTAAAGTGACTGAAACAAAAGCGAAACGCACGGTATTCCAAACAGCATTCCACCAAGCCGGATCGACTAAAGTTCCACGAAAAATAGTTTTGCCGGAGGGCAAAGTGCGCCAGCTTAAATAATTATCAAAACCGATCCATTGACCACCGTACAGGTTACTCAAAGAGGTATCAGTAAAACTAAAATAAATGGAGCGAAATAAGGGGTAAGCAGCAACAAGAACTAAGGCGGCAATCATGGGTATTAAAAACAGCATGGCCGCGCGAATGCGCTGTGCTTGTAATTCTGCTTTACCTGAAGATGAAACGACATGAGAGGGGTTCATGAGGTATCTCCTAGGGTGGTGCTTATTAAAAAGGGTAACAACCAAGGCCGTTACCCTTCCGACGTAACTCCTGAAGCTTAGTGGCTTTCAGGGTTTGGAGGAGACCTTACCAACCTTTGCCTTGTAATTCGGTTAAATCGGCTTCCAATACTTCGAGGTTTTCAGCGGCAGTTCCTTTACCAGACAAGGTCTCATGCACTGCAGACCAAAATTTAGAAGATACTTCGTTATATTTAACTTTGGTAGGCGCAGAGGGACGCGGAACCGCTTGTAAGAACACATCTTTCCAACGAGGAATAATGGGTTGCTTTTCTTTGATATCCGCATCGTCATATAAAGACATAATGGTTGGCAATTTAGAACCAATCAAAGCATTTTGCTTTTGGGTTTCTTTGGAGGCCAAGAATTTGACTAAAGCAATCGCTGCATCTTTATTCTTAGCATATTTGGAAACCGCTAAGTTCCAACCACCTAAAGTCGCCGCTGATTTGTCATTACCGCCGCCCATAGGCAGAGTGGTGACATCAAATTTACCTTTAACCTTACTATCAGCTGCTTCACCTAAACCATAAGCATAAGGCCAGTTACGCATGAAGACTGCATTACCAGTTTGCCAAACACCACGGGCTTCCTCTTCACCATAAGACAGCACGCCAGGAGGAGAAATATTATTCACCCATGATTTAGCCAAATCTAAAGCCGCAACAGCCTTCGGATTATTAATAGAAATTTTACCATCTGGCTCAACGATTTGGCCGCCACCGAACGACTTCACCCACTCTAAAGCATTACAGGTTAAACCTTCATAGGCATTACCTTGCCATACAAAGCCCCAAAGATCTTTGCTGCCCTCAGCACGCTCAGCATCTTGGACTTTTTTAGCCGTTTCGGTTAACTCTTCCCAAGTTTTGGGTACACTGAGCTTATGCTTTTCCAGCAAATCTTTGCGATAGTAAAGAGCTGGTGCGTCGGTAAATAAAGGCATCGCTACCAATTTACCGTTAACGGTTTGAGACTCAACAATGGAAGGGAAATGGTCTTTAATGACATCCTTGGCAGCTTCAGTCAAATCGACGAAGTTATCAGCTAACTGTGGTGCCCAAATAACATCGGTTTGATACACATCAACATCTGCATTGCCAGCAGATAACCACAAACGATATTGAGCGAATTGATCGGTGGTGGATGATGGCATCGGTACAACTTTGACTGTATTACCTGTTTCTTTTTCCCAAGGTTTGACAAGCTCTTTAAAGACCTCAATGTCTTTACCGACCGCACCAGAAACGAAATTAACTTCAACTGCATACGCAGAAATTGAAGTCATCGAAGCAGCCATTACCGATAATAAAATGGCTTTCTTAATAGGATTGCGCATTAAAGTCATGATCTATCTCCTCCAAGAGATCAACAACACATAAAAACTAGCTAACTGGGCGCTTTAGTATCCATCAAAATTATCCAAAGCGCTTTGAATTTTTACAAAAATACACCTGTCCCAACAGAAAAGCAATTGCTTGTTACAGGTTAATACAAAGAGACTAGGTTAGAAACTACCAAGTTACGATTAGGCATAGCAGTAGGTAGAGCTACTGCGCTTCCGCCAAGCTGCGTAGATACTGAAATAACTCGCGACTACTTTTCGGTGGTTTGCTGGCTGCTTGCTCTTTACGGGCATTGCGAACTAAGCCACGGATATGTTGCCTATCTAGGGATGGATAAGCTTCAAGCAACTCTTCTAAGACTGAATCATCTACCAGTAATTGATCCCGCCAACGCTCCAAGCGATGAAAAATTGCTAACTGTGCTTTACTACTGAATTCCCACTCAGCAAATTTAGCTTGAATTGGCTCAAGCTCCACCTGGCGCATCAACTTGCCGATGTATTGCTTCTGCCGACGCAAAGCACCGTGATTATTTAAGCGCTTAGCCTCTAAGACAGCATCCACTAAACGCTCTGGTATATCGAGCTGCTTGAGCTGCTCAGGACGTAACTCAATCAGTTTTTCACCAAGATCTTGGGCTGCTTCTGCTTCACGTTTATCGTGGCTACGACTGACGTAATCATCATCTTCATCAATGGGGTGGTAATAACCGGCCATGTGCATGCTACCTGTATGGAATGCTAGCTATGCTAAGCAATTTTCGGTAAAAAAACAAAAAGACTCTTAGCAAAGAGTATGCCGTCTGATGGGCTATTTCCCTCATTTATCCAGCCTTTCCTTAGGAAATTGGTTATTATTCCATTTGTCTGTCTTTTTACCCCAATTATCACTCATGACTGATATTTTTATTAGCTACAGCCATAAAGACGAGCCTTGGAAAGATGCCTTGGAGCGTCATTTGAAGGTATTGGAGTTGCACGGTGAATTTGCCATTTGGGATGATCGGCAGATTGAAATGGGTAGTAATTGGTTACCTGCGATTGAAACGGCACTAGAAAAAGCGCGTGTGGCTCTGTTATTGGTGAGTAGTGATTTTTTAACGTCTGAGTTTATTAAGCGCAAAGAGATTCCTCGGTTCTTACAGCGGCGCGAAGCGGAGGGCTTACAAATCATACCTGTCATGGTAAAGCCTTGTTTATGGCAGGCCGTACCGTGGTTAGAGGCTATACAGGGGGCAACCAAAGATAATCGGCCTTTGTCGCAATATGCCTTGGGCTCGCATGAGTCAGAAGTAGCGTTTGCGGAGATTGCATTCAAGGTTTATCAGCGCTTACAAGCATCCAAACAAGCCGAAGCTGCCAAGCAGCAAGCCGAGCAACAGCGTTTAGCTCAAGAGCAAGCCGAGCGCGAAGCGGCAGCTAAACAACAGGCTGAACAAACGCGCTTACAACAAGAAGCGGAGGAACGCCGTTTAGCGCAGCAACAAGCTGGGCGCGCAGCCGCTGAACAGGCACGTCAAGCTGAACTACAACGCCAGCGCGAAGCACAAGCCGAACGCGAACGCCTTGCCCGTCAACAAGCCGAAGCCGCTGAACGTGCACAAGCGGAGCAGCTTAAACGTGAACAAGCCGCTGCTGCTAAAGCTGAAACAGAGCGATTGGTGCGGGAAGCGCGTGAACTTAATAAAAATAATGGTGGTTCTGGGAGCAAGGCTAAATGGCTCTTGGGTGGAGTGGGAGTAAGTGCTTTGGTGTTGGTTTGGGTGATGCAAGGGAAAAAACCCGAGGTGGTCGTACCTACCCTGCCAGACTCAACAGTACCCAGCGGTGAACCTGCAAAACCCACTATTCCCTTGCCCGAAATGCTCCCGATCAAGGGTGGCACATTTACTATGGGTTGCAAAGATGGGCGTGATGATGTGGAAGGAGGTTGTCAGGATGATGAAAAGCCACCGCATTCAGTAACAGTGAGTGACTTTGCCTTGAGTCGTACTGAAATCACCCGTGGGCAGTTTCGTGCTTTTTTGGATGCAACTGGCTATAAAACTACGGCAGAAGAACAAGGTTCGTGTTGGGGAGATAAGACGGGCAAAGGTGACTGGGACTATGTGAAGGGTAATCATTGGCAAAAGGTGGGTTTTGAGCAAACCGACGATCATCCCGTGGTCTGCGTGAGTTGGGAGGATGCGCAAGCTTATGTGCAGTGGTTGAATCAAGTGGATACGGGAAAAAACTATCAGCTACCGAGTGAAGCCGAATGGGAATATGCCGCACGCGGAGGTAATCAAAAAAATGCTTATCCGTGGGGGCAAGATGGTAGTGGTCAATTAGCCTGCCAAAGAGCAAACTTGGCAGATCAGGTCTTGAAAAAACATTATCCTAATTGGTTGTGGACATTAGCAAATTGTGATGATGGTTATGTTTATACCGCACCCACAGGTCAATTTGATTCAAATGGGTATGGTTTAAAAGATATGCACGGGAATGTCTGGGAATGGACTCAGGACTGTTATCATGCTAGCTATGATAAAGCACCTAAAGATGCTAGCGCTTGGCAAGAAAACAATTGTGAAAAACGTGTGATGCGTGGCGGCTCGTGGTTCAACGATCCTCAGTTCGCGCGTTCGGCTATCCGTTTCAGGAACTTACCGGCTGGTCGTGACAACGATATTGGTTTTCGGATTTCCGGGACTTATTAGTCTTTTACCTTTGCACTTTGAACCTTTGCAATGACAGTGACTGAAGAGGGAATCGTGATGCGAGAAGTGGCTAAACTAAACCCCATCTGCTTTCGTGCTATACTGCAAACTATCGCAACTTCGCAACGATTCCATCATGGCATTAGCACAACGCGCTTCATTTACACCCAGCGAATACCTTCAGCAAGAACGGCACAGCTCTGAGCGCCATGAGTATATTCAAGGACAAATCTATTCAATGGCGGGGGCAAGTCGTGAACACAATCAATTGGTATTCAATTTAGCCGGTCTATTACATGCTCAATTACGCCAGCGACCCTGTTCAGCATTTGTGGCGGATATGCGCGTGCGTACTCGTATCAATGAAGCTTACTTCTATCCAGACCTGAGTGTGGTGTGTGGTGCAATGCAGTTTGAAGATGAGACTAGCGACACGCTCACCAATCCTATCTTGATTATTGAAGTTTTGTCACCCACTACCGAAGGTTATGACAGAGGAGCGAAATTTGCGCATTACCGTCGTTTGGAATCCTTGCGCGAATATATTCTTGTGGCACAAGATCGTGTCAGCATCGAACGTTATACCCGCAATGCACAAGGCCAATGGCTGTTATCCGAAGCGACCGAGTTGGAGCAAACTCTGCAACTAGAAGCCATTGGTTGTGAGTTAGGAGTGAAGGCAGTTTATGAAAAGGTATTGAGCTAGTTAGCTAACAAATCAAGTAAAAGGCTCCACATGGGAGCCTTTTGCTTGTAACGGGTTAAACCGACACTTAATGACCGCGTGCTTTACCAATCCGATGCAGCATTTCGATCTGTGCTTTAGCAGCCTCTAACTCAGCTTGAATCGCTTCGTAATCAAGGTCAGCAGGATCTTTGCCCTGAAGGGCATCATGTGCCACTTTCATAGCATCCTGCGCTGCTTTCTCATCCAAATCTTCCGCGCGCATACCTGTGTCAGCCAGTACAGTCACTAAAGTTGGTTGAACTTCTAATACACCACCTGAAACGAACAAAGATGTCGTACCTTCAGCAGTTGTGTACTTCAGTTCCCCTGCACGTAGGCGCGAAATCAATTGAGTGTGCTTAGGATAAATCCCTAAGTCACCCATCGCACCCGGAGCAACTACTTTCTCCACTAAACCAGAGAAAAGCTTTTGCTCAGCAGTTACCACTTCTAATTGAATTGTCGATGCCATCACGCCCTCCTATTAGAGCTTTTTGGCCTTCTCGACCGCTTCTTCAATCGCACCAACCATGTAGAAGGCATTTTCTGGTAAGTGATCATACTCACCGTTCAGGATACCTTTGAAGCTTGCTAAGGTTTCTTTCAGAGTAACGTATTTACCTGGAGAACCTGTAAACACTTCAGCCACGAAGAACGGTTGTGACAAGAAACGTTGAATACGACGCGCGCGGCCAACCACTTTCTTATCATCTTCAGACAATTCATCCATACCCAGAATGGCGATGATGTCTTTCAGTTCTTTATAACGTTGCAGGATACCTTGAACACCACGCGCAGTATCATAGTGCTCTTTACCAACGACTAAGGGGTCTAACATCCGTGAAGTAGAGTCCAAAGGATCTACCGCTGGATAAATACCCAATTCAGCGATGTTACGAGACAATACGAGTGTCGCATCCAAGTGAGCGAATGTAGTAGCTGGAGACGGGTCAGTTAAGTCGTCCGCAGGCACATAAACCGCTTGGAAGGAAGTGATCGAACCATTCTTAGTAGAAGTAATACGTTCTTGCAGAACGCCCATTTCTTCCGCCAGTGTTGGCTGATAACCTACCGCAGAAGGCATACGACCTAACAGCGCTGATACTTCAGTACCTGCTAAGGTGTAACGATAGATGTTATCAACGAACATCAGAACGTCACGGCCTTCGTCACGGAAATACTCCGCCATGGTCAAACCGGTTAAGGCTACACGTAGACGGTTGCCTGGTGGTTCATTCATCTGACCATAGACCAACGCTACTTTATCGATAACGCCGCCTTCAGTCATTTCGTGGTAGAAGTCGTTCCCTTCACGAGTACGCTCACCGACCCCTGCGAATACTGACAAACCAGAGTGTTGCTTAGCGATGTTGTTGATCAGTTCCATCAGAGTAACGGTTTTACCAACACCCGCACCACCGAACAGACCGATTTTACCACCTTTCGCGATTGGCATGATCAAGTCGATAACTTTGATACCGGTTTCAAGGATATCAATACCACCTGCTTGATCTGCATACGCTGGAGGCGCACGGTGGATTGGCCATTTTTGATCGTGCGTTACATCACCCATTTTATCAATCGGGCGACCTAAAACATCCATCACGCGACCTAAAGTACCGTGACCCACTGGTACAGAGATAGGAGCACCTGTATTTTCAACTTTCATACCACGCTTGATGCCATCAGAAGCACCCATCGCGATCGTGCGCACAATGCCATCACCCAACTGTTGTTGGACTTCCAGAGTCAAGCCCTGATCGGCAACTGTCAACGCATCGTAAACAGCTGGCACAGCGTTACGTGGAAACTCCACGTCGACGACCGCGCCGATAACTTCAACGATACTTCCAGTACTCATTGATAGTACCTCTTAAAAAATGATAATTCTGTAAACAGCATTAGACAGCCGCTGCACCACCGACAATCTCAGAAATCTCCTGCGTAATCGCAGCTTGACGTGCTTTGTTGTACACCAATTTCAAATCATTGATCATCTTACCTGCGTTGTCAGAGGCGCTCTTCATCGCCACCATCCGTGCGGCCATTTCACAGCCCACATTTTCAACTACAGCTTGATAAACCAAGGATTCAATATAGCGTTGCATCAAGGCGTCAATGACTCCTTTTGACTCAGGCTCATAGATATAGTCCCAATAGTGGTTTAAGCCTTCGTCTTTAATCGGAGCGATTGGGATGAGCTGAGTCACCTGTGGTCGCTGCGTCATACTATTGACGAATTCATTTTCCACCATAAACAGACGATCAATCTTGCCGTCGGCATAAGCATCGAGCATAACCTTAATCGTACCTACCATATCCGCGATTTTCGGAGCATCACCCATATGAGTTTTCTGGGCAGCAATACCATAACGACGGAACGTATTCGCTGCTTTATTACCAAACACAGCGATCTCAACCTCGACCCCTTGTGCTTTCCACTTGGCAATATCTTGCAGAGCAGTCTTGAACAGGTTGACATTTAAACCACCACACAAACCACGGTCTGTAGAGATGATGATATAGCCAACTCGTTTCACTGTTGTACGTTCAATTGTATACGGATGCTTATACTCCAAATGCCCATTCGCGACGTGCCCAACTACAGCACGCATCTTTTGAGCATACGGACGGCTAGCATTCATGCGGTCTTGTGCACGACGCATTTTGGATGCAGCAACCATTTCCATCGCTTTGGTGATCTTCCGAGTATTTTGAATACTCTTGATCTGTGTGCGTATCTCTTTAGCACCTGCCATGGGACTTACCTCCCATTACCAAGTGTTAGTAGACTTGAATGTTTCAAGAGCCTTACGCATCGCACCCGCGATTTCATCGTTGTAGTCACCTTTTTCATTGATCTTGTCCAGAAGCTCTTTCTGGGAAGAACGCAGGTAACTCAACAGTGCTGCTTCAAAATCAACAACTTTCTTTGCATCAACATCATCCAAGAAGCCTTCATTGGCTGCGAATAATGAAAACGCCATTTCAGCTACTGACAAGGGAGCAAACTGAGGTTGTTTCATCAGTTCAGTAACACGTTGACCACGTGCTAATTGCTTACGTGTACCTTCATCAAGATCAGAAGCGAACTGCGAGAACGCAGCCAATTCACGATATTGAGCGAGGTCAAGACGCACCCCACCACCGAGCTTTTTGATGATCTTAGTTTGTGCCGAACCACCCACCCGTGATACCGACAGACCCGCATTAATCGCAGGGCGGATACCAGAGTTGAAAAGGTCGGTTTCTAAGAAGATTTGACCGTCAGTGATCGAAATTACGTTAGTCGGAACAAACGCAGAAACGTCACCTGCTTGAGTCTCGATGATTGGTAATGCAGTCAAAGAACCTGTTTTACCAACCACCGCACCTTTGGTGTACTCTTCAACGTAAGCAGCGTTAACGCGAGAGGCACGTTCCAATAAGCGTGAGTGCAGATAGAACACGTCACCAGGATAAGCTTCACGGCCTGGTGGACGACGCAGTAACAGTGATACTTGACGATAAGCCCAAGCTTGCTTGGTTAAGTCATCGTATACGATCAGTGCATCTTCACCACGATCACGGAAGTATTCGCCCATTGAGCAACCAGAGTAAGGAGCAAGGTATTGCATAGACGCAGGGTCAGATGCAGCCGCCGCTACGACGGTGGTATATTCCATCGCACCGTGCTCTTCTAACTTACGAACTACGTTAGCGATAGTAGAAGCCTTTTGGCCAATCGCGACATAGATACATTTTACGTCTTTGCCTTTTTGGTTGATGATGGTATCAACCGCCACTGCTGTTTTACCGGTTTGACGGTCACCGATGATCAATTCGCGCTGACCACGGCCAACTGGAACCATCGCGTCTAAGGCTTTGATACCTGTTTGGAGTGGTTGGTCAACTGATTTACGGTCGATAACACCAGGAGCAATTTGCTCAACAGGTGAGAAACCATCATGTTCAACAGGACCTTTACCGTCAATTGGATTACCCAGAGAGTCAACAACACGACCTAATAGGCCACGTCCGACTGGAACTTCCAAAATACGACCAGTACATTTTACAGTATCGCCCTCGGTGATGCCTTTATAGTCACCTAAGACGACCGCACCGACAGAATCACGCTCTAAGTTCAGCGCAAGACCAAAGGAGCCATTAGAGAACTCGATCATCTCACCAGACATTACGTCGCCTAAACCATGCAGGCGCACAATACCGTCTGTTACAGAGACAACAGTACCCTCAGTACGTGCTTCAGCGCTCGCTTCGAAGCTGCTGATACGCTTCTTAATCAGCTCACTGATTTCAGTTGGGTTAAGTTGCATGTGCTATTCCTCAGTTATCGGCTTGGCTTAGCGCGCCAAAGCCGCCTTCATATCTTTCAGCCTGCTTTGGATAGAGCCGTCAATGACCAAATCACCAGCACGAATAATCGCACCGCCCATTAAAGATGGGTCAATTTTGGTCGTCAACTTAACTTCACGTCCTAAGCGTTTCTGGAGCGCCGCAGCAATAGCTTGCTGCTGGTCATCAGTCATTTCCATTGCAGAAATAATTTCCGCATCGACTGCACCTTCTGCTTCTGCTTTGAATTGTTCAAAGAGAGTAGCAATTTCAGGCAACAGAACGAAACGATCGTTATCTGCTAATACCTTGAGCAAATTCTGGCCTTGAGCATCAATCGCAGAACCTGCGACATCTGCAAAGGCCTGAGCCTTTTGCTCTTTGGTCATACGAGGATGACTCAGCAAGGAAGCTGAACCTTCTGCCGCGACTACCGCAGACATGGCGGCTAGTTGTGCCGACCACTGCGGCAACGCACCAGCTTCCTGCGCCATCTCAAATACCGCTTTGGCATAAGGACGGGCAGCGGTTGTCAATTCAGACATGGTTCACCACCTTAAATTTGCGCGGTCAGCTCATCCAATGCTTTAGCATGGGCTTTAGCATTGATTTCTTTACCTAGAATTTTCTCAGCACCAGCAACTGCCAGTGACGAAACCTGTTGACGTAAGCCTTCACGAGCACGAGATACTTCTTGCTCGATTTCAGCTTGAGCAGCTGCTTTTACACGATTTGCTTCTTCAACAGCGGCATTTTTAGACTCATCAACGATTTCGCCAGCACGCTTTTGCGCTTGGGAAATAATTTCGGCAGCCTCCACCTTCGCTTGCTTAAGCTCATCATCAATTTTCTGACGAGCAGCTTCTTGCTCTTGCTGACCTTTCTCAGCAGCGGCAAGACCTTCAGCAACTTTCTGGCGACGCTTATCTAGGACATCATTTAGAGGCCCCCACATATACTTATTGACTAACCAGATCATGATCGAGAACGCCAAGACCTGAGCAATCAATGTTAGAGTAATGTTCACGTTACCTATCTCCTGCTTTTAAATTAAAAACCATCGCTTTCACGAGGTTTCAACACACTATCACTTGCTTACGCAGCACCGATAGCAGAAGCAGCAGCACCAACGAATGGGTTTGCGAACAAGAACCACATAGCGAACGCTAAGATAATGAACGGGAATGATTCCATCAGACCAGCGAAAATGAACATATTAGTCATTAATTGTGGGCGTAGTTCAGGTTGACGTGCGATACCTTCCAATGTTTTCGCGCAAATCAAACCCCAACCAATCGCAGAGCCTAAACCTGCCGCAGCGAGGATCACGCCAACACCTACTGCGGTGTATGCATAGATCATTGCAATCAGTTCAGCATTCATTTTCCAGTCTCCTAAAAATTACCAAAAGTTAAATTAAAAATCGAAAAACCTACAAACCACCAAAAGCAGGACGATCAATGATCATCCGCTGTAGCATCCGCCATCCCTAAGTAAACGATGGTCAGCACCATAAAAATGAATGCTTGCAACGTAATTACTAATAAGTGGAATAACAACCAAGCTAAATCCAACAGAACTTGCATTGGGAACCAAATGAACAAGCCAAAACTGAAACCTGCGCCTAAGGTTAATAATGCGATTAACAGGAATACCAACTCACCCGCGAATAAGTTACCGAATAACCGTAGACCAAGGCTTAAGGGCTTAGCTAGCTCTTCAATAGTGGTCATTACGATATTGACCGGGATAAAGTATTTTCCAAATGGGTGGAATAAGAATAATTTTAAGTAGCCAATTGGCCCTTTGCTTTTGAAGTTATAGGCAAGGATCAAGACGAATACACATAACGCTAAACCTAACGTCGTATCCAGATTCGTGGTCGGTACTACTTTCAAATAGACATGATGAGGATCAGCCCCAAAGATACCTAAAATACCTGTCCATAAAGAAGGTAAAAGATCAACGGGTAGCAAGTCCATCGCATTCATCGCTAAGACCCACGTGAATACTGTTAAAGCCAAAGGCCCAATCAATTTATCCGGGTGTGGGAAAACGTTTTTAATTTGGTCGTTCACAAACTCCACTGTCATTTCAGCAACACTTTGGAGTTTACCTGGATTTTCCAAACTCAGATTTTCGCCAATTTTTTTAGCGATATAGATCAATAACCCGCCGAGCAGCACACTGAAGATAATGACATCTAGATGTAGCACATTAAAGTCTGCAATAGACTTTGGCTGGCTAGTACTCCAGTTTGTCAAATGGTGCTGAATATACGCGACGGGATCGGCTGCTTGCGCACTTTCGCTCACACTTTTACCCCACGACCAAAGTTAATAAACTTTTTTCCAACCTCATGACTGCTCCGCCTTACGGTTAGGACCCAGTGCAAAGGCATAGCCTAGTTGCGTCACAATAAAGGAACCTATTAGTGGAATCGGGGTCAATTTTAAGAGACCTAAGCCGATTACTAAAGCAACTAGAACGAAAACGAAGCGTCCGACCGCACTTAGGTATAGCAACATCATGCTACGTTTTGGGTCAAAGTTGGCGTCTCCTCCTACTTTACCCATGCGCCGAGACAATAAAAATGTATTAGCAAGAGCAATTGCGCCGCCATATAGTGCAGGCAGTACAGCACGTTCGCCCTGTAGGTAGAAAGCAATAGCAGCACACACTACTATCAGGACGAATTGTATGGTCAGTATGTTGCGCATCTGCATCTCTGGAGGGGGGAATCTATCCCCTTGATTTCCAAATCCCGGCGGGAGTATAAATACATACTAATATACGGTCAACTCTAGGTCGCAAAACCCGTGACACGCCCACCACTCCATGGGTGTAGCTTACCGAAGCTGCCTACAAAAATTATGTCGACATTATCCACTAATTTACAAAAGCTGCAATGGTTATCAGCAACTTAAAACTAAATTATCTGAACAAAATCTGAAGTGTGACTTTAACTAGATTTTTCTAAGAAATTCGCGCAGTTAGCGTTAAATTGACGATATTCTTTCTGAAGAAACAGCGAAGTTGCCCTAATATTTAGACTTACACCGTATTTTCACTTGCACTCTTTATAAGCTTCTTCTAGAGCACTGTCTGCCCTTCAATTGTTCAACTGTCGACAATTAAGAAAATCAATGCTTAAAGCTGCTTCCTAGAAAAGTTGCTAAGTCTCTTGAAAATAACTAGTTTTTCTATGAAAACAGTTAAGACTAAGAATTTAGTAGCTAAGATTTGGAATTTTTAAACTGAATAGCTGAAAAGCAACGAGCTGATGGCAAACTGACAGTGCTGTACAAACAGCACTGCCAAAGAGTGAGCTTAGCGACCGCGAACGAAGCGGCGAACTTCAGCTAAATGACGACGGCTAACTTCTAATTGGTCACGTACTTTATCTAGAGTTATTTGTGTACGACCCACATCAGACTTGGTTAAACCAGTGATACGACTTTTCGCAACTAAAGCATTGCGATGAATACGGATGAAACGATCAGCTAGATCGGTCTCTAAGGATTTAAGCGATTCTTCAATAATCACTTCCCCACCATTATGGCGTACAGTGACGTATTTTTGATCCGCTTGGAAATAAACAACATCTTCAATTGGAATTAACTCCAAATTGCCACGCATACGTGCACAGATATGCTTACGGGATGAACGTTGACCACCGGTGCGTTGCTCCAACATCTCTAAGCGTTGAGCACGGTTAAGCGAGCGGGCTTGTTCCAGACTTTGTAATAATTGTTCTTGTCTTATTGGTTTCATAAGATACCCTGTTGCTTTTGTTGAAAAGGCTTCTAAAGCATATTCACCATACGCTGTGGTAAATATGACGGCGGGGGGCATGTCCATTCCTGAAATATGTCTTGCGGCCTCTAGTCCATCCATGCCAGGCATGGTGATATCCATTAGCACAATATCCGGTTGGAAACGCTCCACCATTACAACAGCCTCAGCCCCGTTTTCGGCTTCAGCACAAACATCATAATCCGCGTAACGATCAATCAAGCCTTTGATTCTCTCGCGGGCATATTCTTCGTCATCTACAACCAAAATCTTAATCGACATTATTATTACTCCTTGGGGATGGAAAAGGAGACGCGGTACTGCTGGGGTGTTTTTTGTATTTGCAGATTAGCGCGATCTCCATACGCGAGATGAAGTCGGTTTTTCATATTTTCTTGGGCTATGTGGTTACCCTTTTGATGCGAGCTTGCGCCACTGGGCGAGAGTGGGTTGGTCACGGATACTGCTAAGTGACTACCCGCATCATATAAACTAATTCCTAGTGTTCCGCCCTCTTTACGTGGTTGTATCCCATGATAAATGGCGTTTTCGACCAAGGGTTGCAAGATTAAAGGCAGAATTTGCATGTCAAACGGTAGAGTATTGCGATCCATGTCCCAGACCACCGTCAAGCGACGTTTACCTAGGCGCAAACCTTCCATACGCAGATAACGCATCGTCACATCCAACTCTTCTTGCAAACTAATACGATTACGCCGATCCAAAGTGGTGCGCATGATGTCGGCCAAATCTAGAATCGCATCCTCTGCTTGCTGTGGGTCTTTATGCACTAAATGCGCTACCGTATTTAAACTATTAAATAAGAAATGAGGACGCATTCGGGATTGCAGAGCCTCATATTTCGCATGCGAATCGGCTTCTACCGAAGCTTCCCACTGGCCTTGTACATACAGATAACGCAGAACCACCAAACTTAGTACAACGCTAATCACAATATTTTTTAAGAAATACAGCGCCACCCCGCCGCCTAATTCATCTAAGCTATTATTTTTAATCAGAAATAAGCCGATGACTGACGCAAACAAAGTAAAAACCAAGACCACACCCGTAATAATAGCAGTGGCCATCTTGTTCGATGCGGGTGTGTAAAAGCGATTAATCAGGCATAAAACCAAGACTGAGGCCAAAGCAACCCAAAGGATGAATAAGGCATTCAAGCCCAATTTCACCAAAAACTCATTCACATCGTCTGCAGCCGCTAAAGCTAAAATAGTTGCCAAAAATAGAGCCGCCGCTACGATTCTTAGTAGAGGTTGAGGACCACAAATATTGGGTAAATAACCAAGCGTTTTGCTCATTGATAAAGACATTCTTTTCTTCTAGCTCTTGTCTTTTTTCAAACTCGCCAAGGGTGGGTTTGCCTGAAAATCCGACAGGATTTAGTTAATTGTTATTTTTATAATTTCCCAGATCGCAGCTTACGATCGAGCTTTCACATCATACTATAGTTCAGCGGCTTGCTGATTGCTGAAGGCTTTTCTCGATTCTTCCATAAGGAAAGAATAAACTTCAAGTTTTTCCGCTTAACTGACTAAAACTTAACGAAACCGCGCTCATGACAGCTCAAAATCACAGCAAACCCACTCATTTACCAGCCACCAAAAACCAAGCTTGGGGCGGACGCTTTACTGAATCTACTGATGCTTTCGTCGCTGAATTCACAGCTTCCATTCAATTTGATCAGCGTTTATACAAACACGATCTGGCTGGCTCACGTGCCCATGCACGCATGTTGAATAAAGTCGGCATTTTGTCTCGCACTGACTTAGAAGCCATCTTAACGGGTCTAGACCAAATCGAAGCTGAAATTGAAGCAGGTCAATTTGACTGGCAAATCGCGCTTGAAGATATTCATATGAATATCGAAGCGCGCCTCACTGATCGGATTGGCATTGCGGGTAAACGTCTACACACTGGACGCTCACGTAATGATCAAGTCGCTACTGACATTCGTTTATGGCTACGTGATCAAATTGATCATATTGCCCATGAGATTCGCCGCTTACAGACGGGGCTAGTTGCAGTCGCTGAGCGTGAAGCTGATACCATCCTCCCCGGCTTTACGCATCTACAAGTCGCCCAACCGATTACTTTCGGGCATCACATGCTGGCATGGTTTGAAATGCTCGAGCGTGACTATGCCCGCCTGCTCGATTGCCGTAAGCGCGTGAATATTATGCCCTTGGGTGCTGCTGCGCTAGCGGGGACGACTTATCCGATTGATCGCAATTATAGTGCTGAGCTATTAGGCTTTGAACGCCCTGCCCGTAACTCGTTAGATGCAGTCAGTGATCGTGATTTTGCGATTGAATTTACTTCAGTGGCTGCCCTCCTCCTGATGCACTTATCCCGCTTCTCAGAAGAGCTGATTTTATGGACTTCCGCGCAATTTGATTTTATCCGTTTGCCAGACCGGTTCTGTACTGGCTCTTCGATTATGCCGCAGAAGAAAAATCCAGACGTACCCGAATTAGTACGTGGTAAAAGTGGACGGGTGTTTGGGCATTTAATGGGCTTACTCACTTTAATGAAGAGCCAACCGCTCGCTTACAATAAAGATAATCAAGAAGATAAAGAGCCACTGTTTGATACAGTTGATACCGTACTCGGCTGCTTACGCGCTTTCGGTGACATGATGCCGCATGTACAAACCAAGCCTGAAAAAATGCGTCGTGCTGCGATGCAAGGATTCTCCACTGCGACCGATTTAGCCGACTATTTGGTGCGTAAAGGCTTACCTTTCCGTGATGCACATGAAGTAGTGGGTAGTGCGGTTGCTTTAGGGGTACAAACAGGTCGGGATTTAAGTGAAATGACCTTAGCCGAACTACAAAGTTTCTCTGCACAGATTGAAGAGGATGTATTTAAGGTATTGAGCTTGGAAGGATCGGTCGCAGCGCGGGATCATTTGGGTGGGACTGCACCGAATCAGGTTAAATTGCAGATTGCGGCGGCGAAAGCGCTGATTAGTCAGTAAACCAACAGGAAGGGCTAAGCACTAGCTTAAGGCTTAGCCCAAATACGTATTTACTCTTTCGGCTTTCGCAAAGTCATCGCCGGATTATGAGTAAAGAAGTTATAGGGCATCAGATGCACCGTTTTCCATTCTGTGGTCATCACTGGCCAATCTTCCATGCGTGGGGTGTGATGAAAGCCTGCAGTAAACCAAGTCACCACATCTTTATTCGCAATATTCCGATTCGCTTTCACCCATTCGGCTAAAGTATCCGAACCGTCACTAGCAAACGCATATTTCCCACCCGCATAACGCTGAGTCGGGTCATACAACGTATTCCAAATGCTGTATTCGACATAAGCATTGCGTTTCATAGGTGGGTCATTTTCAAAATCGAAGGGGCTATAAGCCACATTGCCGTGATGAATCATATAGCTCGGATTATGCCCCAGTGGCCCTTGCTTATTCATATTCATCACATGAAACATTTGTGGCTTGAGCGCACTGATTTTAAAACGCCCATCCATTTCATTAGTGACTGCTTTATGGGTCAAATTCCACAAAGAGCGGCGGGGAATATCGGCAGGTGGCTCTTCTTTGACTAAATCCATGACCATGAAGGTGTTATCTTGCCCATCAATATCAAAATCCATGCGGAAATTGAAGAAGTGGTCATGATTCGCCGCCACTAAATTCGGGGCAATCAACATACCGTGTGCCGTATCCGCTTTAGCCGTCGGATCATTCATATTAGTGGATGCTACCCCTTTCACTGCATCTAAACCGGAGGCTCCGACCATAATATAAATATCACCATTTTGCCTAAAGCGATAATCAATCAGATAGTCATAGTTACCCACCTCGGAAGCAGTACGCACCACTAACTCCGTATCTGGGCGGCCTTCGGCGGGCACGGGCTTATCAGGGCTTTGGGCAAACACTTCAAAATGCCGCCACGCAGGATCACCAATATTACGCTCGAATACACAAACGGCATTCGGGATTTCAAGTGGATTACCATTATCATCATGAATTAAAGCCGGCAAAAAGGTGGCATATTTCGGGCAATCAATTCCAGCCGTGAGTGGACTCAAAAATAGCCCAAAGCCATATTCGCCGCTGTCCATATAGGTTCGCCAATACCAGCCTTTACTTGGATCCATGTACGGTACGAAGACTTCAGATAGATGTGCCTGATACAACACGGAGCGCCAATTGCCATCATCATTCACATTAATATCTGACACCACCATGCCCGGCCGTTTATCAATCCGATAACGGAATTTCCAAATATCCCAACTGATCTCGCTGCCATTAATGCTGTAATTGGGTTTACCTGTTTGCGTCAATACGGCCGGATTGGTTTCAGGACGTAAAGGCGCACGCTTGGCGATTTCATCTTCTGTGTAACCCCAATCATCCTTAGGTGTTGGTATCACCGCCTCATCTTCAATCCGAATCACTTTGCTTTCGCGTAGATCGACTACGGCATATAAACCTTCAATAGGTTTAGCGTAAAAGTTAGAGCTAGTAGTCGGTTTGACATAGCACGGCACTTTCATTAAGCGTTTGCCTTTGTCCTCTTCGATCATAAAGTTCCCGGCAGTCAGCGGTAAGCAAAACGCCTCATCAGGTTTCACATTGCGCTTGGCGAGGGCTTTGGTAAAGTCCTCATTTTTCAGCACGACATCCATCGCCGAGATAAACTCAGTAAAGGTCACCATTGTTTCTTTATCAAGGGGTTTAGTGCTTTCGACCTTTTTATTCGTTAGGTCAACAATGGCCTCTTGCATTCCTTTATCAGTGGTGAATTGTGCCATAGCGCGGCGCGTGACTGGGGTTTTGTCTGCTTTCCACTTTAAAACTTCGGCTTTAGCTGGTTCCACCAATTCAATTAAGGGGTAGAGGCTTTTATCGGTTGCGCCACCATTTGCCTTTAACAGGGTAGTAATTTGCTTATACTCATCTGCAGTTAGCCCATCTTGCGGGCTAAGCACCGCCGTAGTCTCAGCAGGTTTAGCAGCCTCTGTTTTAGCCGCCTCGATAGCAGGCTCAGCCTTTTTAGTTTCCGTACTAGCTGACTCCGCCCAAATATTGCCACTGCCCAACGCCAAGGCAATGCTCAAGGATAAAGCATTGAATGCTTTCATAGTCTCTCCTCCTCGTGTGTGACTCTAGTTTAAGCTAAAGCCTTATTAATACTAATAATCTTCGGCTGCGTAACCGCTTTTAAGCCATCGACGCCAAACTCAACCCCAAAACCAGACTGCTTAATTCCCCCAAACGGAACCATTGGATGAATAGTGCCATGCTGATTAATCCACACTGTGCCTGCTTGCATACGATTGGCAACTTCACGGGCTTGATCAGGATTGCTTGACCACACCGACGCACCTAAACCGACATCCACTGCATTGGCCATTTGAATCGCTTCATCGAGATTGTTGTATTTCACAATCGGCAATACCGGGCCAAATTGCTCCTCTTGTACCAGACGTGCAGCATTATCAATATGAGTGACCAAAGTAATCGGGAAGAAATTGCCTGCACCTGGCAGTGCATTGCCACCACGTACAAAAGTCGCTCCTTGCTGTTTAGCGTCCTCCACTAAATCTACAACCTTGCTAAACTGCATTCGATTTTGCACTGGCCCGAGGACAATGCCCTCTTCCAAGCCATTACCCATCGGCATAACTGCGGCCAGTTTATTCAACTCATCCACCACCGCATCGTGTACCGCTTCATGCACATAGAGGCGCTTAATACAGGCGCAGGTTTGCCCCATATTAATGAATGAACCCCAGAATAAACCTTGCGCAATTTTGGCAGGATCAACATCCGGCAAGACAATCGCTGCATCATTACCTCCTAACTCTAAAGTGACGCGCGCATAGTTTTTCGCGGAGGCTTGAATGATTTTCGAGCCAGTGGACGACGAGCCTGTAAACATGATTTTGTCCACACCTTGAGCAGCAGTAAGCCACCCCCCTACTTCACCCCCACCCGATACTGAATTGAGAACACCTGCTGGTAAAACAGTATTCAGTAAACGCACCATCTCCAACGTACAGATTGAGGTATATTCAGAAGGCTTAATCACCACCGTATTACCTGTGCGTAAGGACGGCATAATTTGCCATGTGGCAATTAGCAGCGGCCAATTCCACGGTGCAATCGCTGCTACCACCCCAATGGGGGTGCGATGAATTTCATCGCGGCGGGTATCATCCTCAAAGGCAATTTCAACAGGCAATTCAAGACTTGCAGGTACTTGCGTCCAGCCAATACAGCCTTGAATTTCAAACACTGAGCCAGGACCTGCCAGAGGTTTACCCTGCTCTTGGGTAACCAGCCTAGAGAGATAATCAATATGGTCTTCTAGCACTTTCGCCATTTGCATTAAATAGCCTTTACGTGCTTCATCACTTAAAGCAGCCCAGGCTGGTTGTGCTGTTTTAGCGGCCGCGACGGCTGCTTGAACTTGTTCTTGAGTAGAACTTGGAACTAAACCTAAAACTTCGCCAGTAGCAGGATTATAAGATTCAAAGGTTGATGCAGATGTAACGGCTTGCCCATTACAAGTATTGGTGTAACTCGCGCTCATAAACTCCTCCTGATTATGATTCATGCCTAGCATTTCATAGCATAGGCGAAAAATCTTGGCAGGCTGCGCCAGAGTCTATGCAGTTAGCGCCAAAGTTTAGGGATTTGCTGCGCTAGTATATTGTTTAGGCGAGACACCATATTGCTTTTTAAACAAGCGATTGAGTGTTGATACATCACCAAAGCCATGCTCATAAGCCAATGCAGCAATTTGCAACTTACCACCTTGACGCTGAGTCGTTTCGAGGCGTTTAGCAAAACGTTGCAGACGAATTTGTTGAATCATTTCCGCACATTGCAAACCGGCCTCAGCAAATAAACGTTGAATAGTACGAGTGGATAAACCAGATAAGTCCGCCAAGCGCACCACATTAAAGCCATCCTCCAAAGCGTGTTCATGCAGCAAGGCCATCAACTGCTGCAAAGCTTTTTGATTCGCAGCTAGTTCATCAGCATGCGAGGCACGAGCAAATTGAGCACAGAGTAACTCCAATAAGCTGTTGGATAAATGTACTTGGGCAGGGCTATGCTCAGGCGTGTTGAGTAGCATTTTTACCTGCGCATTAATCAACTGCCCGTAATCACTACTCGCACTGATTAAAGTCGCGGGATCAAAACTCACTTTCGGATTGTGTTGATGTAATAGCTCACGCGGCAAATGCAAAGAGAGTTGACTGGTATTGAGACGCGGGTCATAACTGAAAATACTAGGTTGCAAGGAGTCGATCAGGGTCATATCACCCTGTTCACGCAGCACCGCACGCGCTTTACCCTGCTGCAATTCTGCGTGTCCGGTAAGGTGGATAATCAGGAAATAATAGGCATGTCCATCTTGAGCAATATCGCGATAATTGCGCACGATTTGCTGGGCATTATGCTGCACTAACGCAAAATCAGCGTGTCCTTTTTGCACTACCTCTACGTGCCCAAGAATACTGGGCGCTGCGGTAACGGTGCGAAAATGACCACATACCGCTTGCAGCTCAGACTGCCACTGCAACAGCTCTAATACTCTAGGCGGCTTGGCTAACTGCATGGGTTTATACCTAGACATGTTGATAGAAAGACTTTCTCACTAGCTTAGCTAAGAAGTTCGATCTTATCTGGTTTTATAACAATTTGTTGAATAGGCGTTAGTTATTTAGCCGGAAGCGCAGCTTTAACTTGTTCCCAATCATATGGTAAAGGTATCGTTGACCAACCCTCTTGCTGTTTGATGGCATTCTTTAAATTAGTGCTGCGTTGATCGGAAGCTGGATGTGTAGATAAAAAAGCAGGAATGCCTAAGTTTGCTTCGTCCTTAGCTAATTTCTCAAAGAAACTCACTAAACCTTGTGGGGCAATGCCTGCTTTATGTAGAGCCTCCAAACCTTTCAAATCCGCTTCAGCCTCTAACTCACGGCTAAACTTTAAACTATTCAATTGGGTCGCCGCTTGAGTAACCCATAGCGAAGACACATCACCTACTATCAAAGCAATCGAGGTCTGCCAACCTAAGCGGTAAATAATGTCCTCTAGTGTATGGCGTTGCTCAACATGTTGCACCTCATGTGCCAGTACACCTGCTACCTCCTCAGCCGAATCAGCTGCTTTGAGCAAACCTGTATTGGCTACCACATACCCACCCGGCACAGCAAAAGCATTCACTTCAGCAGTATCTGCAATATACCAATGATATTGATACGCCGAACCTTGGGTTAAACGCTCACCAATACGTTTGAGCACTTCATAGTCATAACCGGTTTGCCGTAGCTTCATGCCATCGGTAGCACTTGCAAACACCAGTTCACCCAGTGCCTGTTCCTGTTCAATCGATACATAATCAGCTATCCAAGCTGCGATTTGATGGGACTTCCAGAACAAAACAAGCAGCAACAAGAAAGGCAATCCTAGATAGAACAACAGCATACCTAAACCGATATTGGATCGGCGCTTGCGCTTAGTTTGCTCATGGTGAACTTGCTGATAAGACTGAACTACAGTAGCAGGAGCTTGAGCCATTAATAGCTCAGCATCCTTCGCACTAAAGCAGACTGAACACACCTCACCTTGTGGTGATTCCCAATCAAAATAGACCTGCTCACGATTAAAGCCACCATAACGTGGCTTTAAAGCTATTAAAGGCAACCGTAAGAGCTCACTACTATTTTTAATCCCAGCAATCACCAAATCCGTAGATTCACTATAGGCAGTAATTGGCTCGCCTTGAATGGGGCTAGTTGGTGAAAAAAACTGTCCGCGAATCACTGTATCGCTATTTAGCACTAATCATCCCCAAATAATCCCCCCATCACTGCCCCACCCAAACCACCTAAAACCGAAGTTTCACCCACCCCACCTGGAGCCGCCCGTACAATCCGATTTGCTAAGCGAGACAGTGGCAAAGATTGTAGCCAAACCTTGCCGGGGCCAGTGAGTGAAGCGAAGAATAAACCTTCACCACCAAAGAAAGCTGTTTTTAAGCCACCGACATATTCAATGTCATAATCGACCGTTGGCATCAAAGCGGCTAAACAACCGGTATCAACTCGGATTTTTTCACCCGGGCGCAAACTACGTTCAATTAAGGTGCCACCGGCATGTACAAAAGCTAAACCATCCCCTTGTAAGCGTTGCATTATAAAACCTTCGCCACCGAATAGACCCGTACCAATTTTCTTTTGGAAAGCAATGCTCAAAGACACACCTTTGGCCGCACAGAGAAAAGAATCACGCTGACAAATCAGCTCGCCACCTAATTGACTCAAATGCATCGGCACGATTTGCCCTTGATAAGGCGCAGCAAAAGCGACTTTGCGTTTACCCATGCGCCCCTGATGCATATAGACAGTGGTAAACAGTGACTCACCTGTGACCAAACGACCACCTGCCTTCATCAATTTACCAAAGAAACCTTTCGCTTGATTCGAAGCGGAGCCATCGCCAAACACAGTCTCCATGAGAATATCTTGCTCCATAAAGAGCATCGCACCTGCCTCGCCCACTGCGGCCTCACCTGGATCCAGTTCGATTTCTACATATTGAGAATCCTGCCCAAAGATTTGATAGTCAACAATATCCATACTACTCATGCAAAGTCTCCAGTAATTTTTTTAATTATTGAGAAAATACTTTTGTGTCACTGTCTGTTAAATTTAGTCAGTCTGCCTCATAGTAATGGTTCTTTATGGTCTTGTGAATGCTGCTAACTCTTAATGTTTGAACACATTTAAGGCAGCATATTGTAAAAGCATGATGGTTTTCGCATCCTGAATTTCACCGGTTTTTATCATTTCCAGTGCTTGCTTAAATGGTAACTCTAAAACCTCAATATCCTCCCCTTCGCTAGCTAGCCCACCGCCTGCATTTAATTTATCGTTGGCAGTGTATTCGGCGACATAGAAATACAGTTTTTCCGTGACTGAGCCAGGGCTCATATACGCTTCAAACACTTTCTGAATCGTTTGTACTTGATAACCGGTTTCTTCCTCAGCCTCCAAACGAATCCGCTCGTCGGGGCTAGCGCTATCCAATAAACCGGCAGCGGTTTCAATCAATAAACCACTCTCCAAGCCATTGGTAAAGGCAGGAAAGCGAAATTGCCGCGTCAGCACGACGGTTTGCTGCGCCAAGTTATACAGCAAAATCGTCGCTCCATTACCGCGATCATAAACTTCACGGCTTTGGGTCTGCCATTCACCATTATTGCGTAAATAATCGAAGGTCGCTTTACGCAGGATATACCAATTGTCTGACAGTACATCGATGCTGTGGATTTTTACACGATTGTTCATATTTGCTCCTCATTGCTAGCTTAAATAAGAATATTCAGACATTATTTTCATGTTAAACTAATAAATTCAAGAAAATTCGTGCAAAAATATGCTAACTAAACAACGCCACCAATACTTACTCGATTTGCTACAACAGCAAGGCCAAGTGATTGCTAAAACCATTGCGGAAGAATTGGCGCTTTCGGAAGACACGATCCGCCGTGATTTGCGCGAATTAGCAAAGCAAGGCTTGGTGCAACGTGTGCATGGTGGCGCTTTGCCCATTTCGCCTGCGCTGGGGGATTTCAATACACGTTTACAGATTGGCAGTGAGGAAAAGGCACAAATTGCTAAAGCGGCTGTCAGTTTGATTCAAGCAGGACAAACCATTTTTTTAGATGGCGGCACGACCACTCAGCAAGTGGTACGCCAGCTTCCAAAAGATTTGACTTTAACTGTGGTCACCCATAGTCCATCGATTGCTTTGGATTTAGTCGCTTATCCAAATATTGAAGTCATTTTGATCGGTGGCAAATTATTCAAACATTCTATTGTTACTGTGGGTGCAAGCGCTTTGGAGGCGATTCACCAATTGCGAGTTGATCTGTATTTCATGGGCGTCACTGGTGTACATGCAAGTTATGGCTTAACTACAGGTGATTTGGAAGAGGCTACGATGAAACGTGCGATTAGCCAGCAAGCCGCAGAAACTATTGTGCTCGCGTCGTCGGAAAAATTGGATAAGGTTTCACCTTATACCATTTGTGCGATGCATGCGGTGAGCAGTGTGATGGTTAATCGCGAGGTTTCGTGGGAGTTAGCGGCTAAGCTTGAGGCTTTAGGGGTTGCGGTGATAAGAGCCTAGGAGCTAAGCTCTTATCCCATAGCAAGGTTACATAAACCGACTAATCAACACTTTATCGGTATGTAAATTCGGCACGGGAATCTTTACAAAATGCCCACTACCGGGTGCGACTTCAATGGGTTCGCCATGTTTATTGCGCATCGCTTCCAGAGTGAACTCCTGATTCTGCCCATTCGGTACAATCAACTCTAAACGATCACCCACGCTAAAACGGTTTTTCACCTCGACATCCATCCAGCCATTTGCAGCATCGTAGCTGGTCATTTCTGCGACAAATTGCTGCTTATGGGTTTGGGAAGCACCATAGATATAGTTTTGGTATTCGTGGGTATGATGACGTTCGTAGAAACCATCGGTATAACCGCGATTGGCCAAGTTTTCCAAAATACCTAATAACTTATCGTCGAAAGGCTTACCAGCAGCGGCATCATCAATCGCTTGGCGATAGGCTTGCGCGGTGCGGGCGGCGTAATAATGTGATTTGGTGCGGCCTTCGATTTTCAGGCTATCTACACCGATTTCACATAAGCGCTGCACATGCTCAATCGCGCGTAAGTCTTTGGAATTCATAATATAAGTGCCATGCTCGTCTTCCATCACCGGCAATAACTCACCTGGACGGCTGGCCTCTTCCAAGAAATACACCCGATCCGCTAAGGGATGACGCTCTTGATTGCCACAATCAGCGGTGCTTGCGACTTTATTGAAGGCATCCATCGATAGCACAGCCTCACGTGGCACAATCGTGCCATCCGGTGTTTCGGCTGCTTCAGAAGTTTTGTATTCCCAACGGCAAGAATTAGTACAAGTGCCTTGATTCGGATCACGGTGATTGAAATAGCCAGACAATAAGCAGCGCCCGGAATAGGCAATGCACAAAGCACCGTGCACAAATACTTCGAGTTCCATGTCGGGGCATTCTTGACGGATTTCAGCGACTTCATCCAAGGATAATTCACGCGATAAAATAATCCGCTTCACACCCAATTTTTGCCAGAATTTCACACTCGCGTAATTCACAGTATTCATCTGCACCGAGAGGTGAATCACCGCCTCGGGGAAGGTTTCGCGCACCATCATAATCAAGCCGGGATCAGCCATAATCAGCGCATCGGGCTGCATTTGAATCACTGGCTCAATATCGCGTAGGAAAGTTTTGACCTTGGAGTTGTGCGGCATGGTATTAGCAGCGACGAAAAACTGTTTACCCAACACATGCGCCTCGCGAATGCCTGTGGCGAGTACATCGTTCTGAAAATCATTATTGCGCACACGTAGGCTGTAACGCGGTTGCCCCGCATACACCGCATCCGCCCCATAAGCAAAGGCATAGCGCATATTCTTTAATGTACCCGCAGGCGCGAGTAATTCCGGCTTTTTCATGTTAGTTCCTTAACCAGATTGCAGGTCTAGTTGTTGGGAGTGGGAGATAGGGGAGCTATTCTATAAGCTTTGTCGGAAAATCCCTAATAGTCACGCTAAGCACACCGCTATCTTTGATATAATCATTAACACCTACCAAGCTTTATAAGGAAATCCAGTATGTCTATGGTCAGCAGCAACCCTGAGATTTTAGGCGGCACCTTAGTCTTTAGTCAGACACGAGTTCCTGTTAGAAACTTGTTTGATTACTTATTAGCGGGCGATAGTGTGAAGGATTTTTTAGAAGACTTTCCAACAGTCTCGTTTGAGCAAGTACGCCATGTTTTACAAGGTGCTGAAGTTGCCTTTGAGAAAATGGCAGCTTAAGCATGAAAATAGTCATTGATGAGTGTTTGCCTAAACGCTTAATTAAACTTATTCAGAAAGCGGATGTTAAAACGGTACCTCAATTAGGTTTGGCAGGAACTAAAGACAAAGAACTATTAGCTAAACTAGAAGAATTGCAGATTGATATTTTTATTGCGATTGACGGTAATTTAGAATTTCAACAAAATTTTAAGAACCGAAGCTTTGGTACAATTACTATTCGGTCAGTGAGTAATCGTTTCCAAGATTTGCTGTATTTAGAAGACGCCCTGAATGAAGCAATTCAACAAACCACTGCTGGAGAAATTCGGCGGATCCCTTAAACGTTGCTGGTTAGAAAAGGATATTTTCCAATGGGTGCGTTACCACAAACCAATTATGTTTCCCCTGAGGAATATCTACGCCTAGAAAATGATCGTGCCGATGATGGTACGCGCTGCGAATATAACAATGGAAAGATTTATTCGATGGCGGGTGCAAGTCGGAATCATAACCTGCTTTCTGGTGCTTTATTTGCCCAACTTTACATACATTTGCGCAATACCCGTTGCCAAGTCTTCCAATCCGATATGAAAGTCGCTATCGAAACTTTGGGCGATACGCGCTTTTACTATCCAGATGTGCAAGTGAGCTGCGAAGAAGAAAGTGATGCTTACGCCAATAAAGCGCCTTGTTTAATTATCGAAGTTTTATCAGTCAGTACTGTTCAAAAAGATCGGTCTGAAAAGCTAAGTGGTTACCGACTGATTCCAGCCTTGCAAGAATATGTATTGTGCTCGCAAGACTCACCTTACCTAGAAATTTATAGGCGAAGAAATCAATGGAAATTGGAGTATTTTACCACAGGACAGGTTGTGCGTTTGGAGTCTGTGGGTTTGGATGTGAGCGTTGATGAGCTGTATCAGTTCCTAAAATGAGAAGAAAATCCTGATTTCTATAAAACAGACATACTAACAATAACCAATTTACTCTAAACTCTACTTCATAGCTTTTAGAGTAAACCCGATTATGATCCCGAGCATTATACGCCAAGCTTCAGCTTTCATTCTGGCTCGCCCGCAACCAAGTTATCAGCGTTTCTTGCATCAAAAAATTGATTTCAATGAAGCTTTAATTGGCATCAAAGGGGCACGGGGCTGCGGTAAAACTACGCTGTTACTACAACACGCTAGGGCTGCTAAGCTTGAACCTGCACAAGTGTTGTATATTGCTTGCGATCATCCTGCGATAGTAGATCTAAGTTTGTATGAATTGGCGCAGACCTTTTACCAAGAAGGTGGGCAGTTGCTGTTATTCGATGAAATTCACAAAAGCAAAAACTTTGCAGCTCATCTTAAAGCTATTCGCGATACTTTTGACTTAAAAGTTATTTTTTCAGGCTCCTCTGCTTTGCGCCTAGAACATGAGTTAGGCGATTTATCGCGGCGGGCGGTGGTTTATGACCTGCCCGTATTATCTTTACGCGAGTTTATGGAGATGGAAACAGGGCAGGTATTTGATTCTGTCAGTTTGACAGAACTATTAGAACAGCATGTTAATCTAGCGCAGCAGATAATGCGTCAAGTTCGCCCGATTGAGCAATTTAAAAAATATTTAAACTACGGTGCTTATCCCTTTTATCGTGAGTCTTTGGATAATTACCCGCGCAAGTTATTAGAAGTCATTAATCAAACCATTGACTCTGATTTAGCAGGCATTTATTCAATTGAAACCAGTAAGCTCGATAAATTAAAAAAGCTGCTGTATATGATCTGTAGTACTGATCCAGTGGAATTGAATATTTCTAAATTGAGTGCAGCGGTTGGTACATCATGGGCGACTTTAGCGAAGTATTTAGAACGGATGCAAGCCGGTAATCTAATTCATATAGTGCGGGCTGGTTCTGGCATGCGCACGGTAAATAAGCCAGATAAACTATTATTGGATAATGCTAATCTGTTTCAAGTGCTCTGTGCCTCACCCAATAGCGGCTCTTTACGCGAAAGCTTTTTTGTTTCGCAACTCAACTATCAACACCAAGTGCATTACCATGATCAAGGCGATTTTAGCGTTGATGAGCAATGGATTTTTGAAATTGGCGGTGCGAATAAAAGCCTCAAGCAGCTCAAGGGGCAAGCACAAAGTTATGCGGCACTGGATGATGTGGTAGTGGGTGAGGGGCGGCGCATACCTTTGTGGATGTTTGGGATGTTGTATTGAGCTATAAAAACGAAAAATAAATCTCCTTTACATAAACTGGGTGTTAGATCAATATCTAGGAACACTGAGAGACTATTTTTTAATAAATACCTTCTTAAAAATCTTAAAAACCATTCACTTATCTGATGGGACCATACCAAATATCAGATCAAACTTCACAGCCAAAGTATTCATGCTAGCTTTTAAATCCCCAATTAAATAAAAATAACTAGATAACATGAACGATGAACTTGTTTTGGAAAAAAATGAAAATAGGTTAATCAACGACAAGCTAATTAGCAAAATAAAACAAGGGATAATACATAAGCGCAATATCAATTTTGATTTGATTAGAGGGCATGCAAAAGAAGAGAATGGCATAAAAGAACAACTAAATTGGGAGAAAGCAATTTTAAAATCTCAAGATCAATTAAATCAATATTTACATACTTATGGCCCTATGATAAAAAGTCAATGGAAAAATGCCTTATCTCCTGTAAGTTTGCCAGATACCGAAATCCAAATAATTGACTATGCTTGTGGGCAAGGACTAGGATGCAGCTTATTCCTTGATTAATTTTTAGAAAAAAATCGCTTAATAGTTAATAAAATAAAACTAATTGAGCCTTCAAGTATAGCATTAAGAAGGACTCTTGAGGTCGTGCAATGCTATGACGAAAATTACTTTATTGATTGCATAAATTTGAAAATTGATGATTTACAAGATGACCACTTAGTAACTTTTGATGACATGATAACTATTCATCTTTTTTCCAATATCCTAGATATAGATACATTTGACATTTATGATCTTTTTAGAAAAATACTAAGCAATAGTGGTAGACATTTATTCTTGGCGGTTAGCCATGATAGAAATTTTGACGGGGGAGCACCAAGACTAGAGGGACTGTATAACGCTTTTAATTGCAAAAGCAATGCTCATATCTTTAAAGAAATTAAGTCAGAAATCAGAAGATTCAACTGTAGTAATGGCATGCCCGCCATATGTTTTAATATTGAAGTGGAAGTCTAACGATGGAATTATTCGCTACTAATAACTTTCACATCCCGCCTTTTGAGATACCTAAGGACGAAGGTTACTCGGTAATATGGGACGATAAATTAAATGGTTTTTTTATAACAATTCCTCATGGCGAGCTATTTTATAGTAAAACTTTTTTAGTAAGAAAATAAGTGATAGAGCCGTAGAGTACTTTCTAGAAAACACTAATACAAACCCTTTATATAAAGTAGATTGGCGTAATATGCTTGACGAAGATTTTTCAAAAATCAACTTCAAAAACATAAAATGGAAACATGATGTCATTAAACTATATGGCAAAACTATTCCATTGCCAAGATACACCTCGTGGTATGGAGATAAAGGAAGAAACTATACTTATTCGGGTATAAAATCAGAGCCTAATGAGTGGAATAAGGGATTACTTTATTTTAAAGAAAAGGTAGAAGAAGTAGCCTGTACTGAATTCAATAGCGTTTTAATGAACTGGTATAGAGATGGAGAGGACTATCTCAATTGGCACGCCGATGACGAAGAAGAGCTGGGCAAAAACCCAACTATAGCATCCGTTAATTTCGGTGCTACCAGAGATTTTCTTATCAGAAAAAATGACAAGTCACAAAAAATTTTAATTCCTTTGAGTCACGGCACATTGCTAATCATGAAAGGAGAATTACAACATTTTTGGCAACACTCTGTACCTAAAAGAGCAAAAGTTAATGAATCTCGTTTTAACCTGACTTTTAGAACTATCTGCTAATGCATTAGACGTATTGAACCTTGTAGAACTTGCTGCTTTTAAACCTTTCTATAGAAGAACTGAACATGGTTCACGAAAATTATTTCAGCCTATTAAATACACCAGCCTTGAAAGCTTAGTCTTGCAATGCCTTACGCTCAGGACTATAGTTCTTTTATAGATTCTACAATTTTGTAGAGAGAGAATATGAACACCGCACCTACTCAAATTTCTGCTTATATTTCTGAAGAAACTAAAAGCCAAATGGAGTCCTATGTTCGGCGCAAGGGCGTCACTAAAGCATTTCTCATTGAGAATGCGCTGCAACATTTTTTGCAAGCACTGCGCGAACTGCCCGAAGATCTGGTGATTCCTGCTCGTTTGGTGCTATCTGAAACTAGCCTAAACTATTTAGCAGAGCGCTTAGATCACGATGAAGAACCCACTCTCGCATTAAAGTCTTTAATGGCAGCTCACTAATTGACTAAACTCACGATCACGATTCGGCGTTTGACAACGCAGGATGAGCGCAGTCAATTTAGCAGCGGTGATATTGAATTAGATCGCTTCTTCCAACGTTTCGCAGGACAAAATCAGTTTCGTCATTATATTGGAACTACCTATATCGCCGAATACCAAACACAAATTGCAGGCTATATCACCGTTAGTAGCGGAGAAATCACGGCTGAACATTTAGCCACGACTCTGCGTAAACGCTTGCCTGAATATCCTTTACCTATTCTGCGTATCGCCCGCTTAGCGGTTGACCAAGCCTTCCAAGGACAAGGGATTGGTAAACAACTACTCAAAGCCATGTTGGAATTAGCTTTACAACAACGAGAGCAGTCTGGATGTGTGGGGGTGGTGATAGATGCTAAGCCGCAAGCTATCAGTTTTTATACTCAATTAGGTTTCACAGCTTTAGAAGCCCTAAGCGGCGAATTAGGCAGTAGACCCGAACCACTGCCTATGTTTTTACCCATTCAAGTCATTGCTAAGAGTGTTGTGTGAATGGGTATTATCCCCCAAAATACCACGGCTCATTCCCCGCCTTCCACTTAATATTACACCCCAACGAAGCCACTTGATTCTCCGGTGCTGCCATTCCCGCTAATAAGCTATTCATCGCATCCCGCATATCTTTCCCTGTCACTGGCACATCGCTACGTGGGCGGGCATCATCAAATTGACCACGATAATAAAGCTGGTGATTCGCATCGAATAAGAAGAAGTCAGGTGTACAAGCGGCTTGATAGGCTTTCGCAACTTGCTGGGATTCGTCGAATAAATAGGGGAAGGTATAAGGTACATCGTTGACTTGTTGCACCATTTTCTCAGGGCTGTCATCGGGATAATTCGTCACATCATTCGCATTGATTCCAACTACTGCAATGCCTTTCGCTTGATACTCCTCAGCCATGCGCGCAAACACGGTTTGAATATGCAGTACATAAGGGCAATGGTTGCAGATGAAGGCCACTAGCAGCGGCTTGCCTTGAAAGTCTTTGAGTGCCACGGTTTTGCCGGTCGCGGGTTCGGGCAAAGTGAAATCAGGCGCAGATGTACCCAGTGCTAACATGTTGGACGGCGTGCGTGCCATAACAGCTCCTTAAAATTTTCGACTCAGCTTGAATATACGCTATCCAGCGCCAAATAGCGTATTAGCCCACAGCTAGGCAAACTATTACTAGGAAAATGACATGAGTTTACGCATTGATATTTGGTCGGACATTATTTGCCCGTATTGCTATATCGGCAAAAAGCGTTTGGAACACATTGCAGCACAGGAAGGTATTGAGCTGGATATTCATTGGCATAGCTATGAATTAATGCCCGAGGGTGCAGCACAATATAAAGAATCCTTACCAGAATTATTGGCCAAACGCTATGGCATGAGTGTCGAGCAGGCGATCCAAGCCGAGATTCGTACCGCTCAAGCAGCGGCGGAAGAAGGAATTGATTTCCAATGGCAGCAAGCCAAACCGGGCAATACGTTTAATATGCACCGTTTGTTGCAATACGCACAAACCCAAGGCTTAGCTACCGCGCTGGATGAACGTTTTATGCACGCTTATTTCACTGAAGGCCAAGCGATTGGCGATGTGCAGGTGATTGCGAAACTCGCGATTGAAGCTGGTTTGGCTGAAAAAACAGTTTGGGAAATTTTAGAGTCGGATCAATTCGCCAAACAAGTGCGTGATGATGAATATTTGGCGCAACAATTAAAAATTCGCGGCGTGCCGTTTATTGTATTTGAGGAAAAAGTCGCAATTCCGGGCGCTTTGCCGCGCGAAGCTTTCCGCGAAACCTTAAAGCAAATGGTCGCAGAAAAAGTAGCCAACCAGCCCTTAAGTGCAGCTAATGCGCAGGGTGAAATTTGCGCAGATGGTGTTTGCGCAGTACCTAATAACTCGTAACACTTGCTTAGACTTTAAACACTTCCATCAGAGCTTATCCGTTATAAGGCTTGTAAAATCATCCTTTACAAGCTTTTGCATAGGTATATAATAACGTCACGTTATTAATTGCTATGACTATAAATTCATGATAGTGAAACCTTCGATGGAAACCGTGGGGTTTCTGCTGACTGATGTGTCGCGCTTAATGCGTCAAGCTTTTCAGCGGCGTTTAGAAGGTACCAATCTCACCTTGGCACAAGCCCGCGTACTCTTGTATGTGGCGCGCAATGAAAGCTTTCGGCAGATCGAATTGGCGGAATTACTCGAAGTGCAGCCGATGAATTTGGTGCGCTTAATTGATCAATTAGTGCAAGCCGGTTTAGTCAAGCGTCACCCTGACCCTTTAGATCGGCGTGCTTATCAGATTAAACCCACCGAAGCCGCGCAGCCGGTATTAGAGCGGATTCAAGTGGCATTGGAGCAAGTGCGCAGTGAAATGCGTCAGAATTTATCGGATCAGGATTATGAGCAGTTGAAACAAACACTGATTCAAGTACGCGGCAATTTATTAACGACTCGTCAACAATAAAAGCTACGGGGCTTATTGCTTTCCATGAGTGAACCAGCACAACCAACTTCTGATGCTACTGCGCCAATTGCGCCTAAACCAGCAAGAAAAAATAAAACTAAGCGACTGATTTTGTTGGTCGTGATTCCTTTAATTGCGCTAACGATTGGTGGTTATTTTTATCTTAAAAGCGGGCGTTATGTTGAGACAGAAAATGCCTATATTAAAACCGATAAAATTCCGGTTAGTACGCCTTTATCCGGCGTGATTACCAAGGTATTGGTTAAAAATAATCAGCTTGTTAAGCAAGGGGATACGCTGTTTACGATTGATGATGCGTCCTATCAAGTGGATTTACACAAAGCCGAAGCACAGTTAGCTCAAGTGCGGAATGAGTTGGCAACCTTGCGTGCGGCTTATTCGATGCAACCTTCCGCTCAAACCGCGGCAGCCTTGGGCGGTAGTGTGAATACGCCGACCGAAGAACATCCCAGTTATTTACTCGCTCAAGCGGCTTTGGACGCGGCTAAATTGAATATTGCCCGCTCGGTCATTGTCGCGCCTGAAGCTGGCACGGTTTATCAGCCACCGCAACAAGGGCAATATATTACAGCAGGCAGCACGGCTTTAGTTTTGGTGGCAGATACGCGGATGTGGATCGAGGCCAATATTCCAGAAACTGACCTCACTTATGTACAAGTCGGGCAGCCGGTGGAAATCAAAGTGGATACTTATCCTAAGCAAACTTGGTCAGGCGAGGTGGAAAGTATTAGCCCTGCCACCGGTGCGGAGTTTTCTGTGATTCCAGCGCAAAACGCGACGGGTAATTGGGTCAAGATTGCCCAGCGTTTGCCAGTACGGATTAAAATTAATCCAGAGCAGGGTCAGCCACCGCTGCAAGCGGGTTTGAGTACCACGATTAGTATTGATACCAAGCACGAGCGCCAGATTAATGGCATCAGCTTGAGCGCCTTACAGACACAAGACGTTAGCGCTATTCAGAAAAATCCATGAGTAACGCAGCGGTCGAACATCGCGGTTTCATTACCTTATCGGTGATGTTGACCACCATTATGCAAGCTCTCGATACCACGATTGCCAATGTGGCCTTGCCACATATGCAAGGCTCGATGGGTGCGACTCAAGATCAGATTTCGTGGGTACTGACTTCGTATATTGTGGCAGCCGCAATATGGATGCCACTCACCGGTATTTTGACGGTACGCTTGGGACGTAAGCGTATTTTCAGCTGGTCGGTGGTGGGTTTTACCGTGACCTCCATGCTGTGTGGCGCGGCGCAAAATCTTGAGCAAATCGTATTATTTCGACTCATGCAAGGCATTTTCGGCGCGAGCCTTGTGCCCTTATCACAATCCGTTTTATTAGATACCTATCCCAAAGAGCAACATGGCTCCGCAATGGCGATGTGGGGTGTGGGTGTGATGATTGGACCTGTCTTAGGTCCTTCATTAGGTGGCTGGTTGACCGAGTATTATAGCTGGCGCTGGGTGTTTTATATTAACTTACCCTTCGGCTTATTAGCCTGGTTTGGCTTGATGGCCTATGTCAAAGAAACACCGATTGATTCAACGCGACGCTTTGATTTATTTGGCTTTTTAATGCTGAGTATCGCAATTGGTGCTTTGCAAATGATGCTAGATCGCGGTGAGTCACTGGATTGGTTTCATAGCCCCGAAGTCATACTGGAAGCCATTCTGGCAGGAGCTGGATTTTATTTATTTATCGCCCATATTTTCACTAGCGAAAAACCTTTTATTGACCCCTTAATTTTTGCAGATCGTAATTTTAGTATTGGGTTAATTTTTATTTTTATTATTGGCATTATTCTCTTAGCTACGATGGCTTTATTGCCACCGTTTATGCAAGGTTTAATGGGTTATCCCGTGCTGGATGTTGGTAATCTCTTAGCACCGCGTGGTATCGGTACAATGGCAGCTATGATCACCGTCGGAAAATTATCGGGCAAAGTTGATCCACGCAAGGAAATCTTTTTAGGCTTGGTGCTCACTGTATTCTCTTTATGGCAGATGACCCATTACACCGTTGATGCCACACCTTTTGAAATTGTCTCAGTAGGAATGATTCAAGGTCTTGGTTTAGGCTTTATTTTTGTGCCCTTATCAGCGATTAGTTTTGCCACTCTCAACCCAAAATATCGTAATGAAGCGACTTCCTTATTTAGTTTGCTGCGGAATATTGGTAGTAGTATTGGTATTTCAATTGTAATTACCTACTTAGCACAACGTACTCAAATCAATCATGCTATTTTTTCTGAATATATAACGCCCTTCAATCTCGCCTTGAATGAAGCTATCCAGCAGGGCGTATTTAATCTAAAGACCCCACAAGGTTTAACAGCCTTAAATAATCAAGTAAATGCACAAGCCTTGACCTTGGCGTATTTACAAGATTTCCGCCTAATGATGTGGGTCACGATGGCAGCCATTCCCTTAATATTTTTCTTGAAAGCGCCACCGAAAAAGAAAGCTTAACTAAGCTCAGTTAAGTAATTTACCCGGATTCAAGATTTGATTCGGGTCAAACAAAGCTTTTAGCGCACGCATATAAGCAATTTCTTCAGGGCTGCGGCTATAAGGTAAATAGTCGCGTTTTAATAAACCCACACCGTGCTCAGCGGAAATACTGCCATTTAAACTTTTAGTCAAAGCAAATACTTGCTCATTAACCGCAGTACAATGTTCGAAAAATTCTGCTTTTTCCATATGGGCAGGCTTGAGAATATTCAAATGCAAATTCCCATCGCCAATATGCCCATACCAAATCACTTCGAAGGCCGCATAACGCTCGGCAACAATCTGATCAACCGCTTGTAAAAACTCCGCCACTTGCGAGACGCGCACCGACAAATCATTTTTGTAAGGGGTATATACTGAAATCGTTTCCGAAATCATTTCGCGCAAACGCCATAAAGCTTTGGCTTGGGTTTGGTGCTGGCTCATTACCCCATCCAGAATAATGCCTTGTTCTAAACAATCCTGAAACGCTTGCAAAGCCGCCTGTTCACGCCCCGCACTGTCATTTTCAAATTCCAGCAAGGCGTAATATGGGGTGGGCGTGTCGAAGGGTTTAGGCAAACCTTTATCGTGTACCACATAATGCAAAGCCCGATCTGAGAAAAACTCAAACGCGCTTAAATCTAAGCTGGCTTGAAAGCGTGTCAGCACTTGCATCAACGCAGCAAACTCAGGTACGCCTAAAACCAAAACGGTAAGATTTTCTGGTGCACGAATTAACTGTAAAGTGGCTTGGGTAATAATGCCCAGCGTGCCTTCTGAGCCAATAAATAAATGGCGTAAATCATAGCCGGTTGCGTTTTTAACTAGGCCATGATTGAGTTTCAATAGCTCAGCTTTGCCGGTCACAAGCTCCAAACCTAGAACTTGTTGGCGGGTCAAACCATAGCGAATTACTTTTATGCCGCCTGCATTAGTCGCGATATTGCCGCCGATTTGACTAGAACCGGCTGAAGCAAAATCAACGGGATAAAACAAATTCTGCTCAGCCGCATATTGCTGAATCTGCGCCGTAATCACCCCTGCTTCACAAGTTATACTGCGATCTTGAGCATTAAATTCGATAATTTTATTCATGCGCTCAAGCGATACCACCAGTTCGCCCTGTGCTGCGACTGCACCGCCACTTAAACCCGTGCGTCCACCGGAAGGCACAATTTTAAAACCTGCTTGATTGGCTAATTGAACGATAGCTTGCACTTGCCCAGTCGAATGAGGCAGGGCTATGGCTGAAGGTGCTGGCTCATAAATTTTTGTCCAATCGCGCCCGTAGGTTTGAAGGCTTGCAGCATCAGTACGTAAGCCTTCATCGCCAAGCAGGTTGTGGAGTTGGTTGAGAATGTCTGGATTGAACATATCGAGCTACCATCTAATGAAAATGTAACATGAGTATAAATCGCTTAGCGGCTGCCGAATATTGGCAGGTTTCTTAGTTACAGGCAGAATAAGCGCCATTACTTCAAGCCCTAGGCTACTAATGCAAGACTTATTCATCTCTAATTGGCAAGCTATTCCTCCTGCAACAGCTAGTTGGCAACTACCTTGGTTACTGGCACCTGGCTCTCTTACCCAGCGCTTGCAGCAAGTTTGTCAACAGGTATTTAAAGTAGAAGTGCTCAAACATGAATTCATCCCTGCACCTGAATTTATCTGTGAAGATTTAGTGATCCAACCCAAACAGCAAGTATTACAACGTGAAGTTTTGCTGTGTGATGGTGAGGAGCCGTTAGTGTTTGCCTACTCTCTCTTGCCCGAAGCAGCCTTACATGGGCGCTATCAAGAATTAAGGGAACTAGGCAGCCGTCCACTCGGGCATTGGATTTTTTCTGAGCCGGTTTTAAAACGCCAAATCATGCTCTTCGCAGAATTGTCTAGCCGAGCAAGGCTATTTCAAAACTTAAATCTACCAACAGAAACCCGTTTATTAGGGCGGAAGACTTTATTTGTTGGTGCAGATAAGCCTTTATTAGTTAGTGAGTTTTTCTTGCCTGCTTTACAAGCACATTCGGGAGAACAGTGTGGAGCTTGAAGAATATCAATTACGCCAAGCGATTATTGATCAATGCTTGTGGATGAACGCTAAGGGTTTGAATCAGGGCAACTCAGGGAATATTTCGGCTCGTTATAAAAACCAGCTAATTATTACCCCCACTGCAATGGCTTATGAAGCGATGCGCCCAGAAATGCTGGCGACTATTTCTTTAGATGATCAGGCTGAGTGGCAAGGCTCGCATCAACCGTCTAGCGAATGGCGCTTTCATTATGATTTGATGCGCGCCCGCCCTGAGATTGGCGCGATTGTACATACGCATTCGACTTATGCCACGAGCTTAGCTATCACCCGCCGCTCGATTCCCGCTGTACATTATATGATTGCTTTATTTGGTGGTAATGACGTGCGCTGCGCAGACTATGCGACTTATGGCACGCAAGCCTTATCCAATCATGTGTTAGTTGCAATGCAAGATCGCAAAGCTTGCTTACTCGCGAATCATGGCATGCTAGTCGCTGGCGAAACCTTGGCTAAAGCGATGTGGCTAGCAAGTGAATTGGAGACGTTGGCAGAGCAGTATTATCACGCTTTGCAATTAGGTGGTGCTGTGATTTTAAGCGATGAGCAAATGGCCGAGGTACAGGCGAAATTAGCGAATTATGGACTCAACCAAGCACTCACTAACCCCGAATCTGCATCCACCAAATCCGCGACTACATTAAAATGATGTCGCCCTGCTTCCCGATGTGCACGAATAGCAATCCCAAAGCCTGTCCAAATATTCGCGAGCAAATCATTTTGGCGTAAGAACTCAGGACGTTCCAAAGCACCTACCCAACAGGTCACTGGAATATTCGCTAAGGGCGCGTGCAAAGCAGGGCTTTCTTGTACGGCGCTTTCAGGTGTTAATTGCCATTTTTTATTCATGGCTGTGCGCATTAAAGGGCGTAGATCATGCAAGCCGCTAATGGATAAAACGTTTTTGATGCGTGCCTGCACTGCTTCAGGAAGAGTTGAATCCTTACAAATCATACGTGTGACTAAATGTCCGCCTGCCGAATGACCTGCTAAGTGAATCGCACCATTCACTAGTTGAGCTGCTTGTGTAATCGCTTGGCTAATTTTCTGCGTCATTTCTGGAATAGAAGCCTGTGGTGCAAGCGGATAACTCGGCAAAGCCACCGCATAACCTTGGGCGACTGCACCGGCTGCTAAATGCGACCATGAAGACTTATCAAAAGCTAACCAATAGCCGCCATGCACAAAGATAGCTAAACCTTTAGGATTACCCTCTGGATAAAACACATCGAGGCGTTCACGCTCCCCTGCTCCATAAGCTATATCTAACTCAGCTCGTGCAGTTGAACGAAATTGGGCTGCTGAATCTGCCCAAAATTTAGGATAAGTCTCAGCATGCTCAATATAAGCACCATTACTATAGGCATCGTCCCAGTCATTAATCATGTTGCCACTCCCCTACTCTGAGCTATTTGCTTATAGTTAGGCGGATAGCTGCCTCAAGTCAAGGCTGTAGAATTTATTTCAAATATAAATATTTTAAACTTGAAATTATTTTCAATGAATGCCATGCTTATAGCTATCAACTTGGAGAAGAGGTTGGAGCAATGAAGATTCTAGTTCTTGGTGGTGGCCCGTCCGGTTTATATTTTGCCATTAGTATGAAGCTTCGGGATGCCTCCCACGATATTACGGTAATTGAACGTAATAAGTCGGATGACACCTTCGGTTGGGGCGTGGTTCTCTCTGATGAAACCCTTGATAATCTTCGTGCTAATGATCCCGTGAGTGAAGAGGTGATTCGCTCCCACTTCGCTTATTGGGATGATATTGCAGTCTATCATGGGGGTGTCAGAACTGTTTCTTCAGGACATGGTTTCTGTGGCATTGGGCGCAAACAATTCCTCTTAGATTTACAAGCTCGCGCTCTGCAGCTGGGCGTCAAAATCAACTTTTCCACTGAAGCCGAAAGCGCTGATCATTACATGCATGACTATGACCTAGTCGTGGCTTCCGATGGCTTAAATTCTAAAACCCGTACTAATTTAGCTGAGCATTTCCAACCCAATATTGATGTACGTTTGTGCAAATTCGTCTGGCTGGGTACACATCAAAAATTTGACGATGCCTTCACCTTCATTTTTGAAAATACTGAACATGGCTGGGTGTGGGCGCACGCTTATCAGTTTGATGCAGATACCGCCACTTTCATTGTCGAATGCCGCGAAGAAACTTGGAATAAGTTCGGCTTTGGCGACATGACCCAAGATGAAAGTATTGCCACCTGTGAACGTATCTTTAAAAACTATTTAGGTGGTCATAGCCTGATTAGCAATGCACGCCATTTGCGTGGTTCAGCTTGGTTGAATTTCCCTCGCGTCCTTTGTGAAAAATGGCATTATAAAAATATTGTGCTATTAGGTGATGCCTCAGCAACAGCACACTTTTCGATTGGTTCGGGCAGTAAATTGGGGATTGAATCCGCCATTGCTCTAGCCAATCTCTTACACAGCGAAACCAGCATGGAGCAAGCTTTCGAGCGCTACCAAGAAGAGCGCCGTCTGGAAGTATTACGCTTACAATCTGCCGCACGTAACTCAATGGAATGGTTTGAACAGGTCGAGCGCTATCTGGATCTTGATCCGGTGCAATTCAACTATTCTTTGCTGACGCGCTCGCAGCGGATTAGTCACGAAAACTTGCGCTTACGTGATCCTAACTGGGTAGAAAGCGCCGAGCGTTGGTTCCAAACACAGGCAGGCAATCCCGGCTCTAAGCGCGCACCGATGTTTGCGCCCTTCCAATTACGCGATATGCAGTTAAAAAATCGTGTCGTTGTTTCACCGATGGCGCAATACAAAGCCGTCGATGGCTGCCCCACTGATTGGCATTTTGTGCATTATGCAGAGCGGGCTAAAGGTGGTGCTGGCTTGGTTTATACCGAAATGACCTGCGTTAGCCCCAGTGGACGCATCACACTGGGTTGCCCCGGTTTATACGCCCCCGAACATGAGGCCGCATGGAAACGCTTAGTCGATTTCGTCCATCAAGAAACCGATGCAAAAATCTGCTCACAGATCGGCCATTCTGGACGCAAAGGTTCGACTAAGCTTGGTTGGGAAAAGATTGATGCGCCGTTAGACTCAGGTAATTGGCCGCTGATTTCCGCTTCAGCCATTCCATTAACGCCTGACAACCAAGTGCCCAAAGCGATGGATCGGGCAGATATGGATGCAGTGCGTGATCAATTTGTAGCCGCCGCACAAATGGCTGAGCATGCTGGCTTCGATATGATTGAGATGCACGCTGCCCACGGCTATCTGCTCTCTTCCTTTATTTCGCCAATGACGAACACGCGCACCGATGAATACGGTGGCAGCTTAGACAATCGCATGCGCTATCCGCTAGAAGTGTTTAAAGCGATGCGTGCAGTGTGGCCAGAAAACAAGCCGATGTCGGTGCGGATTTCTGCAAATGACTGGGTGGGTGAAGCCGGTATTACCCCAGAAGATGCCGTCGAGATTGCCCGACTGTTCCATGCGGCAGGTGCTGACATTATTGACGTCTCTGCCGGCCAAGTGACCAAAGAAGAGAAGCCGGTTTATGGGCGGATGTTCCAAACACCCTTCTCAGATCGGATTCGTAATGATACCGGCATTAAGACCATGACTGTGGGCAATATCTACGAGCCTGATCATGTGAACTCGATTTTGATGGCGGGTCGGGCGGATTTAGTATGCTTAGCGCGTCCGCATTTAGCTGATCCCTATTGGACGCTACATGCAGCGATTCAAATTAATGATACCGAAGAGCAGTGGCCTGCTCCTTATCGTGGTGGCCGCGATCAGTTATTACGGATTAAAGATCGGCCTAAGGATACGATTCACGCATGAGCACTCCAAGCTTAGCAGGCAAACGTGTACTGATTACGGGCGGAGGCTCCGGTGTAGGAGCCAATATGGCCTTAGCCTTTGCCCAAGCCGGCGCTGAAGTCATTATCACCGGGCGGCGTTTGCACGCTTTAGAGCAAGTCGCCGCTCAACATAATGCTATTCGTGCGATTGCAGCGGATGTGACCGATGAAGCTAGTGTGCAAAGCTTATTTGCACAGGCAGGTTTGGTCGATATTGTGATTGCGAATGCAGGGGCCGCTGAATCAGCGCCTTTAGCTAAGACCTCGTTAGCGACTTGGCAGAATATGCTGGCGGTGAATTTAACTGGGGTATTTTTGACCCTACGCGAAGGCTTGAAGCAAATGCAAGAGCGTCATTGGGGACGTTTGATTGTGGTTGCCTCCACCGCTGGTTTAAAGGGTTATGCTTATGTTGCACCCTATGCAGCCGCTAAACATGGCACTATTGGCTTAGTGCGCTCTTTGGCTTTGGAAGTAGCGACTAAAGGCATTACGGTAAATGCGCTCTGCCCTGGGTTTCTGGATACTGAAATGACCGAGCGCAGTATTGCGAATATTATGCAGAAAACTGGACGAAGCCGCGAACAAGCACTGGCTGCTTTAGCGTCAGGCAATCCACAACAGCGCTTAATTCAGCCTTCTGAAGTCTCTAGTGCCGCTTTGTGGTTGTGTGCAGCGGGTTCAGAAGGCATCAATGGGCAGGCACTGGCCATTGCCGGAGGAGAAGTATGAATAAGGACGACTCCAGCTCCAAACAGCGCTTACGCTTATGGTTAAAGCTCTTACGCACCACGCGCAGCACTGAGTCTGAACTTAGAGAGTTCTTACGGGTTGAGTACGACACGACTTTGCCACGCTTTGATGTAATGGCTGCTTTAGATCGGGCACCGAAAGGTCTCACCATGACCGAGCTATCCCGCTATCTGTTAGTCTCAAATGGCAATGTCACCACTGTTGTGGATCGATTAGTGCAAGATGGTATGGCCTTACGCGAGCAACAAGCCAATGATCGACGGAGCTTACGAGTGTTCTTAACTGAGCTAGGCCAGCAACAATTTGCAGCAATGGCTAAAGCGCACGAGGCCAAAGTCAATGAATTATTCGCAGACTTTAGCTCACACGATATTGAGCAATTGCTCAGTCTATTAAAAGCACATGCACACAAGGAGACTGCCCATGAAGAGCATGGCCTCGCTTGAACCTAAATATTTTCGTTGGCAGATGCAAGGTCGAGTCGCGGTTATTCGCTTAGATCGACCTGAGCGGAAAAACCCACTCACCTTCGACAGCTATGCTGAATTACGCGACACCTTCCGGGCGATGGCTTATGCGGAAGATGTGGATGCGGTCGTGTTTGCCTCAAATGGCGGTAACTTCTGCTCAGGTGGCGACGTACACGAAATCATTGGCCCCTTAGTGCAAATGGATATGAAAGGCTTATTAGCCTTTACCCGCATGACTGGCGATCTAGTCAAAGCCATGCTGCATTGCCATAAGCCTATCATTGCTGCGGTGGAAGGTATTTGTGTGGGTGCGGGTGCGATTATCGCGATGGCATCTGATCTACGTTTAGGCACACCAGAAACTAAGACTGGCTTTCTGTTTACCCGCGTGGGTTTAGCCGGCTGTGATATGGGAGCTTGTGCGATTCTGCCGAGAATTATTGGCCAAGGTCGTGCGGCTGACTTGCTCTATACCGGACGGATGATGAGCGCGGAAGAAGGCTATCAATGGGGCTTTTTTAACTCACTACATCCCGCCAGTGAAGTAGAAGCACAAGCTTTGCAATTAGCACAACGCATTGCGGCTGGCCCTACCTTTGCAAATGGCATTACCAAAACCCAACTAGCGCATGAGTGGAATATGTCGCCAGAACAAGCGATTGAAGCCGAGGCACAAGCGCAAGCGATTTGCATGCAAACTCAGGATTTTGAGCGCGCTTATCATGCCTTCGTGAATAAGGGAAAACCCGTTTTCGAGGGTAATTAAATGGCAGATAAAAGCTTCCTGCACTGGCCTTTTTTTGAACCCAAGCACCAAGAGCTAGCAGCGCGCTTAGAGACTTGGTGTCAACAAGCTTTGCCCGTAGATCACCACCATACAGATGCTGCCTGCCAAGCTTTAGTGCAAAGTCTGGGTGCTGCGGGCTTTTTAGAATATACCGGTGCTAAGACGGGCGAAACGCTGGATGTTCGCACCCTTTGTTTAATTCGTGAAACCCTAGCCCGTCACGATGGTTTAGCCGATTTTTCCTTTGCGATGCAAGGCTTAGGCATGGGCGCCATTAGTCTGTTTGGTACTGCAGAACAGCAACAATGGCTGGATAAAACTCGCAAAGGTCAAGCGATTGCCGGCTTTGCCCTCACTGAGCCGGCCTCAGGCTCAGATGTAGCCAGCATGACTACCGCTGCACACTGGGATGGCGAAAACTTCATTCTTAGCGGTGAGAAAACGTATATTTCCAATGGCGGCATTGCGGATGTCTATGTGGTCTTTGCCCGTAGCGAAAGCCCTGAACAGGCAGCCGGTGCGCGGGGTATTTCGGCTTTTATTTTGCCGGCTGACCGTGAAGGTTTCGAGGTGGTTGAACGGATTGAAACGATTGCACCTCACCCATTAGCACGCTTGCGCTTCAATCAAATTCGTTTACCAGCAACGAGTTTGATTGGCAAGCGTGGTGATGGTTTTAAGATTGCCATGTCAGTGCTCGATGTTTTCCGCTCCACCGTTGGTGCTGCTGCTTTAGGCTTTGCACGGCGTGCTTTAGATGAAACTTTAGCACGTAGCCAGCAGCGGCAATTATTTGGCGCACCGCTATTTGATTTGCAGATGGTACAAGGCCATATTGCCGACATGGCCTTGAATATTGATGCAGCCGCTTTATTGATTTATCGCGCTGCTTGGACTAAGGATCAAGGTGCCGCTCGGGTTACCCGTGAAGCTGCAATGGCCAAACTCTTTGCCACCGAAACAGCTCAACAAGTGATTGACATGGCAGTGCAATTACACGGTGGCGATGGTGTGCGCAAGGGCACGATTGTCGAAAGCCTTTATCGAGAAATTCGCGCCCTGCGTATCTATGAAGGCGCATCAGACGTACAAAAAACAGTCATAGCTCGCCAAACATTGCTTAATTTTGAGCAAGGAGAATCGTGATGCTCGGACCGACAGGCCATATAGATACCTTCACCCGCGACAATTTGCCGCCCGAAGATCAACAACCCAGTTTTTTACTCGATCAGTTTCAATATCCCGATTATGTGAATGTGGGCGTAGAACTCACAGATAAAATGGTCGAGCAAGGCTTTGGCGATAAAATCGCTCTGATCGGCAATGGCCGCCAACGCAGTTATCAAGAACTCGCTACATGGACGAATAAATTAGCCAATGTGTTAGTCGATGACTTGGGCGTTAAACCCGGCAATCGCATTCTGATTCGCTCAGCGAATAACCCTGCCCTAGTTGCTTGTTGGTTAGCAGCGACTAAAGCTGGCGCAGTGGTGGTGAATACTATGCCCATGTTGCGTGCAGGTGAGCTGAAAAAGATCATTGATAAAGCCCAGATCACCCATGCTCTATGTGACACGCGCTTGATGGATGAGCTGATCGACTGTGCAAAAACCAGTGAGCACTTAAAATATGTCGTTGGCTTTGACGGCACCGCACATCATGATGCTGAATTGGATCGTGCTGCTTTAGCTAAGCCTGATACTTTTGAAGCGGTTAAGACTGGCCGTGATGATGTCGCCCTACTAGGTTTTACTTCAGGTACAACCGGTGATCCTAAAGCCACGATGCATTTCCATCGTGATTTACTGATTATTGCCGATGGCTATGCCAAAGAAGTCTTAGGCGTAACCTCTGATGATATTTTTGTTGGCTCACCACCTTTGGCTTTTACTTTTGGTTTAGGTGGCTTAGCGGTATTCCCTTTACGCTATGGGGCGACTGCCACTTTGCTCGAAACGGCATCGCCGCCTAATATGATCAATATTATTGAGACTTACAAAGCGACCATCTGCTTTACCTCACCCACAGCTTATCGAGCCATGATGCGTGCGATGGATCAAGGGGCTGATTTATCTTCTTTACGCTGTGCCGTCTCAGCCGGTGAAACCTTGCCAGCCCCCGTATTTGATGAATGGCAGCAGAAAACTGGCAAGCCTATGCTTGATGGAATTGGCTCAACCGAGATGCTGCATATTTTTATCAGCAATCGCTTTGAGTCTGCACAAGCAGGTTCAACTGGCTATCCGGTCACAGGTTATGAGGCTAAGATTGTTGATCACAATATGGATGAAATGCCACGTGGCGAACCCGGACATTTAGCAGTACGTGGCCCGACGGGTTGCCGCTATTTGGCGGATAAACGTCAAGCCAATTATGTGAAAGCCGGCTGGAATGTGACCGGCGATACCTTCATTCAGGATGAGCAAGGCTTCTTCCATTTCGCTGCCCGCAATGACGATATGATTGTCTCATCTGGCTACAATATTGCGGGGCCTGAAGTAGAAACTGCCTTGCTTGCCCATCCTTATGTAGTGGAGTGTGCTGTGGTGGGTGCGCCGGATGTGGATCGTGGTTTCATTGTACAAGCGCATGTCGTGCTGGAAGCCAATGTGGCAGCTGACTCAACCACCATCAAAACACTTCAAGACTATGTGAAGCAAAGCATTGCGCCCTATAAATATCCGCGTTCGATTGTCTTCACGGATGCCTTACCCAAAACCGCAACGGGCAAGATTCAACGCTTTAAATTGCGCCCACAAGCTGCTGCAAGCACCACTGATTTTGTAAAAACAAAAACATATTTCCATCTGCCCGCAGGTGTGATTTATCTGGACGGTAACTCCTTAGGCCCTTTACCAACCAGTGTGAAAGCCCATTTGGATAAAGTGGTCGAACAAGAATGGGGCGAACAACTAATTCGCGGTTGGAACACCGCTGGTTGGTTTGAGCAACCACGCCGCGTTGGTAATCGCATTGCTAAACTGTTAGGAGCAGCCGATAACACAGTTGTGATGGGCGATACTTTATCCATCAAGGTCTATCAAGCTTTAGCTGCGGCGCTAGCACTCAATCCAGAACGTAAAGTCGTTTTATCGGATAGCGGCAATTTCCCGACTGATTTATACATAGCAGAAGGTTTACTGAAATCGCTGGGTCAAGGTCATGTCCTCAAAACACCCGAACCTGAAGCCGTTGAAGGTTTGATTGATGAGAGTGTGGCCGTATTGATGCTCACACATGTCGATTATCGAACTGGGCGCATGCACGACATGAAACGCTTAACTGCTAAAGCGCATGCACAGGGCATTATTGTGATTTGGGATTTAGCCCATTCTGCCGGTGCCGTGCCAGTAGATTTAACCGAAGCTAAAGCCGACTTTGCCATCGGTTGCACTTACAAGTACTTAAATGGTGGCCCAGGCTCTCCTGCTTTCATTTATGTTGCGCCTAAACATGCCGAGATTGCCTTACCTGCTTTATCCGGCTGGATGGGACATGCTGCCCCATTTGAGTTCAATTTGAATTATCAGCCTGCAGAAGGAATTCAACGGATGCGGGTAGGCACACCGCCAGTGCTCGCCTTGTCTGCTTTAGAAGCAGCCTTGGATGTTTGGGACGAAGTGACCATGCCAGAAGTGCGGGGCAAATCGATCACTTTGAGCGAGCTGTTTATCAAGCTAGTGGAAGAAAAATGCCCAATGCTCACCCTTGCTAGCCCACGTAATCCCGAAGAGCGCGGCTCACAGGTTTCCTTCCGTTTTGAACAGGCTTATGCGGTGATGCAAGCTTTAATTGCACAGGGTGTGATAGGTGATTTCCGCGCACCTGACTCGATTCGCTTTGGCTTTACCCCACTTTATATTGATGAAACGGATGTAAAACAAGCCGTTGAGGTCTTAGCTAAAGTCATGCATGAGCGTTTGTGGGATAAACCTGAATATCAGCAAAAGGCTGCAGTAACATGAGTAATAGCCCATATGATCCAGCACAAGACGGTGCACAGATGTCTTTTGATGGGCGTATGTCGTATGGCGATTACTTACAAATCGATACGCTCCTCAATGCCCAACAGCCGCTGACCGATAAACATGATGAGATGCTGTTTATTATCCAGCATCAGACTTCAGAGTTATGGATGCGGCTGGCAGTTCATGAGCTAACCGCTGCACGCCAAGCTTTGCGGGATGGCCGTTTACCCAATGCTTTTAAGATGCTGGCACGGGTAGCGAGGATTTTTGAACAGTTGAATAACGCTTGGGATGTACTGCGTACCATGACCCCCAGCGAATACACTCAATTTCGTGAGCAGTTGGGGCAAAGTTCGGGTTTTCAATCACATCAATATCGCCAAATTGAATACATTCTAGGTAATCGCAATGAGGCGATGCTGCGCCCCCACGCACATCATCCTGATGTTTTACAGCTTTTAGAAAAGGAACTCGCACAACCCAGTTTATACGATGAAGCTTTACGCCTAGTGGCTGCAGCGGGTATCTCGATTCCACAGGACGTATTGGGGCGTAATTTACGTCTACCGCATCAAGCGAATGATACCGTCATGCAAGCATGGAAAGTGGTTTATCAAAACACCGAGCGCTATTGGGACTTATACCAAATGGCTGAAAAACTAGTGGATTTTGAAGATTACTTCCGACGCTGGCGCTTTAATCATGTCACGACTGTAGAGCGTATTATTGGCTTCAAGCGTGGCACCGGCGGTACAGGTGGAGTTTCGTATTTGCGGCGTATGCTTGAGGTCGAATTGTTTCCTGAACTTTGGCATGTCCGTACCATTTTATAAATTTCGCGCTGAGATAAAAACATGAGTCAAACGAACGAAACACCGCACGAATTTTTACACCCTAAACATTGGAAACCTGCGATTGGCTATGCCAATGGGGTCGCTGCTAAAGGCCGCATGGTATTTTTGGGTGGACATATTGGCTGGAATGGCCAACAAGAATTTGAAACGGATGATTTTGTTGAGCAAATCGAGCAAACCTTAAAAAATATTGTCGAGGTTTTGCAAGAAGCCAATGCCAAACCTGAGCATATTGTACGTATGACTTGGTATATCACTGACAAGCGCGAATATTTAGCCAATTTGCGTGAAATTGGCCGTGTCTATAAACGGATTTTAGGCGCGCATTTCCCCGCGATGGCAATGGTACAAGTAGTTGCTTTAATTGAAGATCGGGCAAAAGTGGAAATTGAGGCGACGGCAGTATTGCCAGAATAAAATCGCTGGAATGACCACCGCTCTTGTTGGAAGAGCGGTGGGTTTATCTACTTATAATCAAAAGAGCAAACTCACTCTTTTTTCAAGAATTACAAGCTAGCTTAAGCCTAATCAGCCAAAAACGGATAATCCGTATACCCCTCAGCACCTGGTGTATAGAAAGTTTTAGGATTGGGTGCGTTCCAAGCAGCCCCTACCCGAATGCGTTCTGGTAAATCGGGGTTGGCTAAGAAACCTGTACCAAATGCCACAGCATCGACTTTACCTGCTTGAATAGCTTGCTCGGCTTCTTCAGCGCTGTAACCCATATTCGCGATGATCGTACCTTGGTATTTTGCGTGGAATGGCGTTAATACATCCCCTGTTTGTGCCGCAAAGAAATCCGCACGCATGATATGCACATAAGCTAGATTAAAGGCGTTCAACTGCTCTGCCAAGAAATTAGCTAATATCACTGGATTGCTATCCATCATGCTGTTATAGCTATTTAACAGGGATAGACGTAAACCTACCCGCTCGCTACCAATTTCAGCAGAAACTGCGTTGAGTACTTCAAATAAGAAGCGCGCGCGATTTTCAACCGAGCCACCATAGTTATCTGTACGTTTATTCGAACCATCACGTAGGAATTGGTCGATCAAATAGCCATTTGCACCATGCACTTCCACACCATCGAAACCTGCATGGATAGCATTGCGTGCTGCGTGGACAAAGGCTTTGACTAAACTGGGGATTTCATCAACTTGCACCGCACGTGGAATCACATAATCAGCTTTACCTTGTGGTGTATGCGTATCACCTTCAATGGCAATTGCACTGGCTGAGATGGGTTGTTGACCATTACACATATTTGGATGGGCTGCCCGCCCTGCATGCCAAATTTGTAGGAAAATTTTACCCCCCTTGGCATGTACTGCTTGAGTCACTTGTTTCCAAGCTGCGACTTGCTCATCTGAATAAATGCCAGGCTCCGCAATGAACGCTGAAGTGTTCGGCAGAATCATGGTGCATTCGCTAATGATCAGACCAGCACTCGCACGTTGCGCATAATATTCAGCCATTAATGCATTGGGCATATGCTCGACTCCCGCTCGGGTGCGGGTTAATGGCGCCATAATCATACGATTAGGAATCGTCAGTGAGCCGAGTTGCAGTGGTTCAAAAAGCTTCATATTTATCCTTTCTTGGTTATTTTCTGTGCCCAAAGCATAGACTGAGCCTTGATGCCTGCCAAAAGGCTAGAATTTTCGTAGGGTTAGCAGAGAAGTTAAAATAGTCATAACTATAGGTTAATACTGTTGGTAAGCACTTAAACTATCTTTAAAGAAAAGAATGATAGGCAGAGAAGAACTTATGAATGCGCATCTCAAAAAGCTCCTTATCACCGCTAGCAGTACGCTACTACTTACTAGTTTAGCTCCTGTGACTCAGGCTAAAAAGGGTGACGATGATCGTCAGGGTGATCGGGTGGTTTTCCAAGGCATCGTGCAAAGTAAACCGCTCGGCGGCTTACATGGTACTTGGCGAATTGCGGGTAAAACCGTGCGCACTCATGCAGGTACTCAATTTGATCAACTGGATGGCCGTTTACAAGTAGGCGTCTGTGCCAAAGTAAAACTACGCAATGGCAAAGTTCACGAGATTGATAGTGAACCTGCTCACGATTGCTAACTAAACCCTGAACTGTTCACTCAACCACCAGTCGCATTCATGTGCCTGAATAAGACTGGTTTGGCTTGCAGATTAAACTCGTGTCCTTGTGGTTTAATCTGCATAGCCTTTTCCAAAGCCTCGTACAGCGGTTGATCATCTAAAGGATAAGCACGCAGCACCCGCCGTAAATCGACTGAATGCTCCTGCCCTAAGCAGAGCAATAAACGCCCTTCTGCAGTAACCCGCACCCGATTACAATCCCCACAGAAATTATGACTATGCGGCGAGATAAAGCCCACTCGACTTGTATGATCAGGAAAAGCATAATATTTCGAAGGTCCCCCCGTTTGCTCAGCAATCGGTTGCAAATCAAAGCGGGTGCGCAAATCCCGTAAAATTTCATCACTGGAATAATAAGCCTCAGCACGATCATGCTCGCCGATAACTCCCAGTGGCATCTCTTCAATGAAGGAAATATCACAGCCTTTAGCACGCGCAAACTCGACTAAATCAATTACTTCATCATGATTGCGATGTTTCAAAATGACTGCATTCAGCTTAATCCGTTTGAAGCCTTGGGTTAAAGCTGCGTCAATCCCTTTTAAAGTCTGCTCAATTTCACCCGTGCGGGTGAGTATTTTAAACCGATCTGGTTTTAGGGTATCAAGGCTGATATTAATGCGGGTAATGCCAGCTTGCTTTAAAGCAGCAGCATATTTAGGTAGCTGGCTACCATTAGTGGTGATAGTGAAATCGCGCAAACCTTCAAGCTGGCCTAAATCTTCACAGAGTTGGAGCACATTACGTCGGGTCAGTGGCTCGCCACCCGTGAGGCGAATTTTGCTAACACCATAATGTACAAAAGCGCGCCCAATCCGGCTCATTTCCTCTAAAGTCAGTAGCTGCTCACGTGGAACAAACACCATATCCTCGGCCATGCAATAGACACAACGAAAATCGCAGCGATCGGTCACTGATAAGCGCACATAATGAATACGCCGCCCAAAACGGTCGATCAGCTGTCGCTCGGACATGATTTCCTCCTACGGATTTAGTCTGGCTAGTTTACAAATTTATTTTACGCCCTTTTAAGCTTAGCGGGGAGTTTGCTGTATTAACGTATGTATTTAACTAACAGCTCAACAGCCTATCCGCTGGCAACTGACTCAATACCGTTCTAACCCGCTCCTCCACCGAACCTGACACCATCCGATAAGGAATCTGCCGCTCTTTGAGCTGCTGCAAAATAAAAGCTTGGAATTCACGTTGATTGGTTTCGCCCGAACGTTCCCAAGTATCTGCATACGGGAAATCAATATCACAGACCCATACTTGCGCATAACGCTGCCAACCTTGTTCAGCCAGCTGCGTTAACTCCGGCAAAGCAAAGCCGTGATAATAATGTGCAAAATGCCAAGTGGTGAAAGCATTAGTGTCACAGATTAAATAGCGCTTGGCTTTGAGCGCAGCTTGATCTTCTAGTTGCAGATGAGTTTGTGCGATCAGTAATAACTCCTCAGATTGCAAACGCCGATCTTGTTGATGTTGTTCCCAATAGGTGCGCCCGTATTCCTCCATCCATTCGGTCTGCAAAGCCTCAGCCAAAGCTTGAGCTAAAGTGGTTTTTCCTGCAGAAGGGGCACCGAGTAGGACGATTTTTTGCACTAGGCTCTGATACACAATAGGGTTTAAATACTGCTGCGCTAAATTCCAATCTTGGCGAATACGGGTGGCACTGATCGGCACAATCTGCCTTGGCATATCCACCCGCACATCAATAGCACCCAGCGCTTTACTGACATGCTCTCCGTAAGGTTCGCTACTAAAAAAATGCGTAACTTTACGCCCTGCCAAAATTTGCAAAATATAGTTTTCTTGTGCGCGCATAATTGCAGCCGTATAGCCTGTTTCTTTGGGGCCATCGGGTGCGGGTAACACTTCAATTTGTGGATACAGCGCCTGTAACCAGTGCACCCGCTCTGCCAAACGCACTAAAGGCAACTCATCACAGGCATAGATAATCACGATTAAATGATCGACCTGCGCCAAGGCCGTCTCAAGCATGAACTGATGGCCTTGATGCAAAGGGGCAAACTTACCCAGAGTTAAACCAACCTTATACATAGCTAAGCTCAGCCTTGATTTGGGCTTGATAACGCTTCCACCAACTGTATTGACCGATGCTAGCCATTACGAAGAAGCAGCTATATAGCAGGGTGGTCGGTGATAAGCCTTTTTGGAAATACACCCAAATTGCTACCGCATCGACCGCAATCCAAAACGCCCAGCTAAACAATTTGCGTTGAGTCAAAAGCCATTGCGCGACTAGACTGGTGCTTGCTACAAAGGAATCCGCATACGGCAGGCTCGCATCGGTATGCGTCAATAGCCAGCCCATCCCAAAAGCACCTAATAAAGCAGCCAAAGCCCAGAGGGCATACTGCCAAGAGATACCCAAGTCTACGACTAATTCCTCTTGTTGATCCTGATGCTGCAACCAAGCCCACCAACCATAGGCCTGCATAAAGATATAAATAATATTCAAGCCCATATCTGAATAGAGCTTGGCTTGCCCAAAGATATACACATACAGAATCACCTGAACTAAACCTACTGGCCAAGCCCAAATGCTGCGCTGGATATACAATGCCACACAGATAAAGCCCAAAATCGTCCCCGCCCACTCAATCGGCGAAGCACCAGCAAAACCCAATAGCCAATCGGTTAAACTCATACGGCTCCCCTTAACTGTGTGCGCACTTGCATCAAAGCAAATCCCAATAAATTCTGTCCACGCCAATGCTCTGGATGATTGGCATTAGGGTTATTCGCCTCCATACCAATCCCCCAAATGCGATCATAGGGACTGGCCTCTACGATCACTTGCTCACCCGTGTTCAATAGAAACTCACGCAAGGCTAAATTCTGACTAAACTTGCCCAAGTTGCCTCGCACGACATAGTCAAAACAATATTGTTGCCATCGTTCTTCATCAAAATTTTTTACCTGACGCCCAAGCTGTTTTGCTGCTTGTGGCGAGGCACTTGCGAGGATGGCTGCAAAGGTTTCCTCATCAGAAAATAGCCGTGCTTTTTGCGCCATCATGTAATGTTCGGCGCTTGGATAATGCAGCTCATCTAGCATAAAACTGGCAGGAAACCATTGGCTTAAACAGCTTTTATCAATAGTTTCTGCCTTTTGCGTATGCCCCCAAAAATGCAGATACTGCACGCTGTGACCTTGGCGGAGATACTCAAGCAGCTGCTGCCGATTAGTCAGTAAATTAACCATATAATTTGCCTTTTTATTAAACATAAACTAAATCATTAGGAAAACAAACAGACTGGCTCGAAAACTAGTCTGATTTTCCGGGCTTGAAATCGCTCTAAGCATCCTTAATTTTTATGCTAACTATTCACAAGGAGGCCGTTGTATGCACCCCCCACTGATTGTCGACGATAAATTAGTTGCTGAAGCGCGTATTGCTGCTACTGTCATGGGCAAAAACCTCAATCAATTGGTGAACAACTATTTAGAAACCATGATTCACGAACAAAAATCTGCCTCTAGCTTTGCTGAATTTGCTTTCCTCAGCGGTCAGAGCAAACAACACACTTGGTCTTTTAATCGAGACGAACTACATGAAAGAACGTAGTTTTCTCGATACCAGCATTTTGCTATACACCGATGACTCACAAGCCCCCACAAAACAAGCTAAAGCTTTAGCCTTGTTACAAGCGGGCTGGGCGAGCGGTAATGCGGTGATTTCTACTCAAGTCCTGCGTGAATACTTCTCGGCAGCGACGCAAAAATTAGGTTTACCCATTGACCTTGCTCAGCGCAAAATCGAGCTAATGGCGAGTCAAATGGAAGTCATGAGTATCGACTCCGATGACATTCTTAAAGCCATTGAAATCAATAAATCGCAGGGCTTTAGTTTCTGGGAAGCACTCATTATTCGCATGGCCCAGAAAAGTGATTGCACGATCCTCTATTCCGATGTCATCCAGCCTCAACGTACCTTGGCAGGTCTAGAAATCGTCAATCCCTTTCAGAGTTAATCTGTTGGGATAGCGGCGTAATGCTGCTATCCCTCATTGACAGACCAAACAACCTTGAGTTGGTGCTACCCCGACTGTTACCACTGTCCCTGAATTAAACGCTAAATAATCCGCTTCAATCCCATCAGAAAAGACCACACCATTTTCTGGCATTTGCGATTCAATGCGTAAAGGTGTGTGCTGAGTGATCCCACCAAACACTAATTTCACCCCTGTAGTTTTACTCGGGAAGGGTTCGCGCACGGTGAATTGTAAACGGGGAGCATCCCAAGCAAATCCCTCCAACAACTCATGTTTGTGTTGATGGGTTACACCTAAAGCACCGGCTAAAATCGAGCGAAACCAGCCACTCGAACCAAAGCCCGTCGAGACAATAATCCCTGAAGACGATTGCAGTTCACGCTGCCTTTCCCATTCCAAGGCATAACGCGCTGAAGTATGCGTTTTTGGGCCAAGGAACACATCATTCACGGCTAATAAGCGCTGACCATCATTGGTTTTCGCCTCGGCAAAGGTAATAGTTTTAGTAACCGCTGTTTTTGTCATTGTTTTTATTAAGGCTTGATTTAAATCACCGATTTCAAAAGGCAGTAATTTACCATCCCAGCGCTTAGGATCAGGATTAATCGCAATCACTGGTTGACCTTGCAAATACTTCAAGGTATTCGCTACTAAACCATCTTGGCCAATCACGATAATAATATCCGACGAACCAAACTGATAACTTGGCAATAAAGAGCGTTCCAAACTTTGAAAGCGCCCTAAAGGTTTTAAAATCTGCTCAGCTTCACGCAAGCGCTGCTGGTATAAATCATGTTCAGTTAAATAATCCTGAGCATCAATCTGATTATGCTCTAAATAAAATTTAGCTTGCGGCCAAGTATTAAAACGCTCCACTAATTCTTGTAAACGGGTTTTACGCGTGATTAGGATAAAACGAAAGCGTTGCTGGCTAATGCTACTCAAACCCATGGTTATTTAGCTCGCTTCATTAATTGGCCGAACAAATCAGGACTAATATTTAACTCGCCAATCTTATTCGCATTCTGTGCCAAACCTTCAAACGCCAACGCCATTAATTGCTCGGGTTGCATTTGCGCTAAGGCCATCGCTTTTAAATGCTCAACCGGCAATTGCTTGAAAGCATTCATTTTGGTCGACACCGCATAAGCCTCCGCATCGGCCTCTTTTTGGCGATTTTCCATTTGTGTATTCACCAAGTCTTTGCGCTGAGTTTCTTCCGCAATCCGTGCTTGCAAACGTTCGCGCTCGGTTTCGGCTTGAGCACGCAATAAAGCCCGCTCATTTTCAATGCGCGACTCTTCAATTTCCTGCTCTTTTTGCTGTACTAATAGCGCAGTATTTAATTCGGCCTCGCGAATCGTGCGTTCTTGTTCCACCGCCGATTTACGCCGCGCATAAATTGCATCATCGGCTTCTTTCAGAATCATTTCGCGCGCTTCTGCTTCCAAAGCGCGGGTTGTTTCCGGCGTAGGCAAAATCGCACTAATCGATACCTCTAATAATTCAATCCCCATCGCTTGCAAAGTTGCGTCACTGCGCGCTTGATCGTGGACATAGTGCGTTAAAGCTTGGCTTATGGTTAAAGCACTGCGCAAATCAGTGGCTTGAATCTGGCTTTGAATCGACGCTTGTACCACACGCAAGACGCGATCTGATAACTTCAAAGGGTCTTCTGAAACATAATTCGTGCCATTTTTTACCAAAGTGAAGTTCAACATCCCTGCCATTTTCAAAGCATCAACAATCTGATAACTGATCTGCCCTTGCACGGTTAAAGCCTGAAAGTCCTTGGTTTGTAAGTTAAAAATAAAGGGAGCTTCTTGCACATTCACTGGCACCGCCGCAATCGAACTATTGACCGCATTATAGAAAAAGCTTAAACCGCGACCATGTTGCTGCCTTGCCTTTATTAGTTTTGATCGCGTATGTGGATGCGTCCGCTTTGTAATATTGAATGCCAAACATGAGCTTTTCTCCTTTTATGTCTTATAGTCACTTTATGCTTTACATAGTGTCTTATTGACTCTAATGTGTCAATGAGTAAGTGTCTTAAAGACAATAAAAAGCTTGAACTGGCCGACCAAGCGTATTAAGGTGAGGTTCTTGTTCCAGAATTTGCTGAAAACATGACCGAATACACTGATGAAGTTAGTTTTTTAGCTCACTACAACCGCCGCGAGTTTGATGCCCCCTTGCTCACCGTCGACCCTGTGCTTTTCACCTATCACGAAGCACAACTGAAAGTGCTATTAGTTGAACGTTCGGCTTATCCCGAACGCGGCTTATGGGGCTTGCCGGGTGGCTTTGTCGATATGGCAAGCGACCAAAATTTAGAAGCAACCGCACAACGCAAACTGCGAGAAAAAACCAGCGTTACCCCGCCCTATTTGGAGCAACTGTATAGCTTCGGCTCGAATACCCGCGACAAACGCGGTTGGTCTGTGACCGTGGCCTATACCGCCTTGATGGCTTATCAAGAATGTGCTGCACATATTGAAACGGTCAGCGATGCGAAATGGCAGCCGCTGGATCACTTAAATAACTTGCCGCTAGCTTTTGATCACCGCCAGATTATTGAATTCGCTCGCGAACGCTTACGCCAAAAAGCCCTGTATTCCATTGTTCCGGCTTACGCTTTGCCAGAGAAATTTACCTTGCCGGAATTACAGCATTTGCATGAAGTTTTATTGGGAAAAGCCCTACAAAAGAAATCCTTTCGACGGCGAATTGAGGACGCGGAATTGCTGATAGATACGGGAGAAAAGCGTTCGGATGGGAATGGGCGGCCTGCGGTGTTGTATCGGATGAAAGAAGGGTCGGGAGGGTATACATTTGTTAGGAATTTGGCGGAGTGACCATGAATAGTTTATTAGAAAGTTTCAAAGGTTGAATAATTGTATGTTGAATTTACATATCCTTGCCATTGAAACCGGCAATGAAGCTCATGCTATTCGAGCAGCTGCTGAACATTGGGAGTACAAAGTTTCTATCACTTGGGTGGGTCACCCTGATCAAGTTGTTGAATTCCTTCACTCATCGCCACCAAACAAGATAATTATTTTATCGGCGCATGGCGATGAAAATGGGATTTACTTGCCAAATCTTGCCGAAGATATAACGACAACTTACCCTTATCGTAATCAACTTAAACCAGAGGATTTTCACAACTTCCTTCGCTTGAACGATAATGAGGTACTTAATCTATCTTGCAAAGGTGGCACACCCGCATTAGCTCAGGCGTTTCTCGATCATGGGGCAAACTGCTATATAGGTGCTACAGATTATCCTGATGGCAATGCTGCTTTAATGTATAGCCTTGAATATCTATATAATCGAGCCTCAGGCTTAACTCCACAATATGCTCATCAACTTTCTATAAAACACGATGATGATCGAAATCAATTTTACTTTTATAACAAAGAAATTGATTCAGGCAATTAAAGCGAATAAGAAATAGTCTTAAAGTTTGTATAGCAAAAATGGTGGGCTAAAAGTTCATCCCATCATAAATTTCTTTAGTATTTAAAATCATCGTAGGACAAAGCAAACTCAACTCCGCCCCCAAGTCATTAAACTGCTGTAATTCCCAAGCGCCATCACTCGCTCGCGTCAGCATATCTACCTGCACTTTGTCCTGAGCCACAATCAAATAAACTTGCACTGAAGGAATCGCCTGATACGCCAAAGATTTTTCTAAATAATCTTTGCGTAAAGTTGAATCAGAAGTGACTTCGACAATTAAACAAGGTTTTTCTAATACATACTCATCTGTTTCGTTAGGATCGCAACCGACTACGACATCGGGATAGTAATAACTGTGATATTTATCTGAATGTACTTTCATATCACTGATATACGCCGTACAAGCTGAGCCTGTTGCCATCACAGCACGATAAATATTGCCTGCAATTCGATTATGGCGCTTACTCGCGCCTGCCATCGCATAGATACGCCCATTCATATATTCGTGACGCTCGTTAGCCAAGAGTTCGCCCGCCAAATAGTCAGCTTCACTGATCAATCGATTGGAGGCTGTTAGTGCAGTATTCATCGAATAACTCGGGGTAAAAGCTTATTGGCTTTATAGTAGCACAGAGAACTAGTTGCAACTGCCCTAGTAACCGGCACAACTTAGGGTGAGGCTCTCAAACCTCACCCAAGCAGCAAAATATTATTTAAGGCTATTCAACCACCACTTTAGTTGAAGCGCTGCGCCCAAAAGTTTCTGGCGCATACATTTCCTCCGCCTTAGTCGGAGGTACGATGAAGCTGCCCGGCGTCGTGGCTTTGGCAACATAGCGATAGGTATAAACACCCTCTGGCAAAACCGAAGTGAACGCTTCCACGCGCTCATCCCGTAAGTTTTGCTGTTCATACCAAGTGCTTAGCCAACTAAAGTGCATCGGTGCAAGCTCAGGCTCTTCAGGGGCTTGCTGCGAACTCACTGCTAAGGCCGGATTCACTGCCTCCAAACCGGCAGGTAGTGGATCAACTAAAGCCACATGATAGCGTTCAGCATTTGCTTGCATGGTCAAAGTAACTTCCACGCGACTACCGGCCTTAATCTGCCATGAGCCATCCGCATTTTGCTTCACATCGTCTGGCTTATCTAAGCCACGATAGCTGCGTGAAACGGTAAAGCCATGTTCAGCAGGCTTCAGCTCTAAGTCTTGCGGTGCATAATTCAGACCCAAGCGATAGTACAAGCGCCCTTGGCCTTGTTTGTCAAGTACTAAATCGCGACGCGCCTCACCTTTCAGCAGCCAATCCATAGGAATAGCCGTTTGCTGGCTATCCGTTGAACGACCCTTGAAACTATGTTCACCTGCAAAATCCTTACCTAGCCAAGCTTTTGCCACAAAATCAGGGGTTTGCTCTTCATAGGTTTGAAAGTATTTATCCAAAGCTAATAACACAAACACATTATCTTGGGTTGAACCCCAATGACCTTGAGTACGTTTAGACTGCAAAGCCTTAACTAATTTAGGAATCAAATCAGACTGCGGCTGATCCTTAATTAAGGCCTCAAGCACAATACCATTGGCTGCACGCTCAGCATGCATGACCCAATAGCCACCCGCATTCAAGTCACTCTTAATCGCAGCACCTGCCGCCGTTTCAGTAGTACGATTCATTAATTCACGCATGAGCGCTTGGCGTTGTTGATTAGCTGTAGTGTCGCCTGCTAATACCGTTAATAACCAACCTAAGGCTTCACTCGGTAATTTAGCTGCACCCCCCGCTTTGTTAAGTAACGCAATAGCTCCAACCCGATCATGATCACCAGCCAATTCACGCACATATAAGCTATACGCAGTGATATATTCGCGTACCTCTTTGGAATATTCATTAGGAAAATGCTGATCTAACTCACGGAGATAGTTCAAGCCCGCTGCTAAAGCCTGCTCATTCACTGCATAGCCTTTAGCCTTCGCACGTAGCAGTGCATGCACCACATGGGCGGTAACATAAGGCCAATCTTGCCCACGATCCCACAAGCTAAAACCACCTTCGGACGTTTGTCGTTGTACCAACAAAGCTAAATCACGTTGCATACTTTGTTGAATCGCTTCCGGGCTAGGTAAATCTTTAGTTTGGAAAGCTTGTAAGACATCCTTTAAAGCACTAGTGCTTAAGACACGGGATGCAACTTGCTCACTACAACTGAAAGGATAATTTTGCAGATAAATATAAGCATCAGTTAACGACTGTAAAGCAGTCGAACTAGTAGTAATTTCCAATTGACCAAATTCTGAAATCACGTCCTTAGGTGCTTCAATCGGTTGGCTAAGCGCGCCTTGATCTAAGACACCGTAAGTAGCAAAAGCTTCTGTAGTCGCAGGGGTCCAAACCGGCAAACTGCCATTGGCTGCATCACTCAAATCATTCGCTGCGGCGGCAATTTGATAATGCGCTTGCCCTGCTTTTAAAGTTCTAGCGGGGAAACGTACTTCTACGCGCTGATTAGCAGGCAGGTCAAGCTGATACCCTTGGGCTGCAGTCAACTCTAAATTGCTGGTATCCAAGGCAATTTGCACGGGTAGCGCTTGATCAGTTTGGTTTTGCAACACTACAGGGAACTCAAAGCTGTCCCCATAATTCAAGAAGCGCGGCGCACTTGGACGTATCATCAACGGTTTACGTGCCGTTAAATGCGCTTCCCCTTTGCCATAATAAATCGCATCTTGCACTGCTATAGCCATAATGCGATAGCGGGTTAAATTATCAGGCAATTTAATCGTGGTACTGACTTTGCCATTAGCATCCGTTTGCAAGCTCGGGACAAACGCAGCGAGTGGATTAAAATTCGTGCGTAAATTAATGGCCGCATTCGCGCTGGATGCAGGGCTTGCTGCCGCATCAGCTGCGGCATACATGACCATTTTGGCCTCAACCGGTTGTCGGCCTCGATACGCACCCTTAGCCTTTACTAGCGGAACTACAGGAGCTGCTGCCAATCTAGCCCCACCATTGGCTTGTTCAGCTTGCATCATAGCATCCATCTTATCTGTGTTCAGTTCGCTTAAACTGGGTAATAAAACTGAAGAACGTAAAGACTGTGGTTGTGGATAAGCCTCAGCCAGCGGATAAAAAATATCCAAAGGATCAACCAATTTATAATTACCCGCAGCTAAAATTGCCTCATCCACTACGATTAAAGCAAGCTCGGCATTCGCAACCGGCTGGCCTTGTTGGTTTTGAATACTCAGATTAATCGCTGTTTCTTCCGCAGGGGCTAAAGTTTCTTTTTCTGGGCTAACTTCTACCTTAAGAACTCGTTCCGCTTTAGAAATTTTTAAACTGAGATTACCTGTAGCAAAAGCCGGGCGTTCTGGGAGTGGCTTAGTTTTATCGCTATCAAAACGAGGCGCTTTACCCGTTAACTCAACCTGCAATTGCACATTGGGTAGCCACTCAGACTTCAAGGGTAATTCTAAAATATGGCTATTCCCCTTGATGCTAAAACGTTGTTCAGCTAATAAACCATTATGATTGACGAGTAATAAACCTTCAGCATCCTTGAAAGGTGCTTGGATTAACAGCTTTGCGGTTTCGTTCGGTGCATAAGCTTCTTTGTCTGCAATTATCTGTACCTGTTGAGCTTCTACCGTGGTTGCAGTTGGAGTTTCGACTTCCGTTTCACCACTAACCCAGCGCGTAATACGGCTCATATTCCGCCGCCCTGCTTGATCCATAGTGGTTGCAGTAATTAGATATTGCCCCGCAGCCGCCATTTTAAACTCACATTCAGCTAGGCCTTTGGCATCGGTTTTTATCACGCAACGCTGTGGATTTTTTAAAGCTGAACCATTCGGGTCTTTAGCAAAATCAGCGATGCCAGCCTCCAGCACTACCGGCAGATTGGCAAGCTCTTTACCTTCAATATCGGTCGTTAAGAGTTGAATCTTCAATGGCTGATTTTGCTCAACAAAATAGCTCTCGGTTTTCAAGCCGACATAAGCCGTACTAGGATGGATCAGCCATGTACTAGAAGACACCCATTCCTGCCGATTCACATCACTAACCCGTGCTTCTGCGGTCATCGACACGGGCAAAGCGTATTTAGACAACTCAGGCTGAATCAGTAATTGCTGGCGACCTTCACTATTGGTTTTACTTTGGAAATTAGCGGAAACATTCGAATTGGGTGGCATCCACCAACGCATCCAATACGGCTGCACCAAACCAAACGCCCACTCATCCCGATTCGGTGGAGTATACGTTTGTAAACTAGCATTTAAACTCCAATTCACAGGTGCTGCTGCCAAGCCACCACCTGCGTAGTAGTTGGCATTCGCGGCTAAATGAATGGCGGCATTACCAATATAAGGCTCCGCATTAGTTAGCTCCGTTTTGACTTCAAATTCTGGAGTCCGGAATTCTTGAATCTCGAAATTATGGTTATAAACTATCGATTCCGCCTGATTAGGCACGCTCAAATTAAGCGTAGCAGTCCCTAAACTCGGAGTATCCGGTAGGTTAAAATCTAAATTAAAGCCCCCTAAACCGGTAAATACCGTTTCACCACTAGCTATTTTATTACCGGCACTATCTAGAACTTCATAGTTTAATTTTGCAAAGTCTTTAGGCAGAGTCAAAGGGCTAGCTGGGCTAGAATCACGCATCCGTAACCAGCCTTTGAGATGCACTTGTTCATTCGGACGATATAAATGCCGATCATCCAGCACATACCAAAGCCATTGATTCGTTAGCGCGGTAGGTTGCCATACATTAGTTGCCCAAGCGTATTCACTCTCGGGTAGGAGCGCGACATCATCACCGGCTTTTGCTTCTAACCAGCGAGTCGGGCTATTACCATCTGGAATAACTGAATTCACCGCAGGTATATTGCTGGCGGGAGTTAAATACTTGAGTTTCGCTAACCCTTGAGCATCGGTTTCTTGTTGATTCGCCTCGCTACTCTCTGAGCTATGCAAGCTTAAAGCAACTTTATCTAAGGCTTTACCGCTAAGCAGTTCACCCGCCCAAGCAAGTAATTGATCGGGATAAGCATAAGCATCTAAACCGATCTGTGTACCTTGCACCCAAACTAGTTGGGGTTGTGGTTCACCATCAATCGGCCGCGGCTTAATACTCGGTTTACCCGGCTCTACCAACACAACTAGATGACCTAATTTACCAGCCTTCAGCCACTGTCCTAATTCAAGCGGGGTAACGACAAAGTGATCGGTTTGATCTTTGATAGTTAATTGCTGCGTACTGACCGTCTGGCCGGGCAGCTTAAAAGGCGGCGTAATTTGCCGACTATTCATTGCTTGCAATAAATTAGTATAAGCAGGCCAATCACTAGGCTCTACCTTTTGAATGGTCACCTTAACGGTTTGATAGTTGGTCGTGTAGAGTGGCAATTGTGCTGGCAGACTTGGATCTAGCGTCACTAGATTTTTGCTCACCAAACTTAAGGTGGCAGGGCTTTTGGAAATTTTGATGTTAAAGCTTTGCTTCTTACCTAAGGTTTGACCGTGAGTATCTCTTAACTCAGCTGGTAGGCTAATCGTGTAGGTGCTATCGGCTTGCCAAGGCCCTTGAATCCATAAACTATTACCATTCGCTTGCACGGACTTACCAGGTTGCGGGCTAACCTCGATGAGTTTGCTTAAATCCTGTTCTGGTGCTAGTTCATTATTAAACTGTACGGTAATCAGATCATAGCGAGTGCAGCGACCTTCATAGCCACAGGTTTTTTCTACTACCTGTAAAGGCGCATAAGTGCTGAAACTATAGAGCGTTTGAGCAGGTGCTAAGCGTGGCCCTTCCGCAGAAGGCGCTTGGGCTGCTAGTTTCACGGTCACTTTAGTTTTTGGTGAGAGAGGCTGCGCTAACTTTAAGACTAGATACTGTTCAGGTGTAGCATTTTTCACTAGATCGTCTAGCTCAGTTGCCGCTTTAATTTCATCAACGGCGGCTAAGCGTAGCTTGACTGGTGTGCCATTGGCCTCTGCTCGAATAAAGGGCAATAAAGCTTTTGGATCAATGCGTTGGTTGAAGCTTAAAAATAAATTTGGCGTAAGCCCCACGGTATCACCGCTTGGATAGCTTTGCTCAAGCTGCAAAGTTGGCGTCTTGAAGCTCCACTCCAATGGTTTAGTTAAACGAGTCCCGTCCGTAGCCTGAGTTTCAGCAGGAACGGTCAATTTAAACTCAGTCGCCATCGGTAAACGCACGCCACCTTTAGCCTCAAACAGCAAAGTTTGTGTACCCGCCCAACGCCAAGTTCCCTCAATGGTCGGCGTCATTTTCACAGGCACTGACTCAGCAACTGTCTGATTCTGCGTGGATACTGCAACCATTGGGCGATCAAAAGACAGGCTGATTTGCTGAACTGTTTTTACTGCCCCCTGTGGCGCATAGCGTGTCACAGTTAAAGGGCCAGCCTTCGTGGGAGTTGGAGGAGCTGTTTCTGCATTTGCTGCAGGAGGGAAACTTTGCTGAAGCGTCTCTCCTACCTTAGGGGGTGGCTCACTACTAGGACGTAAGGCAAAGGGCCTTTCATCCGCAGTCGTTGGTAAAGGCGGTAGACGACCCAAGAGTTTTCTAGTTTCTGCATCCGTGAGTGGCTTTGCCTCGACTACAGGTATGGTGTCCTCCGTACTGCTAGCACTACTGGGTTCTTCAGTAATACGGGCGGGAAACTCCGTTAAGCTCGGACTACCTTGAATAGGCTCTAATTCCGCTGCGGGTAAATTAGTGATGCTCATGAGGATACAAGTCGCTATAAAGTTTATTTTCTTCAGCAAGGACATGAATCAATCTGCCTTTAATATTATTTATTGAGATACATTGGCACTAAACGATCTTAGCACCACAAACAGCTCGCACTTGCTAACTTAGAATATAACTGGGTTTAATAAGTTCAGATAGTTATTCATTCGAAACTTTTTTGGAAAAACTATTGATAAGAAATTATATGCTCGAAAAGAAAAACGCCCTGAATCTTGCAGGGCGCTTTATGTGGCCTATTTGCAGCGACTATTCGTGACGCAAAGCTTGAATCGGGTCTAAACGTGCGGCGCGCTTAGCCGGCATATAGCCGAACAAGACGCCAATCCCCGCTGAGAAGAAGAAAGAGCCTAAGTTAATCGGTGCATTGAAGGTATACGGCACTTGCATTAAACCAGATAGAAAGTACGAAGCTAGCGTCGCTAAGATAATCCCAATCAAGCCGCCTAAGGCTGATAGCATCACGGCTTCGGTCAAAAACTGCATTAGCACTTCACGCTCCAAAGCACCAATCGCTAAGCGAATCCCAATTTCACGGGTGCGTTCAGTGACCGACACCAGCATGATATTCATAATCCCAATGCCACCGACTAATAAACTCACTGAAGCGACCGCACCTAAGAGTGTGGTCATAATTTTAGTGGTGCTAGACAAAGTATCGGCAAGCTGACGGGTATCCATTACATTGAAGTTATCATCCATGCCCTCATTAATCCGCCGACGTTCGCGTAAGAGCTGCACAATTTGCTCTTGAGCACTGGTGATGTCACTTTCGTTCTGCACTGAAACTTGAATCGTGGAAATATCCTGATTCCCCGTTAAGCGTCTTTGCACCGTGCGTAAAGGCATGACTAAGGTATCGTCTTGATCGCGCCCCATCGCGGCTTGACCTTTAGCGGCTAACACGCCAATGACTTCACAAGAGAAGTTTTTTACCCGCAGCATTTCACCTAAAGAATCTTGTGTGCCATACAATTGCTTATACAGCGTCGCGCCCAAAATACAGACTGAGGCTCCCACCTGCTCTTCTTGCTCGGTGAAACTCCGCCCAGAGGCTAATTTCCAATTACCAACCGTGAAGAAGTCATTGGTTGAGCCTGTCACACTGGTTGACCAGTTATTAGCCATTGAAACCACCGTCGCGGTGCGACTCACTTGCGGAGCAACTCCACTTAAGCCAGAGACATTGTGCCGAATTGCTTCAACATCCTCTAATTTAAAAGCTGGCGCACCGCCACCACCGCCCGGTGGCCCCATCATGCGTTGACCTGTACGAATCTGTAACAAATTACTGCCTAAACTGGAGACTTGATCTTTCACTGATTGGGTAGCGCCATTACCCAGCGTCACCATAGTGATAACCGCTGAAACCCCAATCACAATCCCTAAAATCGTCAAAAACGAGCGTAATAAATTACGGCGAATCTCACGCATGGCGAGTAGCAAACTATTCCAAAACATAGCCAATCCCCGCTTGCCGCTTATCTGCAGCGACATTGCCATCCACGAACGTCACCACACGTTTAGCATAATCCGCCATTTCCGGCTCATGCGTGACCATTAAAACAGTAATGCCTTGATCACGATTGAGGGAAACCAGTAATTCCATGATTTCATGGCTGCGTTTAGTATCTAAGTTACCAGTTGGCTCATCCGCTAGCAGCAAAACAGGATTGGTTACAATCGCGCGGGCAATCGCTACCCGTTGTTGTTGCCCACCGGACAATTCCGCTGGCGTGTGATCAGCCCAAGTGGTTAAACCCACTTTATCTAAAGCAGCACGCGCTGCCAGATGTCGATTTTTAGTAGACTCACCCCGATATAGCAGGGGTAATTCCACATTTTCCTGCGCTGAAGTACGCGCTAATAAATTGAAGCCCTGAAACACGAAACCAAAATAGTGGCGACGTAACAGCGCCCGTTGATTACGATCCAGTTGCTCGACTTGCACATCCCGAAAATGGTATTCACCGCTACTCGGCACATCTAAACAGCCCAGAATATTCATTGCGGTGGACTTACCCGAGCCACTTGGCCCCATCACCGCAACAAAGTCGCCCGCATCAATACTCAGATCAATGCCTTTTAAAGCTTGGAATTGTGCTTGCCCCTGACCATAGGTTTTCGTAATGCCACGTAGCTCAATTAGCCTTTCAGCAACACTAGTCATGGTTTATTCCCTGTGCTGGTACCAGTGATGACTAAAGCCCCTTCAGTCAGCTCATCGCCCGAAACTTCAGTCGATTTGCTATCGCTTAAACCAATTTTCACTTTTACCGCGGTGGGCTGACCGTCTTTGAGTATCCAAATCTCGCCCATACCACCTCGACGCCCCTGACCACGTCCTGAACCTTGACCCTGTCCTTGGCTACGTTGCCGAGTTTGTTGCATCGGTGGGCGTGGCATTAATTGCGCGACTAAGCCACCGGATTGCTGACCCGTACCTGCTGATTTAGCACTATCTTCCGGGCTAGCCGGTTTATAACGTAAAGCTGCTGTTGGCACTAACAACACATCTTTACGCGATTGCGTACTAATCGTTGCATTCGCAGTCATACCCGGACGCAAAGTTAAATCAGCATTTTCTACATTTAACTTAGTGAGATAAGACACCACGTTATCCGTCAAGGTTGAGCCTAAACTGACTAAAGTTATCGTGCCTTTATATTTCCGCCCCGGCCAAGCGTCCACAGTGAACTCTGCTTCCTGACCTTCTTTGACCTGCCCTACATTAGCTTCATCCACGCTGACCTGCAGCTCCATCTGCTTTAAGTCTTCTGCCAGTACAAATAGCGTAGGTGCAGACAAAGAAGCAGCAACCGTTTGTCCCGGCTCCACAGAGCGCGTTAAGACCACACCATCAATCGGTGAAGTAATTGTTGCTTTGGCTAAATCACTTTGGGCAGAACGTAAATTCGCTTGTGCTTCTTTCACACCTGCTTGTGCAGCTTCAAGTGCGGCTTGGGCACTTAACTTTTCAGCTTTAGTCGCAGCGGCACTGGCTTTCAAACCTGATACATTCGCACTGGAAGCCCCTGAGCCAGCTTTCGCAGATTCGACATTCGCTTGTGAAGCAGAAATACTTGCCCGAGCTGCTGCCGCATTTGCCCGTGAAGAATCTGCGCTAGATTTAGCTGCTTGTTCAGCCGCTTGAGTACGCTGTAAGGCAGCTTGGGCGGTATCTAATTCAGCTTTAGACGGTAATTTGCCACCACTGCTTTTGTATAAAGCTTGTAAACGCCCGAGATTCGCCCGCGCTTCAGCTGTACTAGCTTTAGCTTGCGCCAGCTGGGCTTCTGCACTTTGAATTTGTGCATTCGCTTGTTGGAGCTGCGCATTATTCTGCTGGACTTGTGCCCCCACCTGCTGAATCTGCGCACTAGATTGACGCTCACCCGCTTGTGCCTGCTGAATACTCGCTTCTGCTTTCAGAATATTCGCATCCGCTTGCGTCACTTGAGCTTTCGCCTGAGCAACTTTAGATTCAGCGGTGATTAGTGCCGCTTCTGCCTTGGTAATATTATCTTCCAACTGATCAGTATTGAGCTTAGCGAGTACTTGGCCTTTGGTGACAGTCGCATTCGCATCAACCAATACTTCAGACACTGTACCCGATTGCTCAGTACCAATATCCACCTGATTCATAGGCTGTAAATTGCCAGTCGCGGTCACAGTGATATTCAAATCACCACGCTTGACTGCTTCAGTTTGATAAGCCGGTGCTTCAGTTTTTACGCCGCCATTGGCTTGATATTGTTGAGAATACCAATAGCCACCGCCTCCTAAGGCTGCAAGAATCGCGAGCGTCACTAACGTCTTGCCAAAACCGCCCTTTTTACCCGCAGGCTTGCCCAAGACTGCTTTAACTGAATCATTGGTGGATGTTGTATTTGTCATGATTATTAACTACCAAGAGCCTCCCACGGCTTTATATAAGCTAATCAGCGCCAAACTATAATCAGCCTGTGCCGACAATAAGCTTTCCTGCGCGCTCAACACCGAGCGCTGTGCATCTAAAACATTTTGGAAATCTGCCGTCCCTGCGTTGTAGCTCAAACGTGCTAAATTCTCTGCACTGCGCGCTAATTGCAGGTTTTGCGCTAAAATCGGTTGTTGCTTTTGCAAGGCCGCAAGGGTGGCAAAGTTATTCGCCACATCTTGTAAAGCACTGAGTACGGTCTTTTGATACGCAGCAACGGCTTGCTCATAGGCCGCATCTCGCACGACCACTTGTTGCTTTAAGCGCCCACCATCAAATAGTGGCGCACTGATCGAGGCCAATAGCGAACGCGCTAAGCTATTAATATCCAATAAATCGCCTAGATTTTTGCCGCTCAGACTTAAAGAACCACCTAAATTAAAGCTCGGGTTGAGATTCGCTTTTGCCTCACCTACGCGCGCCCCTGCTGCTGCGACTCGATATTCAGCGGCTCGAATATCCGGACGTTGACGTAACGCATTGGCTGGAATTTCTGCACTTAAACGCCCAGTAGCATTTGGAATTGGTTTCGCCACTTTTAAACGTTGGTCTAAAGCCTCTGGGGTTTTGCCAGTGAGAACAGCCAAGGCATATTTAGAACGGGAAACTGCCCCTTCAAGCGCTGGAATCTGTGCTTGAGTCTGGCCTAAACTCAGTTTGGATTGCTCGACTTCTAAGCCACTGGTTAAACCAGCTTGCTGGCGTAAATTGGTCAGATTGACTGTTTCTTTGCGCGATTTGCTATTTTGCTGAGCAACGCCTAAACGGGCTTGTGCTAAACGCAAATTCACATAAGCACTGGCGACTTCGGCAGCTAAAGAGGCTTTCACATCTTCATAACTGGCTTCGGCGGCTTTCACGTCGCTTTGTGCGGCTGAATTCGCTAGACGATTCGCACCAAAGAAATCTAATTCCCAACTCGCATCCATCCCTGCCGAGAGGCTAGTTCCTGAACCGTTAGCGGTGCGTGCTGAACCACTAGAAGAAAGACTAGGGAATAAACTTGCCCCCGCAATGACACCTTGTGCGCGAGCCGCTTTCACACTCGCTTGGGCGGAAGCTAAATCAGGGTTCGCTTGCCAAGCTTCTTGAATCAAAGCCGTCATTAATGGGTCATTAAATTTTTGCCACCACGCCGCTTGAATTGGGGCACGATGGGTTGTTGCCGTAGTTAATTGCTTATTAGCGGTTTGTACGGCTGCATCAGGTGTCTTGTTGGTTTCAGTCATCGGCGCACAAGCCGCTAAAGCCAAACATACTGACACTATTAGCACCACTGGACGAAGTCGCAAACTCATAAACTTAACCGCCATTAAACTAGTTTTTAATGAGGCTTAGTCTGCCTGAGATTGCTGTAAAGGTGGGTTAGAGGAATGTAAAAGTATGTAAAGATGTATCTGCCTAAAATTATTTTAAATGGCTAAAGCGGGTCGTTAGCAGCCATGCTTATGTTCATTATTTTTGGCAAAAACGCCCCCAGCCCAATAATTTACTAGGCTGAAGGTTAAGAAACTTTGGGCAGGGCTTAAGCTTGGTGTTTACTCTTAGCTACATGCGTGGCAATCGCATCCATCAAAGCAGGTGACAAACAATCATAAGACTCTAAGCCTAGTTCGTGAATACGTCCACGAATGCTTCCCATCTCCGCTGGGTTAGTACCTGCTTCAATCAAGGACGACACAAAGGCTGCGAAATTCACCGGATCCCAACCCTTTTGATCGGATAACTCAGTATGAATAAAATCTAAGCCATAAAACGGATGGCTGGTATCTTCAATGCGTCCATACATGTGTGTGCCACAGTCTTGACAGGCATAGCGCTGAATCGTTTGACTCGGGTCAACAATACTCAGTTTGGACTCATTCGCAGTGACTTTAAGCTTATCTTTGCTAACTACCGCAACTTGTGAAAATAAAACCCCGTCAGGTTTCCAGCATTGAGTACAACCACAAATATGATTGTGAGCTGATTGTGCGGAAACCTGCACTTCAACTTTGTTAGTGGGACACAAACATTTCAAAGTACCACCACTAAAACCAGCGGCTGCTTTGGTGACTCCATTATCCACTTGTGGATGTAGTTTCACATGACTATAACGAATCGTGGGAGTGCTAGGTGGTGGGTTGTAAGTACTAGCTGGCGCAGGTGGCGCTTCTGGAGCTTGCCCAGCTAAAGCGGCTAATAAATTGCTGAAATAACTCATGATTCACTCTCCTCCCGGATTGAATAAAACCCTTACTCAAGCAATAGAACCTCAAAGGTGAGCACCTTTGATTAGAATAGAGTATAGACCTAATTTAGAATGAACATTCATTTCATTAGAAAAATAAGCGATGGTTTGCGTATAGTTTTAAAACAACCTCAACAGCTCAGGCTAGCCACTAGAAATTTTGCTTAAGGACAAAACAACTTTTCAAGTAAAATTAGCAACATGCCCATTACCCATTAACACTTAGGTCGCTGTCGCGTTTTAAGTAATCCACGCGGCTATCCAGACCGCCCCAATTTAAACTTTAACCCTAAGTTTATGTTGGAGGTTTAGTCTTAGCAGAAACTCTCAATAGCCCCCACCACAAACCAAGCAAAAATAAAGCAGGCAAGATCGCCGGAACACCGACCCAAATCTGACGAGGGTTAAGGGAATTAATCCACCAAAAACCAATACGATTCCAGCTGGATTGGATTTGTGGTTGTTTATGGGGACTGCGAAAGAAGGTACCTGCTGGGTCAAATACATCGTAGCTTCGTTTTGGGTCATAGGTCTGAAAGCTTTCACCCCATCCTATTAACAAAGCACCATTACCCGGCCACCACATACGATAATAGCGATAATTCACCTGTTCACCAAACACCTGCTCATTATCAATCCCGAGCGTGGAATAGCGTGTGTAACTTGATAAAGCCATCACAAATGAAGTAAGAGCTAAGAGACCTGTAACTGCAGTGAAGAAAGATTTTAAATAATGGGTTTTCATGGCAGGGAGTTAATCTATACTCTCTGCCCTGCTCGTCAAGTCTAAATTTATTTAAACCAGCACCGACTGATCACCGCATCCAACGACCATTGAGCTGGCCCAAAGATAAAAATCACCCAGAGCATCGTACCCCAAGTCACATGCTGCCAAAAGCCACCTGCCCCCTCAATTGACCATAAATAGGGATAAGAAATAACAGCCACTAGATTTAAGATAAATAAACCTAAGGCAGCGGGGCGCGTTAACAAACCCAGTACTAGCAAAACCGGCAACGCAAGCTCAGCACCAGTTGCCAAATAAGCAGCTAGTTCTGGTGATAATAGAGGAACGTGATACTCCGTTTCAAACAAGGACAGTGTACTAAACCAGCTTTCAATTTTGACTCGACCCGACTCAAAAAACATCCAAGCGACATACAAACGCAAGGCTAACAGGGTGAAAGGCTTTAGGAGCAAATCTAGCGGCCAACAATCGGCCATTAAAAATCCCGCTAGAGTAATCGGTTTCATAACTTGTCTCGCTTTATTAGTGTTGTGTTGCTTACTGCACTAATACGCGTAAAACTTTGGTTTGGATGCAAAAGATTGTTTGGTTGGCTGCGAGGCTATATCAAAAAAAGCTCTGAAATAGAGCCTTTTTTGTAGAGATTTAAGGAGAAATTATTTCAAGAAAATTTGCTGATAAGACTTGTAGTAAGCGCCCATTAACACCGGTAAAACGACTAGTAAACCAACTAACAAGGCCAATGCACCTATCGCGAACAAAATTATGGCCATTATACTGCAGAGTAGTAAAGGCAGGATATTATAAAAACAGGCTTTTTGGCTCATACCCATTGCCTTAAAAACTGGCACATTATTTAAGGCTACTAAAGGCGTAGCAAACCACAATAGCATCACTACCCAAGCAAAGTAGATAGCACCGATAATTACCATTCCCCAGAAATAAGTATTCGAATAAAGCTGTTCAATTTGGGTAGGATCAATAGACGCTAGGTTAGCAATGAGAAAATACATGCCAATTCCTATAGCAAATCCACCCACTGCACCGAGAGCGAGACTCAAAGCACTTATGCCTACTAGAGGTGCAAAATTAGTTTTAAAACCTTCAAACAGCATGGTGAATTCAACAGACCGTCCATTCTCAGCAGCCCGTCCTGCTATAAAGAAACCAGCCAAAAAAACACTCGACAATAGACTAGATGCTAATGAACCTATGATAGGAATAAAACCTAGGACAATGTTAATACCTAGCGCAGCTAGAATCATTAAGACCCAGATACCAAAATCCTCCTTAACCAAACGCCAGCCTTGCACTAGCCAAGTAATACTAGAACCCGCTCCAACTGCACGTGGTTCTGCCATTAACTGCCCCGAAGACTTTGGCTGCTCAGGCATTCTCACATTGGAACTGGGGGGGGAGTAGGGATTGACAGCTTCACTCATTTTTAAAATCCTTATTATATTGTTATACAGAGGTTTTATTTTTTATAAACGCCTCTATAGCTTACAAAAAATCGGACTTAGGCTGAAAGGAAGTCTAGATAGAAGGAGTAGCTAACCCAGTGCCGCCTATTTGTTACTTAAAATGCATAGCAGATAGTCAAAATCTTATTGCAAAAACAACGCTTGGTAACTCTTATACAGACTCACATATAACAGCGGCACAACGATTAATAAACCCAAAAATAAAGGCACAGCCCCTAAAAAAATTAAAATAGCCGCGAAGATGGCGAATACGAATAAACTGAAAAAATTACGTAGGGAAGCTGTCCAGCTTAATTTTAAAGCTTCGGCAATCGGCAAATGGTGGAGGGTGACTAAAGGGATAGCTAACCAAATTAAAAAAGTTAGAATGAAGAAGGCGAGAAAGAGCAAGAAACCCGCAATGAATAAAAATACGATCAATAAACCGGCATACTGATCTTCAGGGTTGGGGCTAGCACCAGTCACCACTGCAACTACCACTGCACTCGACATAAACACGATGACCAAGGCAAGAAAAATTACAAAGTTCAGTAGCCCTAAAATAGCTAATGGGGAAAGTTTAGTTTGAAAGCCTGCAAACAAACTTTCGAAAGCTAGAGGCTGCCCTTTTTCAGCGGCTTGTATACCAAGTAACAATCCACCTGTAAAAACGGGCATTAGAATACCCAGGATCAAACTCCCCACTAAAGGAATAAAAACTGCTATCAACTCAAAGGCCAATAAAGTTAAGGTAATTAAAACCCAAATACCTAAATCCTTTTTCACCAAAGGCCAACTCTGCAGCAACCAACCCATACCTGCCCCCACCGATACAGAACGTGGTGTTGCTAATAACTCCCCCACTACGAGAGGTTTAGCTAATTTCACATTGGCTTGCGGTGGTGCATAGGGGTTGGTGTTTTCATTCATGGTGATAACCTCTGTTCTGTAAGGTGATTAGCCCTCCAACTTCAACGAGCTGGTATTCCTAATAAACTTAGACAAGATACAACCATTAAGTATCCAAAATTTAATTTTTTATTTAGGGATCACTGTTGAGTGATAAGGTTTTCGTTGCTTAGCTTCCGTTAAACTAAAGCTCAAGCACTTATTTAGTTTAGATTACAAAGCATGAGTATCAAGCAAACACAAGTCACTGGCGTCATTCTCGCAGGCGGACAAGGTAGGCGTATGGGTGGCGTAGATAAGGGGCTAATCGAATGGCAAGGTCGGCCATTCATTGAACATCTGCTTGCTGCATTGCAAGCACAAGTGGACGCTATCATCATCAATGCCAATCGCAATCAGGCGATTTATCAAAGCTATGGTTTTCCAGTTATTAGTGACCAAGCCCCTGATTATCAAGGCCCTTTAGCCGGTCTAGCAGCCGCTATGCATACTGTAAAAACGCTATATATTCTCACGATTCCCTGCGATAGTTTTTATCTTGCACCTGATTTTGCGGCGCGTATGTTGCAGGTTTTGAACACCACACAAGCAGAATTAGTCATTGCACATGATGGTGAGCAACTACAGCCTACTTATGCTTTAGTTCCTATCACTTTGCTATCAAACTTGGAGGCTTTTTTGGCACGGGGTGAGCGTAAATTACGCGCTTGGTATGCAGAACAGCGCATGGCTACCGTCAACTGTAGTGATATTGCTATCATGTTTAAGAATATAAATACGCCTGTCCACTATCAAGCACTACAAGAAGGCCGCCTATGAGTTCAAAATCTATTCCGATTCTTGGTATTTGCGCATGGAGCGGCACAGGCAAAACCACTTTGATTACGACGCTCATTCCGTTGTTACGCGCTCAAGGTTTACGCGTGGCAGTCATCAAACATGCGCATCATACAGTTGAACTTGACCAACCTGGCAAAGATACCTTTCGTTTTCAAACCGCTGGTGCTGAGCAAGTCATTTTAGCCTCTCAGAAAACGCGGGCAGTGCTCTTTGAACAGAGTGAAGCCACTGAAGTTTCCTTAAAATCTGCTTTAGCGCTGGTCAATCAAAACGCTATTGATCTGATTCTAGTGGAAGGCTTCAAACACGAAACTCTACCGAAAATTGAACTTCACCGCCCTGCCCTTGGTAACCCGTTACTCTTTCCAAATGATCCACAAATTATTGCGATTGCGAGTGATACTCCGCTTGAACTAGAAAATGAGCGCATCACCCAACTCGATTTGCAGCAGCCCGCGATGATTGCACAGTTTATTTTGGAAAGGATGGTCAGGCATCACTCTTTACCTGTTACTGAGCTACGTACTGCCCCAAGCTGTGCCGATGCGCGTGAGCCATCAAGCCTTTCCTTGGTGGAAGCACAAGCCCGCATTATGGCAGCGATGACACCCATCAAAACCGTGATCAAGCAATCTCTGCGTTTAGCCTTAGGCCAAATACTGGCTGAAAACGTGATTTCCCCTATCAATGTACCAGCTCATACGAACTCTGCTATGGATGGTTATGCGCTGGCGAGTTCTGCTTTGCCAACCAATGCCATCAAGAGCTTGCCCATTGCAGGGACGGCCTTCGCGGGTCATCCCTTTGAAGCTGAATGCCCTGCGGGTTCTTGCATCCGCATTATGACGGGGGCACCCATGCCCTTGGGTACGGATACGGTAGTCATGCAAGAACATACTGAACTGGTGAACGAGTACATGGTACGAATCGGTACTGGACACCAGCAAGGCCAAAATGTGCGGTATGAAGGTGAGGATATTGCTCAAGGCCAAGCTATTCTGGAAGCAGGTCGACGTTTAATTCCAGCAGATTTAGGCTTGCTCGCCTCCTTAGGGATCGCTGAAGTTAAAGTCTATCGAACCCCTCGTGTGGCCTTTTTCTCAACTGGCGATGAGTTGCGTTCCATTGGCGAATCTTTAGATAAAGGCTGCGTGTATGACAGTAATCGCTACACCTTGTTTGGGATGCTCAAAAACTTAGGCCTAGATGTAGTGGATTTAGGCGTGGTCAAGGATGAACCGGAAGCTTTACAAGCTGCCTTCAAAATGGCGGCTGAGAGTGCTGATGTAGTGATTACTTCAGGGGGCGTTTCGGTGGGAGAAGCGGACTATACCAAACATATTCTCGATCAATTAGGCGAAATTAGTTTTTGGAAAATAGCGATTAAACCCGGTCGACCCCTCGCCTTTGGTCGCTTAGGTGAAACGCTGTTTTTTGGTTTGCCTGGCAATCCAGTCGCGGTGATGGTGACCTTCCAGCAAATTGTGCAACCAGCTTTACTGTATTTAGCCGGAGAAACCGAGTATCAACCTTTGGTTGTACAAGCACGCTCCGCACAAAAGCTTAAAAAGAAACCAGGGCGCACTGAGTTCTTACGAGCTATTTACGAGCAAGATCCAGCTGGTGGACTGACGGTACGCACAACTGGGGCACAAGGCTCGGGCATTTTGATGTCGATGAGTCGAGCTAATTGCTACATTATTTTGGATGAAGCAAATGCGGGCGTGGAGCAAGGGGACTGGGTAAAAGTGCAGCCTTTTAGATCTTAAAAGACTGCACTTTAAGCACTTAAGCGAGTTTAGCTTGTAAGAAACTAAGAATCTCAGCGCTTGGCACTTGCTCAGCCTCACCGCCTTTACGCGCTTTGTACTCTAAGCTGCCTGCTTGCAAACCACGATCAGAAATCACCACGCGATGCGGAATCCCCATTAACTCATGATCAGCAAACATCGCACCAGGGCGCATATCACGATCATCGAGCAGTACTTCAATCCCTGCTGCCTGCAATTGAGTATGTAAAGCTTCGGCAGCTTGCGCGACTGCTTCGGATTTACGCATATTCAAGGGCACAATTGACACTTGGAAAGGTGCCATCGCTTTTGGCCAGAGAATCCCTGCTTCGTCGTAGTTTTGCTCAATCGCAGCAGCCACTACGCGCGTGACCCCAATGCCATAGCAACCCATAATCATGGTTTGTGCTTTGCCATTTTCATCCAGCACAGTGGCATTCATGGTCTCAGAATATTTCTTGCCGAGTTGGAACACATGCCCCACTTCAATCCCGCGCACAATCGACAAAGTACCTTTACCATCAGGACTTGGGTCGCCTGCTTTTACATTCCGCAAATCGGCAACACGTGGCAGTGGTAAATCACGCCCCCAATTCACCCCAAAAAAGTGATAATCCTCGATATTCGCACCTGCGCCAAAATCACTCATTGCAGCTACGGTACGATCCGCAATCACTGGAATCGGGCAATTCACTGGGCCTAAAGAACCGGGGCCTGCACCCATGATGGAGCGGACTTCCTCTTCCGTTGCCATACGCAAAGGTGCGGCAACTTCGGGCTGTTGCTCGGCTTTAATTTCATTCAATTCGTGATCGCCACGAACCAATAAAGCGACAAACTTGGCACCGCTTTCTGCAGAGGCTTCGACGATTAAAGTTTTAATGGTCTTCTCAACGGGTAACTTGAAATTATCCACCAGCGCCTGAATCGTTTTGGTATTCGGGGTATGTACTTGATGCATCTCTTGACTCGGTGCAGGACGCACACCAGCAGGGGCTAAAGCCTCAGCCTTTTCAATATTGGCGGCGTAATCACTACCATCTGAAAACACAATATCATCTTCACCAGAAGATGCTAGTACATGGAACTCATGCGAGCCGCTGCCACCGATTGAACCATTATCCGCAGCGACTGGGCGGAAACTTAAACCTAAACGTTCAAAAATACGGCAATAGGCCGCATACATTTTGTCATAAGTTTCTTGTAAAGATTCTTGGGTCAAGTGGAAGGAATAGGCATCCTTCATAATAAATTCACGCGAACGCATCACCCCAAAACGTGGGCGGATTTCGTCACGGAATTTAGTTTGAATTTGGTAATAATTGACCGGTAGTTGCTTATAACTATTCAACTCTTTACGCATTAAATCAGTAATGATTTCTTCATGGGTTGGCCCCACACAGAACTCACGATCATGCCGATCTTTAACCCGCAATAATTCAGGGCCATATTGCTCCCAACGACCCGATTCTTGCCAAAGCTCGGCCGGTTGGATGGCTGGCATCAAGACTTCAATAGCTCCGGCATTATCCATCTCCTCACGCACAATCGCTTCGACCTTACGCAAGACCCGTAAGCCATACGGCATCCAAGTATAAAGCCCAGAAGCCGTGCGCCGAATCAGGCCAGCACGCAGCATCAGTTGATGGCTAATGACTTCAGCATCAGCAGGCGTCTCACGTAGAGTGGACAAAGGAAATTGAGATACACGCATCGACTTAAAATCCGTTATTAAATGCAGCAAAAAACAAAACCGCAGAAGGCGGTTGGAGTGGAAACATAATAGCGCGGAATCGGTGAGCTGTCAGCGCGTAGACCTTGGATTCCAGCCAAAAACCCAAAACGCTGATCTTAGCGACCCCTACCGCCTATCCAGATTTTTCATACACCCGCTCTACAGATAAATTTAAAGCTAATTTAATTAGCTAAGCTTAAAAACCAAGGGATTTAAAAAAATAGGCACTATAACCATGCAACTAGCTGGAATTTCTACGAAGAAGGATATATATCCCACTAAGGGACTGCCCCCCCCCAACAATCACTGGTTGACAATTTCACTAGCTTTTTACAAAAACCAGTGGAAAGTATTATAAAGCCCTTACTCGATGCTACGATAAAATCGGTTGAAGCTTCAGATGCGACTGCCGAGCTATAGGCAAAAATTGATAATGCTGCTGGTAGTATAAACATCACCAACACCCACCTATCCGGTGTAGCCGATGGTATTAGCATTAGTAGCCATAAACCTTTAGAGCAGACTCCGAATCAAAAAATTAATATCGATAATAATACGATTGAAAATATCCAGCGTGATGGGATTATCTTGAAAAATATTGGTCAGTACACGATTAGTAGCAACCATATTCATAGTATTCACCCAAACTATGAACCCATCCCTTATGAGAAACTAACAAAGACCAGCAATGCACCTGATGCAGCAGTTACCTTGCCTGATGGTACCTTAGCCCAACATGCAGATGGTATCCAAGTCACGAATGCGAAAGGTGGCAGCATTCGTGATAATGATCTAAGAATAGGTAATGGTACTTGGTATCAGGCGATTAATGTACATCATGAAGCGGATAGTCCTTATCGAAACGTATCCCCTAAAGCGCCTAAAGACAAGCAACCGATACCCGTGTCGATTGTTAATAACACCATTGAGAATGGTCATGATTTTGCGATTAATGCGCAGCATTATTCAATGATTGACGCAGAAAAAACAAAAAACACGTTAACAACAGTTGATACTGACAACAGAAAATTTTCAAAACAAATGGATATAAAAATCAAGAAGCTCGAAAAATGATTAAACTTATTGTTTTATTGACATTGCTATTAATAAGCAATTCGATATCTGCTTCATCTCAATGTTCATCTATTCAGGTATTAACCACTCGATACCCTTATGAATACAATACTCCCACTCAAAAGGTTGTTGAGTTACAAACCTATACGAGACATTTAGAAACAGAAAAACATTATCCATTCCCTCTTAGCCGTGAGCAAAGCCGACAATATCTAATAGAATTATTAGATACAACACCCATTGAAAAAATTGATCCGGCTATTCTAGTCTATGCAATCGGCATGTGTGATTTCGAAAATATTAATCTCTATCTTAATCATGGGCTTTCTCTAAAATGCTACACTCAGGAAGGACACGCCAATATGCTTGGTTTTCTTACCCATTGCCGCGTTCAAAGCGAGGCTAAACGCAATCAAGTCTTAGAACGACTTTTACAAGCAGGCGCTAATCCCAATGAAGGCAAGAAAGACCTCGAACGCGATGCAGCGGGTAGCTACCCTATTGCGGAAGCTAATGAAGCTTGTGATGCCAGTATGTTAGATATACTCCTCAAATATGGAGCGAACCCCAACCTTAAAACTAAAGGGGAAGAATATTTCCCCATCCTCAACATCTGTAGTGGTCGCAACTACTCTGGTTTAGGACTCCCCCCCGACTTGGAGTATCCCCCTACACCAACAATGCCTTTAGATCATATTTTGCAAAGCCTCCTTGATCATGGCGCTGATCCTAACACGATTTATATCACCGATGATCAACGTAATTATGCGACTCAAGATCGAGGTAAAATTCTGAAAATTGCCTGCTCTGGTAAAGACGAAAAAGCCAAGAGTGTTTATGATCTCTATGCGAAAGAATTTGAAGAAGCTAAAACGGCGGGTGATCCAGTACAAATGGCTAACTTTCAGCGCTTATTTGATGTCTTAGTGAAGCATGAGGCTAGACCCTTGGTTGACCTTTGCCAAAGTTTAAAGGGCAAGTATTAAACATCTTGCTCCAAAGTTTGTACCATCTCCGGCGGTAGCAGAGTTTTAGCAGCGGCTACCTTAGAGTTCACCTTATTTTTTCTATCGCGAACATACCCAGCAGTTCCATTCTTCTAATCAATGTTTGCTCTTGAAATTCCCAAGCTTGCCCATATTACTTGACTAAATCAGTAGGAGTTACAGCGGGTAGCTCCACATAATACTTACAGTGAGAACCAGTAATGTCATCCCGTCCTATTCATTTGATGTGGGTCGAGGCTTGTGAACTGCTCTCCGAAGCTGAACGTTTACAGCGGCAATTCTTTCGACCCATTAATGCCGTGCGTCAGCCGAGTTGGGAGCCACCAATTGATTTATTTGAAACACCGGAAGCCTTGTATCTAACTATTGCTTTGCCAGGTGTTGATGCGCAGCGCATTGAGGTCTATCTCAATGGCGGCAGCTTAGTAGTAAGTGGCTTTCGCCCCTTACCCTCTTTAGCTCGAGCCGCGCAAATTCATCGTTTGGAATTGCCTTATGGGCGTTTTGAACGGCGTATTATCTTGCCTGCAGGACGCTATGAACTCGTCACTCATCAGCTTCAGCATGGTTGTCTGCAAATCAATTTACGTAAACTAGGAGCCTAAGCCATGACTGAAGAAATAAAAGCCGTACAGGCCGGCCTTAAGCTGCCTGAAGATGTATTAGTGATTTTACCAACCCGCAATGTCGTACTGTTTCCTGGCATCATCGCCCCGATTACTTTGGGACGCGAAACCACGATTAGTGCCGTGCAAGAAGCCATGCGCAGCAATCGGCGCGTTGGTTTAATGCTCCAACGCAATCCCAATGATGATGAACCCAGCGCAGACGAGTTGTATACGGTAGGAACACTGGTCAATGTCTTGCGCTATGTCACTACTCAAGAAGGTACTCACCATTTAGTCGTACAAGGCGAAGAACGTTTTAAAGTACAGCACTATCTCCACGATGAGCCGTATTTGACGGCAAAGGTAAGTTTAATGCCCGATCCTAAATCCGATGATCTCGAACTCGAAGCGCGGCGGCGTTATTTGCAAGGTTTAGCAATTGATGTGGCTAAACTATTACCGCAATTGCCGAGCGATGTGATTCAAACCCTACAAAATATTAGTGATGCGGGTGCTTTGGCAGATTTAATTGCCAATTTTATGGATATGACTCCAGCGGAAAAACAGCAACTTTTAGAGGTGACTGATCTAAACGAGCGTTTAGAGAGGGTTTCAGAATTACTGCGTAAACAACATGAAGTGCTGAAAATTACCCGTGAAATCGACAGTAAAGCCAAAGCATCGATGGATGAACGTCAGCGCGAATATATGTTGCGTGAGCAAATGAAAGCGATTCGTAAGCAATTGGGCGAAGACGACAACCATAGTGCTGAACTTGAGGAATTACGCAGTGCTTTAGAGGAGGCGAAGCTCCCCAAAGAAGTGGATGAACATGCACGCAAGGAATTACGTCGCTTAGAGCAAATGCAAGATTCCTCCGGCGAATACTCAATGGTACGCACCTATTTAGATTGGATTGCGCAATTACCGTGGAGCAAAGTCGATGAAGAAAATATTGATATTGCTAAAGCACGGCAGGTTCTGGATGACGAGCATTTTGGCCTAGAAAAAGTCAAACAGCGCATTTTGGAATACTTAGCAGTACGCAAACTGAATCCGCAAGGACGTAGCCCGATTCTATGTTTTGTAGGGCCTCCTGGCGTGGGTAAAACCTCGATGGGGCAAAGTATTGCCCATGCAATGGGCTTGAAATTTGTGCGTGGTAGCCTCGGTGGGGTGCATGATGAGGCGGAAATTCGTGGACATCGGCGTACTTACTTAGGGGCTTTGCCGGGCAATATTATTCAAGGCTTACGCAAAGCAGGTACGCGCAATCCCGTCTTTATGTTGGATGAGATAGATAAATTAGGCGGTGGTGGTTATCACGGTGATCCTTCAGCAGCTTTGTTAGAAGTACTCGACCCCGAGCAAAACAATACCTTCCGTGATAATTATCTGGCGCAACCCTTTGATTTAAGCCAAGTGGTCTTTATCGCCACGGCCAATGTATTGGACTCGATTCCAGGGCCTTTGCGGGATCGGATGGAAATTATTGAATTACCTGGCTATACCGAAGAGGAAAAAGTCCAAATTGCCAAGCGCTATCTGGTCAAACGTCAACTGGAGGCCAATGGCTTAAAACCAGAACAAGTGACTGTCACTGACGCAGCCTTACACAGTGTGATAGGTGACTACACACGCGAAGCTGGAGTGCGTAGCTTAGATCGAAAAATTAGTGCTTTGCTGCGCCGTGTTGCGATGCAAATCGCTGAAGGTGCTGCAAGCCCGATTCAAATTGATGAGCCAGAAGTGCTCAGCATTTTGGGTGCGAAGCGTTTTGAAAGCGAAGTGGCAATGCGTACCAGTATTCCGGGGGTAGCAACTGGCTTGGCATGGACGCCCGTGGGTGGTGATATTCTCTTTATTGAGACGACCAAAATGCCTGGTCACGGTAAGTTGATCATTACCGGACAATTAGGTGAGGTAATGAAGGAAAGTGCACAAGCCGCCTTGAGTTTAGTGAAATCGCGTGCACAAAGTTTAGGGATTGATTCTAAGCTATTCGATGAGCACGACATTCACTTACACGTACCTGCTGGTGCTATCCCCAAAGATGGCCCTAGTGCTGGGGTGGCAATGTTCACGTCCTTAGTTTCACTGTTAACTGGCCGATGTGTGCGCAGCGATGTCGCCATGACGGGTGAAATCAGCCTACGAGGTTTGGTATTACCGATTGGTGGAGTGAAGGAGAAATGCTTAGCCGCCTTACGCGCAGGCATTCATACCGTATTGCTGCCTGCGCGTAACCGTAAAGATATTGAAGATGTGCCAGAAAATGCCCGCAAACAACTGCAATTTATCTTTATGGAAAAGGTGGAGGATGCAATGGCCACAGCCTTAGATTGTGCAGCGAATGAGCTTTCTATTGCTGCCTAATCACTCAATTTCATTTGCATGAGCTTTGCTCTCACTGAAATTCCCTAGCCTGCGGGCTAGGGTCTTTTTCAAGCAAACTGGATATGATGAACTTGTTGTCTGCCTTGTTGACGATCCGCTAGAAATAGTTCTAAATTTCTTTGTACCGACTGGAAAGCTAACTCACTCCAAGGGATTTCTGCTTCCTGAAATAAGCGCACTTCTAAACTCTCAACCCCAGCACCATAAGCCTCATTAGCTAATTCTGCACAATAAATCACATGCACATGATTCGCATGCGGCACATCCACCACACTAAACAAACGTTGATTGGTTAGCTCCACTTGTGCTTCCTCTTGAGCTTCACGAGCGGCGGCTTGGGCTGAAGTTTCCGCATTTTCCATAAAGCCTGCTGGATATGTCCATAAACCATAACGCGGCTCAATGGCACGGCGGCACAATAAAATCTGCTCACCCTGTGTAACAATCACGCCAGTAATAATTTTGGGATTTTGATAATGAATCGTGCCACAAGCCGTGCAGACATGACGCAGACGATCTTCACCTTCAGGAATTTTTAAACTAACGCTAGCTCCACAAGCGCTACAGAATTTCATATTCAACCCTCAACACCAATGTAGTCTGCATTTTAGCGCGTTTTCAGCTTTGCTAACTTTATCCTTAGAAAATCCATTAGTTAAAGACACATTTGTCTCGAACTATTAAATCTGCCACAGACTCTAAGCAATAACTTTAGCTTTATCCACGGTATGCGTTGCCATGAAACTTCTGCCAATCAGTCTCAGCTTCACTATCGTTGCTTTATTACTGACAGCTTGTGAGCGCTTGCCGATGGAAGAAGAGTTCGCCCTGCATTACTTCACTAGTACTGAAGGCAGCTATACCGATATTAAGCTAGAACAAGGACAACTGACTTATACCTATTTTGAAGACACTGAGAACCGCTGTGCTCAATGGTTTAAAAGCACGCCCTGCTGGACTCAAGCCGATTTAAAAACCGTAACTGCACCTTTAGATGCAGAAACGGAAAAGGCCTTGCGTAATCTAGTGAATGAACAAAAACTGCTAGAAGCCAAAGCTGTACCTGCTGCGCTAAAAACTGCACAAGGCCAAGCTAGCCCAGAGCGAGCTTATAGTGAAAAACTAGATATTCGTTTAGGTCAGAATGAGCAGCAATTAGTCTATCTCAGTCGCCCAGATGCACCGCCGAAACCTGAATCGTTTCAGCAAATTGAACAAGTTTTACAAGCTGCGGTGCAGAAGCTAAAAATCCCGACTACTTAAACAGCAGCCAGGATTTTAACTAGGATTGACTTAATCTCAACTATTAGGGTTTAGCAATAACGCTGGTGACTAGAGTTAAAGTAGTTGAACTATTTCCCCCTAAAGACGGAATGCTCCAAACCCCATTCACAAAAGTACCTACTGCCGGAGTTGCTGTTACTAAACTTAATTGAGAAGGTAAAAGGTCAGTTACCTGAATCGCATTAGCAGTAGTTCCTGAGTTATTACTTAGGGTTATGGTGAAGATGACCGTTTCACCTAGCTTAGCCATCGGCTTATCAATGGTTTTGCTTAACTCTAAATCCACCAAAGATAGTGCCTTAAAGCCAAAATCCACAGAGTGATCATTTGTACTTTCAGTGGTAGTAATTTGGCTAATCGCATGAGCACCTAATAAGCTAGCATCAGAATCACGCTCTACATTGCTGTTTTGTTTAGTAGTTGTCAGCAACATTGATTGTAGAGGGGCTTGTTGAGAACCCCCTTCTGCATTCCGAATCACGACTTGATAGTTGGTATTAGGCTGAACTGAGCTTAAGCCAAATTTATGGCTGGTGCTACTGGCGCGACCGCCTTGGATATCGGCTACATTAAAACCACCATCTGCTCCTGTGGTATCATTGGGCGCATTATTTCCGCTAGTAGGATAACCGCGCATGTCATTGGAGAAGATGTAATACCCTTGTGCATCGGTAATGGCTGTGGCTAAGGGTGTAACAGTATCAATATCCACTTTTTCAGCAAAGAGTTCAACTTTAACACCGGCTAACGGTTCTTCACCTTCATCTTGTAGACCATTGCCATTCGTGTCTTTCCAGACACGGTTGCCGATTTCCACAGGTGGCGTATCGCATAGAACCTCTAGATCACCTAAAGAGGCATTTTTACCATTAATAGGCATGTTGTCAGGATAGCTGCTGTCAAAGGGGCCAATACCACCAAACAAACCATAAGAGCGCTTACGTTGTCCTGCTGTTGCAACATCACCTAAGCCCACATCTAACCAAGCTACTCCCCCTTGATAGAGACTAAAAGGATCAGCTACGGTATGTGCAGCTTCTAAGAAACCAGGTACTTGGGCAGCCCCCCCAAAACTTGTATTTGGATAAGAAGTATTCTGATCAGCTGGCCATTCTTGATAAAAATAGCGCCCTCCGCCTAGACCTAGTCCATCACCTGCGCCCTTAGTCGTAACGCCACCACAGGAGCCATTGTTTTCCAGTGTCCATGTATGAGTAGCAGCATCTTGCACACAAGCACGAAACACCTGTCCATAACCAGCACTGAGTGTCTTATCTGTGTGATAGGCCGGGTCATATGGAAATACGGCGCGAGTCGCAATCGTCATATTACCTTTGCTATCAAACACAATATCGGAGATGGCAAGGCTCTGGTAACCATAGCCTAGATTGATTGAGATAGGATCAATAGTAGGTAAAGTCGGGCTTAGTGAGGTATAGCCAACAATAGGCGCGGAGTCAAATTGCTTCGTGTTTAAGTCAAAGCGAAAAATATTATGGGCATTATCCCCACCAATACTGCAACTGCTACCGACATATAAATTATTTTGGTATTCCCCTAAGCCAAATACTAAATATCTTCCCCATGCGCAGCCTGCAGGCGTAGGAATATCATAACTACTAATTAAACTAGCATCCGCAGCAGTTAGGGGTGTATCACGTAAGGGTAGGATATAGAGTTTCCGATTTGCCATATTGGTAACATATAACCACTTGCCATCATTTGAGACATCTAAGTCACCAAAAGCGGTCTTACCCACTGCACTTGAAATTTGCGGTTGTTGACCATCGCGCTCTGTATTACCAGATGAAACATAAGAACCTTTAGGCTTGGTGCTATCACTACCATCAGCAATTTGGACATAACCGGGGTCAGTGCTGCTAAAGACACCGGTTAAATAAGGATCAGCCCCTGCTGTGGGTATAGCCGGTGGTATAGTCGGAAAAATAGCATTTAAATCGGCATAAATACTGGTGCTTGGATTATTAGGGTCAGTGACATCAATCCGGTAGATTGCCCCTGTTCCACCAGGGCCAAAGCCAGTAAATGCTTTCATGTAGGCTGCTGCAAATAAACTTTTGGAAGCTGCATGCCAACCCAAACCAAAAATGCTCCCTACGTCCTTCGCTAAGGCTAAATCGTTAATTGCAGGATCTGCATTGGCTAACACGGGTGCATTAAAGCCAGCGGGCTGGGTTTTCGGCTCACCGGCTGTACCACTATTGTAAGGGAAGGCGAAAATATTAGTGACGCTATTATTTCCTGCATAAGGAGCATTGGGTGTCTGCTGCCCATAGGCATAGCGACTGGTAGCTAAGTCTGGATTATTCTGGCAATAGCTTAAGCTCTTTTTAACCGTAAATTGCACATTGCTGGCGTTGGGACTAACGAATTGAGTCAGTACATTCGCATCGCCTGTACTTTGCGAACCTACCGTATAATCAGTAGCTAGACCACTTAGATTCAGTAAGCAGTTCTGTGCTCCATCTATGGCATTGGGGGTGGCAATAGTAAATTGTCCTTGGGCATCACTAACTGCACTAAAGTTGCTAGAGCCACTGCTGGTAACACAGGTTGCTTGCACGCTCACTCCACTGACACCTTGGTCGACTGCGGTGCTAATCGACATATTATCAGCGAAGTTTCGGATTGTGCCGCTCTTATCTAAATTACCATTTAAGTTGTAGTCAGTAAAAACTTGGCCAGAAATATCTGCTTGAACTGCAACTCCACCTAGTAGTAAATACCCCAGTATCAGCTGTAAACCTATTTTTCTTTTCATTATCTTCCAACAGCAGCTAGTAATAGTTTATGTTTTTAAAAGCCCAAACAAATCAGAGAGTATTCAATCTATACCTTTACACTTGTAAATATACCTACCTATGGGTGGTATTAGCTGGCAATCCACTATCTATTTTTATTTGGGTGTGCTGCCAAGCCCAAGAAAATAACAGGTGTATTTAGAATGTAATCTGAATGAAACTTTAAGACTCCTGTTTAGATCTATTTATAAACGGCTGGTCGTTTAGCTTATAGCAAACTCAGGTAGGCTATAATGGGCAGGCAAACCAAAATGCGCAGGATATTCCACATAGACAAAATACAAACCGGAGGCGGCGGCTGTCATCCCAGCCAAAGTGCGGTCACGCTGAACCAATAGTTCAGCCATCCACTCGATCTTTTGTTCACCACTCCCCACTTCAAGCAAAGAACCCACAATATTCCGTACCATATGATGCAGAAAAGCATTGGCGACAATGTCGATATAAATGAAATCGTCTTGGCGACTGACTTGCAGGCTACGAATTTCGCGGCGCGCATGAGTGGCCTGACAGCCCGATGCACGGAAACTAGAAAAATCATGTTCACCGACTAAAGCCTGAGCAGCTAAGTGCATCGCGTCGGCATCTAAAGCATGGTGATACCAAGCCACCTTATTTTTTAAAATCGCAGGTTTAGCCCAACGGTTTTGGATCACATAGCGATAGCGTCGTGAAATTGCTGAAAAGCGGGCATGAAAATCATCTGCAACTGGCTGCACCCAACGCAAAGCAATACCATCCGGTAGTTTGACATTCGAACCAAATAACCAGCCACGCATAGGCCGCTCAGCACTCGTTTCAAAATGAATGACCTGCCCATTGGCATGCACACCGCTATCGGTACGCCCTGCACAGATGACATCAATCTTTTCATTAGCCACTTCTGAAAGGGCCTTCTCAACCGAAGTTTGGACGGTACTCGCATGGCTTAAACGTTGCCAGCCGCAAAATGCGGTTCCATCATATTCTACACAAGCAGCTAATTTCATTAGGACGTCAATAAGCAAAAGGCCGAACAAGTCGGCCTTTATAGCGATTCTGCACTGAAGTCTCAACCAGTTTGATGCAACAAGGTTTCAGCCTCACGACGCTGATTGTCATTCCCTTCAACCATGACCTCTTCTAGGGTAGAGCGCGCACCTTCAATATCACCCATATCTAAATAAGCACGTGCAAGATCTAACTTCGTGCTGATATGTGCTTCATGCAGGTCTAACTCTTCTTCTGGCATATCGAGGAAAGACAAAGCCTCATCAATATCACCTAACCAATCATCATCTGGATTAGCAGGCACTGCGTCTGGAGCTGTGTAGAAAGTATCCTGAGGTAGGATTTTCTTAATCCCCGTATCTTTATCCAAATGCAGGTTCAAACTGGTTACATTATCAGCAGCTTTGGTGGTAGTAGCAGCTGCAGCCGCCAAACCAGTTGCTGCTAAAGCTGCTTTGCCAGTCGCAGAAGTTGGCTCATCATCCATCGTCAGTTGATCTAAATCGAAATCAAGCAGATTGCCATCATCCAACTCATCTGCCGCTGAAGTGACTTTGGGCGCATCGACCGTTTTGGTCAGCTCGTCAAAGTCCATATCCAGCATATTATCGAGATCATCCATCGCTGGCTCTGGTGCTTTAGCTGCAACAGTTAATGGCTGATCTAAATCAAGCGGCTCATCAAAGCTTAAACCATCTAAATCCAAATCATCCTGGGTATTCAGATCATGGCTTGAAGCAGGCTTTTGTTCAGTCGCTGAGCTACCAACTAAATCATCTAGGTTGAAATCTAGATCATCATCCGCTAATAACGCAGTTTCCGCTTCTTGGAAATTTTGACGCCCTGCTTTAGCAAAGCCAGTATCATTGCTACTAGTTGCTAAATTTGACTTAGTATTCAACTCATTATCGAAATCATCTAAATTGAAATCAAAGTCATCCTGTTTAGAATCACTGCTAAGCTCATCATCCTCTAGAGCATTTAGCGCTGCCGCTAAATCATCTTTTAAGCTTACCTTATCCTCCACAGGTGCATTAAAGCTCAAATCAGCTGCCTGTTCATCAGCTTGGACATCACGCGCTGCTAAACCTGCAACCCCAGCAACTGCGGCACCGATGGCTGCACCACCAGCGGCTATTTTACCTAAGCCACTTGAAGCACCATTGCTATAGAGTGAGTTGTCAGGGCTAATTTTTGCACCCCAAGTCATCACATCTTTCCACAACTTACCTTGACGATCTGCATTGCGGCTATTCGCAAAAATCTGTGCTTGCTCATCAAAAGCTTCACGATTATTGGCAGCAAAGTAGTTTTCTAGAAGCTTGTGGCGGTATTCCAAACGCTCTGGATGTTTCTCTAAAGCTTTTTTCAACTCACTTTCAGCTTGTTGATGCAGACCGTAAGCGATATAGACATTAGCCTCCATTAAAACTTCGTCTTCATCTTCAGACTGATCATTTTTAGCCACAGCAGTGCTCAGCGGCTCAGCTTTACTACCCTGATGAGTATTACCTAAATTAACCCCAAATGGATCATCATCTAGCTCATCAAAACTTGGACGTTTTTGTTCAGCCTTATCTAGCTCTTTACCTAGGTCAGAGAAATCAACACCACCTGTATTATTCTTCGCATGTACCGGTGGAATATCATCATCTAAGCCAAATTGAGCTTCATTAAACTCAGGTTCGCGTGCTGGCTTAGATTTACGTTTACCCAAGAATCTTGCCAACAAGGCTAACAACAATAAGGACAGTAAAGCACCCGCACCAATCTTCCACGCTAAGGGCGAAGTCAACATGCTCATTAAATCATTGCCACCTTGTGCATCGACAAAAGGTGATTGAGCAGGCTTAACAGGCTCAGCAGGTTTTGGTTTTACTTCTGTAGGCGGTGGAGCAGGTGTTGGCTGTACAGGCTGCGGTGCAGTCGCTTGTGGATCTGGCTGCGCTGGATTTACCGGATTAGCTGGATTCAGTGCTGTACCTGATTGTGCCGGATTAGGCTGAGTAGGATCAGGCAAATTACCATTCGGTAAATTACTACCGTTTTGCGCATTAGGATTTAAGTTACCATTCAGCGCTGCTGCTGCCGCCGCTGCACGTTCGGCTGGCGTCATAGCCGCATTAGTTTGGCCATTTTGCATGCCAGCTTGTTGCTGCTCAGGATTAGTCCGCACGACTTCATTATTATTGGTGGCATTACCTAAATAATTCTGAATATCGCTACCATTTGCTTGGGCAGTTGGTGAATCTGGATTCGGTTGAGGCTGCGGAACTTGCCCATTAATCAGCGGCGTAGTCGACGTAGTTGACTCTGGTTGTGTCGCAATCGGTTCAGCTGGCTTAGGCTCTGCAGGTTTAGGTTCAGCAGTATTTGGCTCAAGATTAGCTTCAGTCGTCGGTGTTTGACCTGCAACTGGTTTGCCACCCTTCATGGATTTTTGTAGCTCAGCCAATTGCTCATCACGTAAGGTAATCAAACGATTTTTCTTACGCAACATCGCTTCTAATTCGTCAACTCGTGACTTGAGATCGGTGTTTTCGCGTTGTTGGCTAGATAAAGACTCACGGGCTAAAGACAGTTCTTTTTCTAAATCTGCCAAGCGCTCTTTACCTGCTCCAGCGACCACTGGCTCATTGCCATTAGCTTTCTGCTTATTGCCTAAAACCTCTAAACGTGCATTATCATTTGTTGGACGATTCGCTGGACGCTCTCTGGCAGGCGCTTCAGAACCACCTGATTTTGCTAGTTCATTAGTTTGGATTTTCTTCCAATCCACATAATGCTGGCGAACTTGGCGGCGCGCTTCAGCACGACTAACCGACTTAGCACTACGGGCTGCTGGTGCTTTTAAACTGACACCCGATTTCAAACCATTGATATTGCCGTCGATGAAGGCTTGTGGATTAGCACGATACAAAGCCATCATCATTTGATCGATATTTGTACCAGGCTGACTTAATTGGCTAGCAACTTTGAAGAGCGTATCACCCGCACGTACACGATAAGTACGACTGCCAGCTTGAGCAGGTGCGGCTGCACGCTGTTGACTAGCTTGACGATTCGGTGCAGCACGACGTGGCTGTTGTTGCACCCGCACTTGACGCGCTGTTTGTGGAACTGCAGCTTGCACAGGTTCTTGGGCATCAGCCACTAACTCAGGTTCTGGCTGTACTGGTGCAACAGGAGCTGGACGATTCACGGTACCATTAGCCCGCGGCTCAGCCCGGACTGCAGCTTCATTACCTGCAACCGTATTGCCTGGTTGCATCAGAACCGGTGGATCTAACATGACCGTATATTCTTTTAGCAACTGCCCTTGTGGCCAATTAACCTCCAATAGGAAATTAACAAATGGCTCAGTGATAGGTTTATCTGAGCTAACAAGAATAACAGGCTTGCCATTCTGCACACTGGTAGAAAAGCGTAGGCTATCTAAAAAAGCTGGGCGCTCAATACCAACACGGTTGAACACGCTAGCGGGTGCTAAGCGAACCTGTAACTGCTTTGCATCCTGCGCACCAGCAGCGAGTAGTTCGATCTTAGCGCGCAGTGGTTGATTCAGGTTGGAGTTTGACTCGATATCGCCAAGACTCAGCGCGTTCGACGCCGCAGGATATGCACCCGCGATCATCACGGCTATACTTAGAGCCTGTTTTTTCACTGCGATTCCCCTTTACTAGTGCAACGGTTGCATCTCTGTTCATCCCCTGAGTTTGCGTCAGCCCTTAGATTTAGAATTCTGGATGAATAGTGATTTATTGGTATTGTTAGCATTCAACTATATATCAGTGCTTTACAGCAAGCAATCTTTCCCAAAGCCAGCAAGCACCCTCACCAAGTTGGTAAGAGCTTTCTGTTTCGCCTTATTGTTACAGGATCGAATTAATTTGTGCTGAATTAACCGATAAGCTTCACTTTAAACCAGCATGCACGAGTAATTCCGCAATCTGCACACTATTCAGTGCAGCCCCTTTACGGACATTATCGCTCACTAACCACAAATGCAGACCATTCGACTGCGTTAAATCAGCACGAAGACGACCTACATACACGGAATCATTATTAGCAGCTTCCACTACAGGAGTAGGATAATCACCCTCTTCCGCAAACACCTCTAAGCCTTTAGCATTTTCTAATACAGACTTTAATTGGGTGAGCGGCAATGGAGCTTCCGTTTCAATATACACTTCAAGCGCTGTTCCGAAAAACACCGGGGCACGAATCACTGTCGGACTTAGGGGTAAATCAGGCTTAACTAATACTTGACGTGTTTCCTTCAGCAAGCGTGTTTCTTGTGCAGTATGGCCTTGTTCTATTACATCACCCACTTGTGGCAAAAGATTGAAGGCCATCTGTTTTGCAAAAATCTTTGATTCAACCGGTCGACCACTTAATAAACTCGCAGTTTGCCCTGCTAATTCATCAACGGCTCTACGGCCTGATTCAGATACTGCCTCGCAAGCAAACACCTGAATATGTGTAAGCTTAACGACATCTAAGATAGGCTTTAAAGCCAGTGACAGCTGAATGGTGGAACTACCCGGACTAGCGATGATATTTTTGTTTTTATAACCTGCTATTGCTTCTGGATTGATTTCAGGAATCACTAATGGAACCTTGGCATCCTCCCGATAGTGGGTGGAATTATCAATCACAACACAACCTGCTTGAGTAGCTACCGGTATGTACTCAGCCGCTATCGCAGCAGGTACTGCAAAAAATGCCAATTGCACTTTGGAAAAATCAAACTCGGCTAACTCTTCAACATCCAGAGTTTTGCGCCCAAATTCAATTTCTTTACCGAATGAATTTTCACTGGCTAAAGCATAGACTTGGCCTACTGGGAAATTGCGCTCAGCCAGCAGAGTTAGTAGGGTTTCACCCACCAGCCCTGTCGCGCCCACCACAGCAATATCATAGGTTTTAGTCATTTCATTATCCTCAAAAAAAACGCCCCCAGCTCGCCGGTTGCAAAAACGAGACTGAGGGCTTTACTACAGATATTTATTATAGCGAAAAATTACAATTTAGGTGCGTAAAGCTGCAACAACTGCATCGCCCATTGCCGCAGTGCCAACTTTTTCACAACCCTCTGTATAAATATCGCCCGTGCGGAAGCCTTGTGCTAAGACCTTCTTCACTGCTGCTTCAACGCGTGCTGCTAATTCTGGCTGATTCAAGCTATAACGCAGCAACATGGCCACCGATAAAATCGTTGCTAAGGGATTGGCAATACCTTTGCCTGCGATGTCAGGGGCTGAACCATGAATCGGCTCATACATACCTACGCCGGATTTATTCAACGAGGCCGATGGCAACATGCCAATCGAGCCGGTCAACATCGCAGCTGCATCGGAAAGAATATCGCCGAAGATATTACCCGTCACCATGACATCGAATTGCTTCGGTGCGCGTACCAATTGCATGGCTGCATTATCGACATACATATGGCTTAATTCGACTTCGGGGTAATCTTTACCGATACGAATCATCACTTCGCGCCATAATTCAGTCGCTTCCAGCACATTGGCTTTATCCACTGAGCAAAGTTTCTTGCCACGTTTCATTGCGGTATCGAAAGCCGTGCGCCCAATGCGCTCGATTTCAGACTCGGTATAAACCATCGTATTAAAACCACGGCGCTCACCATTGGGTAACGTCTCGATGCCGCGTGGTTGCCCGAAGTAAATATCACCGGTCAATTCGCGCACAATCATAATGTCTAGATTGGCAACTAACTCGGGCTTGAGGGAGGAAGCGCTAGCTAATTCTTCATACAGAATCGCAGGGCGCAAATTCGCATATAGCCCCAAATCAGAACGAATCGCTAATAAACCGCGCTCTGGACGCAAGGGACGATCAATCGTGTCATATTGCGGGCCACCGACAGCACCGAGCAGAATCGCATCCGCTACTTTAGCGAGCTTTTGTGTACTTTCTGGATAAGGTTTACCTTCTGCATCGTAGCCTGCTCCGCCAATATTCGCGTACTCAGACTCCATCTTTAAGCTGCCTTCTTGCGCAAATACCTTCAGCACTTTCATGGCTTCAGCAACGATTTCTGGCCCAATACCGTCACCAGGCAGAACAAGAATTTTCTTTGTCATAGTAAACCTCTAATTAAACAACCAAGGCGCAGTTTGTTTGCGCTTGGACTCATAAGCTTGAATATCACTGGCATGCTGTAAAGTCAGACCAATATCATCCAAACCATTCAATAAACAGAACTTGCGGAAGGCATCAATCTCAAAAGCGAGTTTTTCACCGCTGGGTGTAATGACATGTTGTGCGGCTAAATCAATCGTTAATTGATAACCTTGATTGGCTTCCACTTCTTTGAATAAACGATCGACAATCGAGGCATCCAAGTAAATTGGCAGCAGACCACTTTTGAAACTATTGTTAAAGAAAATATCTGCAAAGCTCGGCGCAATAACGGCACGAATCCCATAATCATCTAAAGCCCAGACTGCATGCTCGCGCGACGAGCCGCAGCCAAAATTTTCCCGCGCTATGAGGATTGAAGCGCCCGCATAGCGCGGGAAATTGAGCACGAAGTCTTGATTCACGGCACGTTTACTGTGATCCATTCCGGGTTCACCCGGCTCTGTATAACGCCAATCATCAAATAAGGTCGGGCCAAAGCCTGTGCGTTTAATCGACTTTAAATACTGCTTCGGAATAATCGCATCGGTATCGACATTCGCCCGATCCAAGGGCACAACCAACCCAGTATGGACAGTAAACTTTTCCATGAATCACTCCATTACATTTTTTTCTTGGTGTCTTTCGCTTCTTTCTCGATAGCTTTACCGGCTTTAGCTACGTCTTTGCCAGCACCGGCAATGGTGTTGCAAGCTGATAAAGTCATCAAGAACGGGATTAAGCAGGCGATAGCGAGTAGTTTTTTCATGAGTTGTCTCCTTTTATAACTGACGAACATCGACAAAATGTCCAGTGACAGCCGCAGCCGCAGCCATTGCTGGACTGACTAAATGCGTCCGACCGCCCTGCCCTTGGCGACCTTCAAAGTTACGATTAGACGTAGAAGCGCAACGCTCGCCCGGCTCCAAACGGTCTGCATTCATTGCAAGGCACATGGAGCAACCCGGCTCACGCCATTCAAAGCCTGCTGCCAAGAAAATTTTATCTAAACCTTCCTGCTCAGCTTGGCGTTTGACTAAACCCGACCCCGGAACGACCATTGCCAACTTGATATTAGAAGCTAGTTTACGTCCTTTGGCTACCTCTGCTGCTGCACGTAAGTCTTCTATACGTGAATTAGTACAGGAACCGATGAAAACTTTATCAACTTGTACTTGATCAATTGGCGTATTTGCTTCCAAGCCCATGTATTTGAGCGCGGCACGAATACTATTTGCTTTTACTGGATCGGCTTCCTTGGCAGGGTCAGGCACGATACCATCCACCGCTAACACCATCTCTGGTGAAGTACCCCAAGTGACTTGCGGCTTAATACTAGCTGCATCTAAATTTACTTCATAGTCAAACACAGCATCCGCATCAGAATGCAAATCGCGCCATGCACTGACTGCTGCTTCCCATTGCTCCGCTTTAGGTGCATAGGGGCGGCCTTTGACATACTCAAGCGTCGTGTCATCTACGGCAATCATGCCCGCACGCGCGCCACCTTCGATGGCCATATTGCAGACCGTCATGCGCCCTTCAATGCTCAGATCGCGAATCGCTTCACCCGCAAATTCAATCGCATAACCGGTACCGCCCGCAGTACCGATTTCGCCAATAATCGCCAGCACGATGTCTTTTGCAGTGACACCTTTACCCACTTTGCCATTGACATTGACGCGCATGTTTTTCATTTTTTTCTGAATTAAGCATTGGGTCGCCATGACGTGCTCAACTTCAGAAGTACCAATGCCATGTGCTAAAGCACCCAGCGCACCGTGCGTCGAAGTATGCGAATCACCACAAACCACCGTCATACCGGGTAAAATCGCGCCCTGCTCTGGCCCCATCACATGCACAATGCCTTGGCGCGGATCACCGATATTAAATTCGGTTACGCCAAAATCACGGCAATTTTCATGCAAGGTTTCGACTTGCAGACGCGACACGGGGTCAGTGATGCCCTGATCTAAATCTTTGGTAGGAATATTATGATCGGGTACAGCAACCATCGAAGCTGTACGCCACGGTTGACGCTTGGCCATTTTCAAGCCTTCAAAGGCTTGCGGGGAGGTGACTTCATGCACCAAGTGGCGGTCGATATACAGTAAACAAGTACCGTCGGCTTCTTGCCGCACCACATGCGCATCCCAGACTTTATCGTAGAGGGTTTTTCCAGCCACAGGGATCTCCTTGGAATGTTGATGCAGTGCAGAATATCATCAGCCCTTTGATAAATAAAATTCATATTTTTCATCTAATGTATTCTTGATTAGAATACAAAAATGGACTTACACGCACTGATTGCCTTCGCCGAAGTGGCACGTTACCAATCCTTTTCACTAGCCGCTGATGCCTTATTCATTAGCCAACCGGCGATTAGCAAACGCATTAGCGCGCTTGAGGCAGAACTCGGTACTACCCTGTTTAATCGTATCAATCGTAAAGTCACTTTAACCGAAGCAGGTCGCGCCCTCTTGCCCCGTGTGCAAGCCTTGCGCACTGAGCTGGAAGATATTCGTCGCCTCGCCTCCAACCTTTCCGGCAATGTACAGGGCGCTTTGACCATGGGCACGAGCCATCATATTGGTTTGCACCGCTTGCCACCTGCTTTAAGTGAATTCAACCAGCGCTATCCTGCGGTACAACTCGACTTACGCTTTGTCGCCTCCGAACAAGCCTGCCAAGCGGTCGAACGCGGTGAACTAGAATTAGCGATTGCCACCTTACCGAATGAGCTGCCGGAACAACTCCAAGCCGAAGTGATTTGGACGGATCAACTCCATATCGTCACTAGCCCACAGCAAACGTTAAGCCAAAAGGGTAAAGTCTCGTTGACAGAACTCGTGCAGCACCGCTGTGTTTTACCCAGCAAAGATACCTACACCTATCAAATTATTAGCCAAGCTTTAGCTAGTTTGGAAAATCAACTGAATGTGTATGTCAGCACCAATTATTTGGAAACTTTAAAAATGCTAGTGAGCGCAGGCTTTGGCTGGTCGCTGCTGCCGCATACTTTATTAGATGAAAAATTGGTGATCGTGGACACGCCTTTGAAATTACAGCGTGAGTTAGGGGTGATTACGCATCGTAAGCGCACGCTGTCTAATGCGGCGCGGGGGATGTTGGGGATATTGGAGGGTGCTTAACGATAAATTTTCTTTTATAAATTCAGCAAACTGTTTTCAACCCCTCCCAGCCTCCCCTGACAAGGGGAGGCTGGGAGGGGTTGTTTCTTTAACCAAACACCACATCGTCATACAGCTCAAGCATGGGCACAGTTAAACCAATACTCGCAAACTCAACCAAACTAGCCGCCCCCGCAAAACTAAATAACTCCCAACGCTGATGTTGATTCAAACGGAAGATTTCCACTAAATACTCGCTGGGGTCAACCAGCACATATTCACGAAGACTGCTAAGCAAGCGGTAGACATCAAACTTGCCACCTTTATCATAATCCTTAGTACTAGGTGAGAGCACTTCAACAATTAGAATGGGTGCTTCTTTCATGGTATCGCGGCTTTGATCTGCAGGGTCACAAGTCACCATGACATCAGGATAAAAATAAGCTTTGTCTTTCGCATTCACTTTGACACGCATATCGGAAGCATATAGGCCACAACCTTTGCCGCGCAAATGGGTTTTGAAAGCGTAATGCACATTCCCAGTCACTTTGACATGTGCATCGCTTGCGCCTGCCATATTAGTGATGGGATTCCAATGCAGTGGGTAGACCCAGCCGTTGAGGTATTCGTGCTTATCGGTGGAAAGCGCTTCAGCAGTGAGATAATCCCCTTCACTGATTATTGGTGTGTGGGCAAGATTGGAGTGCATAAATAAGCCTACATCAAGTCAGAGTTCTTTGTTCAGTATACCGCAGATTCAGCTTGTAGGGGGATTCCCCCCCCTGCACTCCCAGCGCCAAGGCTGCGTAAGCCGCTTGCTAGCGCTAATCCGTAACGCGCCTGCTGCGGCTTACGCGGCCTTGGCGCTGGGTCAATACAGATGCTGCATTAATAACAGAAATCATCCACAGGACAAAGAGAACCAAGCAGCTTGACAAGTGTGCAAATCTATAGCTTAGATAAGACTTTTACTCACAAGGAAAAATGTATGAAAAAACTAGCTGTTAGTTTTATTTTTGTGACCAGTTGTTTATTAGCTGCTTGTAACACAGATTCAAGCTCGGCCGCTCCACAGCCCAGCACTCCAGCTCCACCACAAATGGTAGGTGGCTACTCTGCTGTGGATGTCAATGATGCAGAAGTGCAAACTGCCGCTCAGTTCGCCGCGCAAGCTTTAGGTAGTATTTTGACTAAAGTAACCAAGGCTGAACAGCAAGTGGTGGCAGGGATGAATTACAAAATGAGCCTAGAGCTACAAGATGGCACTAAACCACAAGTCGTGGTGTATAAAGATTTGCAGGGCAATATGAGTTTGACGCAGAAATAATTGTTTTTGGCTTACCCCTCGGAGTTTGGAGGGGTAGCCTTTTATCGTATTAAGCCTTCAACCAAGGCACATACATCACCGAATCGCCTTTTACCAAGACCTTACCCTCTTGATCCGTCACAGTGGTATCAAAACTCACGATACCCTTGCCTTCACGAATACTGGTCACTTCCACCGTCGCCGTCACTTCTTGCCCCAAATAAACGGGCGCTTTGAAGCTGAGATTTTGTGCCATATAAATCGAACCTGGCCCTGGCAATTCTTCGCCCAACACGCCGGTAAATAGGCTACCAACCAACATACCGTGTGCAATCTGCGCTTTGAATTGTGTACCTGCTGCAAACTCTGCATCCAAATGCACTGGATTATGGTCACCGACTAAATCCGCAAATTGATGCACATCAGCATCGGTGAAAATGCGTTTGCGCGAAGCTTTATCACCCACTTGAAAAGTTCTATGCATCTTGCTCTCCTAAAATGCGTCTTCTGCTAAGCCCATAATGGTTTCACTGCCCGCTAACATCGCTGTTAAGTGAACTTGGGTACGTGGCAATAAATGCTCTGCGTAGAACTGAGCGGTAATCAGTTTGTTCTTTAGGAACTGAATATCACCTTCACCGGCTGCGAGTTGAGCTTGGGCAACCGCTGCTTCTTTCGCCATTAACCAGCCACCGCTTAAATAGCCAAATAGCATCAAGAAATTCACGCTAGCACTACCCGCTAAATTCGCATCCGCAGGCGCTGATTTTAACAGCCACTCACGCGCCATCACACCGCGCTCAATGGCAGACTCTAAGCCATCAATAATACTCGCTGGCAAATGGTTAGCAGCACGTAATTCTTCGGCCGTCGCTTGCATTTCTGCTAGATATAAACCTAGAGCAGCGCCCTGGTCACTGAGGGTTTTACGCCCAATAAAGTCGAGGGCTTGAATGCCTGTTGTACCTTCATAGATGGTCAGAATGCGTGCATCCCGATAATGTTGCGCTGCGCCAGTTTCCTCAATGAAGCCCATCCCACCATGAATCTGCACATTCAGGTAGGTCATTTCTTGGGATAAATCCGTCAACCAGCCTTTTACAATCGGGGTGAGTAATTCCACTCGAGCTGCATGTTTAGCTTTTGTATCGGCATCGGAGGCATGTTTAGCACGATCCACTTCAGCCGCTGCGACTAAAGCTAAGGCGCGCATCGCCTCGCAGCTAGCACGCATCAGCATCAACATCCGGCGTACATCCGGATGCTCAATGATTGGAATCCGTGAACCATCCCGACGGGTGCCTTGCAAACGTTCGCGCGCAAATACCCGTGCTTGTTGATAAGCCCGCTCAGAAATCGACAAACCTTGTAAGCCTACTGCTTGGCGCGCATGGTTCATCATGGTGAACATATAGGATAAGCCTTTGTTTGGTTCACCGACGATATAACCAATTGCGTCTTTAAACTCCATGACGCAAGTTGGGCTAGCATGGATACCCAGCTTATGTTCTACCGATAAACAGTGCGCTGCATTGCGTTCGTTGCTCTCTAATAAGAACTTGGGTACTACAAATAGCGAAATCCCTTTCACCCCAGCCGGTGCATCGGGTAAACGTGCTAACACCAAATGGACGATATTCTCGGTCATTTGATGATCACCCCAAGTAATGAAAATCTTCTGACCCGTGATCAGATAATGATCACCATTCGGTACTGCACGGGTTTTTACCGCTGCTAAATCAGAGCCTGCATCTGGCTCGGTCAGGTTCATCGTTCCCGTCCATTCACCGCTCGCCATTTTAGGTAAATAGGCAGACTGCAATTCGTGGCTCGCATGATGTCCAATACTTTCCATCGCGCCCATACTCAGCATGGGGCAGAGTGCAAACGAGATATTCGCCGACTGCCAAATCTCATTCACCGCCGTATTCAGCACATTGGGCAGACCTTGCCCACCAAATTCTTCTTCTGCACCCAAAGAAAGCCAACCCGCTTCTGCGAACTGCTGATAAGCCTCTTTAAACCCCGGCGCTTCTTGCACACCATTTTCGCCCAGACTTATACCCGCCTGATCACCACTCCAGTTTAAGGGAGCCAGCACTTCACTGCCCATTTTGCCCGCTTCTTCAAGCACAGCGACGGCCAGATCCATATTAGCTTCGTCTAGCCCCGCATCCGCACATAGTTCATCAAACTTCACTACATGCCGCAGGACAAAATCAGCATCCTGATAGGGATGGGTATAACTCATTTCAAACTCCTTAGGATTTCACATCGTACTTGGCTTAGAATCAGCAGTTTTTTGCAATAAATACTCGCCATACTGCTCTCTAAGCTTATTTTTCATTAACTTACCGGTTCCATTCAGTGGCAAAGCTTCCACAAAAATCACATCATCCGGGATTTGCCACTTCGCTATTTTTCCATCGAAAAAGGCTAATACTTCCGCCGCAGACACTTCACGACCTTCACGGCGTACTGCAATTAATAAGGGACGCTCATCCCATTTTTCATGTTTAGCCGCAATCGCCGCCGCACCTATTAAATCAGGATGTGCTATCGCAATATTCTCTAGCTCTACGGTACTGATCCATTCACCACCCGATTTGATTATATCTTTCGAGCGGTCACGAATACTCATATAGCCATCCGCATCAATGGTGGCAACATCACCCGTTGAGAACCAACCATCCTCTAAAGCGTTATGCTCGGCATGGAAATAAGTGTCCACCACCCAATGCCCACGACACTGCAAATTGCCTTGGGATTTACCATCATGTTCAAGCACTTCACCTTCATCATTGGTCAAGCGTAACTCCATCCCAAACACCGGGCGGCCTTGACTCAAACGCAGTTGCTGTTGCGCTTCAACGGGCAGGCTTTCATGCTTATGTAAGAGTGCATTCACTGTACCGACTGGACTCAACTCCGTCATGCCCCAAGCATGAATAGTCTCAACGCCATACTCGCGGAATTTAGCCATCATCGAAGGTGGGCAAGCAGCGCCTCCCACAACAGTGCGCTTCAAACTCGGTACTTGTGAACCCGACTTTTCAATTGCCCCTAACAGGCCTTGCCAAATGGTGGGTACACCTAAAGCAACCGTAACCTGCTCTTCATCAATCAGTTTCAGTAAGCTCGCACCATCTAAACCTGGCCCCGGCATAACCAAACTTGCGCCCGTCAAGGCAGCTGCATAGGGAATCCCCCAAGCATTCACATGAAACATTGGCACAACCGGCATCACACAGTCGCGCGCAGAAATATTCAAACTATCTGGCAAACTCACCCCTAGCGAATGTAAGACCGTGGAGCGATGCGAATACAAAACACCCTTCGGATCGCCTGTTGTCCCTGAGGTATAACATAAGCTAGAGGCAGCATTTTCATCTAAATCCGGCCACTGGTAATGACTATCACCTGCGCCGATCAACTCTTCATAAAACAACACATTAGGTAACTGGGTTTTGACTTCTTCATCCGCTGCATCCAGCAATACATAGGCTTTGATACTCGGTAATTGCCCACGCAAACCCACAATCAACGGCAGGAAGGTTTTATCAAAAAATAGCACCTGATCTTGAGCATGATTAATAATATATTGAAGTTGTGCAGGAAACAGACGTGGATTGATGGTATGACAAACCCGCCCACTGCTGGAAACTCCAAAATAAATTTCTAAGTGGCGATGATTATTCCAAGCCAAAGTGGCGCAACATTCGCCGGCTTGGATACCCATTTGTGCTAATTGGCTGGCTAACTGACGGGCACGTTTTCCAACGCTTGCCCACTGTGTTCTGGTTTTTCCGCCACTGGTATTGACGGAAATAATTTCGGTTGCCCCGTGGTAACGCTCCGCATGTTCCAATAAGGAACTGATGAGCAAGGGTCTTTGCATCATTTGGCCTAACATAAATTATCTCCTCCAAGCTAACTGGGCTTTTGGGCGCAAATGCACTGCGCTTGTTATCTAAGCTTTTTCACTCCTCCGTTATCTACCTATCCACGTCTTGCTGTTTTTATCCCATCACTAGGCCAAGGCGATTAGGACTTGCTAGCTCAAAGTGGCAGTCTTAACTACCACTCTGATTTAGCTAAACCCGACTACATATTCGGATAATTCGGGCCACCGCCACCTTCAGGAGTTACCCAAGTAATATTTTGCGAAGGGTCTTTAATATCACAGGTTTTGCAGTGTACGCAGTTTTGCGCATTGATCTGGAAGCGTGCCTCTGCACCCTCACCCAAGACTTCATACACACCGGCTGGGCAATAACGCTGTGCAGGTTCATCGTATAAAGGCAGGTTTTTGCTAATCGGAAGCGAAGGATCGGTTAAACGTAAATGGCAAGGCTGATCTTCATCATGATTGGTATTCGATAAAAATACTGAACTCAATTTATCGAAGCTCAATTTGCCATCGGGTTTGGGATATTCAATCCGCGAGAACTCACTGGCTGGACGCATTTGTGCGTAATCAGGGTGATCATCACGCAAGGTCACTGGCAGCTTACCACCAAAAATATTCTGGTCGATGAAGTTAAAAGCACCACCGATCAAGGAACCAAATTTATGCAAAGCAGGCCCGAAATTACGACTAGCTTTTAACTCTTCATACACCCAAGAGTTTTGGAAACGTTCGTCATAGCCAGCCAAATCTTTGCCGCCGGTATCCCCAGTTTGCAAGGCTGCAAAAATCTCTTCAGCCGCTAACATGCCGCTTTTCATGGCGGTATGCGTGCCTTTAATTTTTGCGAAGTTCAGCGTACCAGCATTGCAACCGACTAATAAACCGCCGGGGAAATGCATTTTGGGTAAAGCATTAAAGCCGCCTTTGGCAATCGCCCGGGCGCCATAAGCCACACGCTTACCACCTTCTAAATACTGTGCAATCAGTGGATTATGCTTCATGCGCTGGAATTCATCGAAGGGGCTGACATAAGGATTGCTATAGTTCAGATCGACAATGAGGCCAACCACAGCTTGGTTATTTTCACTGTGATACAGGAAGAAACCGCCACTCGTGCCACCACCTAACGGCCAACCCGAACCATGAATAACTAAACCTTCTTCGTGTTTGCTCGGATCAATATCCCACAGCTCTTTAATCCCAATCCCGTAATGCTGCGCATCAGCATCGGCATCCAACTGGAATTTGCTATACAGCTGCTTGCCTAAATGACCACGGCAACCTTCAGCGAAGATGGTGTATTTCGCCCGTAGCTCCATGCCGGGCGTATAGCTGTCTTTGGCTTCGCCATCAACACCCACACCCATATCGCCAGTAATAATCCCCGCTACACTACCATCCTCATTGAAGAGCAATTGGCTAGCAGTAAATCCAGGAAATACTTCAACGCCCAAGCTCTCAGCCTGTTCCGCTAACCAGCGGCAAACATTGCCAAGGCTTACGACATAATTACCTTCGTTATGCATAGTGGCAGGAATGAAAGCATTCGGGATTTTGACCGAAGCGGTTTCACTCCGCAGCAAATACAGCTCGTCGCGTTTGACCGGCACATTTAACGGGGCGCCCAGCTCCTTCCAATTCGGAAAGAGCTCTTCAATCGCACGGCTCTCAATGACTGCGCCCGACAGAATATGTGCGCCAACTTCAGAACCTTTTTCCACTAAGCAAACCGTTAGCTCTTGGTGATGTTCCTTGGCTAACTGCATTAAGCGACAGGCCGAAGCTAAACCCGAAGGCCCCGCTCCGACGATCACTACATCGAACTCCATCGAGTCGCGTTCAATCTCGGTAGTATCCATCTATGCCTACCTAAACTTAGAGTTTGCCAGTCATTTCTGGCACAGCCGCAAATAAATCAGCGACTAAACCATAATCGGCGACTTGGAAAATCGGTGCTTCTGGGTCTTTGTTGATCGCTACAATCACTTTTGAATCCTTCATGCCCGCTAAGTGCTGAATCGCACCCGAGATACCGATAGCGACATACACCTCAGGTGCAACTACCTTACCGGTTTGGCCAACCTGCATATCATTGGGTACAAAGCCTGCGTCCACCGCAGCACGGCTTGCACCTACGGCTGCACCCAATTTATCGGCTAAGGCATAGATAATCTTGAAATTATCTGCAGACCCCACACCACGACCACCGGAAACCACAATCTTCGCAGAGGTCAATTCTGGACGATCCGACTTGGCAACTTCTTCGCCGATGAATTTGGTTTTGTCTGCTGTAAAGACTTCATTCACCGCTTCAATCGCAGCACTGCCACCGGTTGAGGCTGCATCAAAAGCTGTAATCCGCACTGACATGACTTTAATCTTGTCACTGCTTTGCACCGTAGCAATTGCATTTCCCGCATAGATTGGACGCTTGAAGGTATCTGGGCTAACCACTGCCATAATGTCAGTGAGTTGATTCACATCCAACAGTGCTGCCACTCGTGGCATTAAGTTCTTACCTGCAGGTGTCGCAGGAGCTAATAAATGGCTATAGGCAGGTGCTAAAGCAGCCACCAATTGCGCTGTATTTTCGGCTAATTGATGCTCATAAGCGGCATTGTCGGCCACTCGTACCTTGGACACACCCGCCACTGCCGCCGCCGCTTGCGCGACTGCTTGGCAATTGCTACCTACGACTAATACCTCAATGTCACCACCAATTTTACTCGCCGCAGTAATGGTATTAAGAGTAGACGCTTTTAAATTCTGGTTGTCGTGTTCGGCAATAACTAAATTACTCATGCTCTCTCTCCTCTCCCTTAAATGACTTTAGCTTTGTTTTTCAGTGCATCGATTAAGGCATCGACACTGTCCACTTTAATCCCTGCACTACGCTCAGCTGGCGCATCGACACGAACTAAAGTGATAGTATTGGCGACATTCACGCCCATTTCCGCTGGGCTAGTCACCGCTAAAGGCTTTTTCTTAGCTTTCATAATATCAGGCAGTTTGACATAACGGGGTTCATTCAAACGTAAATCAGCTGTTACCACGGCAGGCAGCGTTAATTGCAGCGTTTGTAAACCCCCATCGATTTCACGAGTCACTGTAGCACTACCACCATCAACCACTACTTTAGAGGCAAAAGTCGCTTGTGGATAACCACAAAGTGCAGCCAGCATTTGACCTGTTTGGTTGTTGTCCGAATCAATCGCTTGCTTACCTAAAATGACTAGACCGGGCTGCTCATCTTGCACCACTTTAGCCAGTAACTTAGCAATGCCTAAAGAATTTAAATCTGTATCACCGGCATCAATGAAAATCCCACGATCCGCACCCATCGCTAGTGCAGTCCGGATTTGATCTTGTGCGGCTTTAGCACCGATAGAGACGATGACCACTTCGGTAGCTTTGCCAGCTTCACGTAAACGCAATGCTTCTTCCACAGCGATTTCGCAAAACGGGTTTAGCGACATTTTTACATTCGTCAGATCAACATTACTGTTGTCCGCTTTCACGCGTACTTTGACGCTGTAATCAATGACGCGCTTGACTGCTACCAATATCTTCATCTTAGCTAACCTTTAAATTTAATTGACCTTCAATCCGAACTGACCAAGCCATTTAACTGGTTGCGACCTCTCTCTTGCCACAATCAGATCAAAACCAACCCTTTTTAGAGAGCTGGTCTTTGGGATGCGACTTATTTAGCTTCATCAGCCCATTTTCGGAGGATAAACTTTTGTACCTTGCCCGTCGAGGTGCGTGGTAAATCTACGAAGATAACTTTCTTCGGAATTTTGAAGCGTGCCATATTTTCCCGACAATAATCGATGACTTCTTGCTCAGTCATGACGGCATCACTCACCAAACGAATGAAAGCGCAAGGCACTTCGCCCCATTTTTCATCATGCTTAGCGACGACGGCAACATCTTGGATTTTGGGATGCTTATATAAAACGTCTTCTACTTCAATAGAAGAAATATTTTCGCCTCCTGAAATAATAATATCCTTGGAGCGATCCTTAATCTCGATATAGCCATCCGCATGCCACACTGCTAAGTCACCCGAATGGAACCAGCCACCCGCAAACGACTCTTCCGTAGTCGGCGGATTTTTCAAATAGCCTTTCATAATGATATTGCCGCGCATGAAAACCTCACCTAAGGTTTCACCATCCTTAGGTACTGGCTCTAAGGTTTCGGCATCAGCCACCATCAAGCCTTCTTGCATCGGTGCACGCACACCTTGACGCGCTTTGAGGCGGGCTTTCTGCTCTACTGAGCGATCATCCCATTCATCATTCCACTCAGAAACGACGCAAGGGCCATAAGTTTCAGTCAGTCCATACACGTGAATGACATCGAAGCCCATTTCTTCCATGCTTTGAATTACCGCTGCGGGGGGTGGAGCACCAGCGGTCATGACTTTAACCGTGTGTTCAATCCCTGCTTTTTGTTCAGCTGGTAAGCCACTGATCATACTGAGAACAATCGGCGCACCGCAGAAATGATCGACCTTTTCTTGCTTAATCAGCTCAACGATTTTATCTGCCCTTACATGGCGCAAACAGACATTCACCCCAGTCACCGCAGCGACTGTCCACGGGAAGCACCAGCCATTGCAATGGAACATGGGCAGCGTCCACAAATACACTGAACGACTGGGCATCCCCCATGAAAGTGCATTGCTGACTGCATTCAGATAAGCACCCCGATGATGGTAAACCACCCCTTTAGGGTTACCGGTTGTACCCGAGGTATAATTGAGAGTAATCGCATTCCATTCATTTTCAGGGCCTTGCCAGATGAACTCTGGATCACCCTTAGCAATAAAATCTTCGTAAGTGATCGAACCTAACAGCTCGCCACCGACAAAAGAAGGATCATCAATGTCAATGACTAAGGGTGGGTTCGCGACTAATTTGAGCGCTTCTTTCACAATCGGCGACATCTCACGCTCAGTAATCAGAATCTTGGCTTCGCCATGCTCGAGAATGAAAGCGACTGCAGGTGCATCTAAGCGCGTATTGATGGAGTTCAGCACAGCACCGGCCATTGGCACGCCAAAATGCGCTTCGAAATGCTCAGGCAAATTCGGGCACATAATAGCGACGGTATCACCCACCCCAATGCCTTTTTGCTGCAAAGCACTGGCTAATTGTCGGCAACGGCTATAGGTTTCTGCCCAAGTACGGCGTACTGCACCATGCACCACAGCTGTTTTATTAGGATGTACAGAAGCTGCACGCTCTAAGAAGGTTAAAGGACTCAAAGGCTCATAATTCGCCGCTACTTGCTCTAAACCTTGCTCATAAATATTCCGATCAGACATCGCTAAGACTCCTCCTGTCCGATTAAAATTCCTGATTCATTTCTTTTAGCTACTAAACAATAGCACTTCTAAATAGTAAGACATAGGCGAAGAAAATTACCATTTACAATCGCCATTTACAATCGCTTTACTATTTTTTTAAGAACGGGAAGATGAGTTGCATCTAATTCAAACCGCCTTACGTATATAGCAGTGTTATCAGTACTAATAGCAAGAACCTTCACATCCATCTAAGCTCTAATTTTTAAATACGAATGAGGATATATACCATGCAAAACAAACAAATCATTACCGCTACTTTAATGGCAATTGGCTTAAGCGCTGCTTTGAGTGTGGCGACTGCAGAAGACAAAAAAGTCGAAACTGAAAAGTGCACGGGTATCGTAAAAGCCGGTATGAATGATTGTGCGGCAAATGGCCATAGTTGTGCAGGCAAAGCGGCTAAAGATAGTGTGGCAGGCGAATGGATCACTGTACCTAAAGGTACTTGCGAGAAAATCGCTGGCGGCACTGTAGTTAAAGAGTAAAGTTTCTCCAGGTTGCGAGATAAGTAATCGGTGCTTATCTCGCTTTTTTTCTGCATACTTCTTTTTTTTAATTTGCCCAATGTGCTATGACTCCAAACCCCATTCTTGGTTGTGGCATTGGTTTACGCTTTCAGCATATCGATCAAATCCTTGCTGACAAGCCGCCGATTCCTTGGCTAGAAATTCTTTCTGATAATTATCTAACTCCCGGTAGCGTCCAACAAGACTATGCCATTGAAATTGCGCAGCACTATCCTGTGACACTACATGGCGTGGGTATGTCACTGGGTGCTACTGAGCCATTTAATGATGAGTATTTTCAGCGCCTAAAAGCCTTAGCCGATCAGCTCCATCCTGCTTGGATTTCTGATCATTTATGCTGGACTTCTGCACATGGTTGGGTATCGCATGATTTATTACCCTTACCCTATACCGAAGAAACCATTAAGCATGTCGTCCAACGCATTCGTGAAGCCCAAGACCGTTTAGAGCGGCGCTTAGTGATTGAAAATGTCTCCAGTTATTTACAATACCAGGAGTCTGCACTCACTGAATGGGAGTTTATTACCGCGGTCGCTGAAGAAGCAGACTGCAAGCTTTTGCTCGATGTAAACAACATTTATGTCAGTGCCTTCAATCACGATTTCGATCCATGCCGTTATCTGGATTCGATTCCGATTGAGCGCGTTCAGCAATTTCACCTAGCCGGTTATGAAGATAAGGGTACGCATTTATTAGACACGCATGGACATCCGGTGAGCGATTCCGTGTGGGGTTTATATAAATTAGCCTTACAACGCTTTGGTGCACTGCCCACCTTAATTGAATGGGATAACAATATTCCAAGCTTAGAAGAGTTATTAGCGGAAGCTCATAAAGCCACGGAGGCACATATTCATGCCTTTGCTTGAACTTCAACACAGCTTAATTAGCGCTCTATTCCAACGCGACCAATTAGCTGAAGCTGCTAAACGGGTCAAAGCCCAAGGTAGCCTCAGCAGCGAACAGCGAGTAGGAATTTATCGTAATAGTGCGCATGGGATTCTGCTCGACTGCTTAGAATCGCTCTATCCAGTCTGCTTCGAATTAGTAGGCACTGAATTCTTTGGTCGTACCGCCCATAACTTTATTGATCAAGCCCCGCCCACTAGTCCCTTTTTAGCTGACTATGGTGCAGGCTTTGTCAACCATTTGGCAGAGCATCCAGCACTACAGGAGATGCTCTGGATTGTAGAAGTCGCTAAACTCGAATGGGCCAGACATGCCGCTTGGCATACCGTCAATCAAGTAGCAAGTGATTTTGCGCAGTTAGAAGGTTTGAGCGAAGCACAGCAAGCCGAATTACGTTTCCAATTACCTGCTTCAGCGCATTTAATTAGCTCTAATACGTCGATTCACTCTATCTGGTTAGCGCATCAAGAGGAGTATCCGGAAAAGCCTCAGTTTGAAAAGATTGACCTACAAGAAGCGCAACAAGTCCTGCTTTTCCGTGAGCAACGTCGCTTACATCAAACAACTTTAAGCACTGATGATTGGGCTTTTCTGCAAGCTATCCAGCAACAGCTCAGCATGGGTGAACTCGCTGAACAATTCGCTGATCAACTCCCTTGGCTATTTAGTGTAGCCATGCAAGAAGGCTGGATTTATAGCTTCACGACGACGCCACCGGCTTAAGCTGCTGGTGACTTAAAGCTAAAAGCAACAAACTACTAATGGACACCAGACTAGCTACTGCAAAAGCGGTAGCGGCTGAATACTGATACCAAAGCCAACCAAAACCTGCGCCCGCAACCAGTTGCATCAGGCCTGTCGTCAAATGAAATACACCAAAGGAAGTACCGCGTAACTGAGTTGGCGCAAGCTGTGCAATTTTGGCGGATAAAATCCCTTGGCTTAACCCCATATGTAAGCCCCACAAGCCAATGCCCAGCCAAAATAACCAAGTGGTTGTTGAGGTCAGTGCTAGCAAAACTTGCGCTAGCGTCAAACACAATAAGCCTGCTGCTAATAAACCAGTTTGCCCCAAGCGATTACTTAATAGCCCTGCCGGATAAGCACTCAAAGCATACACAGCACTATATAAAACCAAAACCAGTGGAATCCATACGATCCCTAGCTGATTTTCTTGCGCCCGTAACACCAATAAAGCATCAGCCATGCGCGCTAAAGTCATCACTGCGGTAAGTGCAATTACCCACCAATAAGTAGGTGGTAATAATTTTGCATCTGCCCAATGTAAGCGCGGCTTAGTCTTAGTAGCACTCCACTGCGCCGGTTCTTGAATCCCCCAGATAATTAACGCTACACAAATCGCTGCTGGAATCACCGCGACCCACATCACTAAGCGCAAGTCGTGTGCATAGAAATAAAGCATCAAAATCGCTAGTAGTGGCCCCGCAAAAGCCCCTACCGTATCGAGCGACTGGCGTAACCCATAAGCAGCGTTCATTAAAGGCGCAGGTGTGACATCCGCTACCAAGGCATCACGCGGTGCACCACGAATGCCCTTGCCCACCCGATCAATAAAGCGCGCTGCAATCACTGCAAACACTGAATCCGCCAGCGGGAAGATCGGTTTAGTTACAGCACCTAAGCTGTAACCTGCAAGGATCAAAGCTTTACGTTTTTGAAACTGATCCGAAATTACCCCTGAAAATACTTTCATTATTGAAGCGGTGGCTTCAGCAATACCTTCGATAATGCCTACTGTCAGCACCGTTAAGCCCAAGGTAGTAGTGAGATAAATCGGTAAGATCGCATGGATAAACTCTGAAGACATATCCATGAATAGGCTAACTAAGCCTAGAATCCAGACAGTACGCGGCAAAGTAGTTTGGACAGTGGTAGACATGGCTAGTGAACCGCACTTAAAGATTATCAATGCGGCTCACTATAACGAGGCTTAAGTTAGAACTTCATTAAACTTAATTTACTAGATGCAGTTAGAGACAAACTTTTGCCTAAGCCTTTATGCTTAATTTGAACTAGTGAGTTGGCTTGGGCTTAATCAACTTCCGATAAATCACCCGTTTAATGGTTTCGGTTTGCGGATCAATTAGGCAAGTAAACTTTAGCTCCCCTAAAGTCTTAGTCTCATTGACTAATTGACCGTGACCTAAAACTTTATGATTAGCCTGCTCTTTAAATTGCGAAAACTGTAAATGTGCCTCTTTGCCATAACGCTGTTTGAGCTGCTCATCTACTTTAATAGCGCACTGGCGTTCAGCAGGTGTCATCGGTCGTACAATCGCTTGGGCTGATTGCGTCAATAAAGTGATGACCACAAACAGGCTTAAACTTAATACTTTAGACATATTTGCTCCTAAGATTAGCAGTCTAGCTAAAACGACTTGGCTGCTAAGGGTTGATAGAAGCATAGATAGTTTTAAATGAAATCAGTTCCCGCTTAGTGGTATGAAACTAATTTAAAATCAACGTACAAAGCGCTCTTCAGCATGCGCATTATCATCAGCTGCTTGGGAGCGTGTTTCTGGGACTACGCAAACATGATCACCCTGAAAAGCATCACGCCAAACATAGCCCGATTTACAAGTATCCCGCCCATAAGGGCCACCTGTGGGGCTACGGCGATTATTCGCTTGTTGATTATCCGCTTTGGTTTGAGCACGTACTGCTGGCGTGACGCACACATAATCGGTGGTATGAGCTTCACGCCACACATAACCCTGCTTACAGGTCACTTCGCCATAAGGTAAAGGTGCTGAGTAACTGCTTGGAGAAGAGATTAATAGGAAACCAAAAGCTGCCCAAGGAGCTAAATATTGAAACTTCATGATACTGCCTTGCGTCAGTGAAAGAAGGTCTTTCAGATGCCAATTTAGTACCAAACAAGCGATTAAGCAAGATCTTGTATAATTTGTGTAGGTTCTAACTAAGTTCACAACTGAAAAAGTGGCTGGAGACAATTCCCCAGCTACTTCTAACCCTCTAAACCAACCGCGGCTGCGTCAATACTTCAGGCCGTAAAATATCATCCAATTTTTCTTTCGATAACAGACCTTTTTGCAGCACTAAATCATACACACTGCCACCCGTGACCAAAGCTTCTTGGGCAATTTCCGTCGCATTGGTATAACCAATATACGGATTCAGTGCGGTGACAATACCAATCGAATTTTCCACTGTGCGGCGCAAATGCTCGCGGTTCGCTGTAATGCCATCCACGCATTTATGCGCTAGCGTTAAACAGGCATTGTGTAGATGATTCACGCTTTTGTAGAGGCTATGCGCAATGATTGGCTCGAAGGCATTGAGCTGTAATTGCCCTGCTTCCGCCGCGAAAGTGACCGTTACATCATTACCAATCACCTCAAAGGCGACTTGATTCATCACCTCCGGAATTACCGGATTCACTTTACCTGGCATAATCGAAGAGCCGGCTTGCATCGGGGGTAGATTGATTTCCCCAAGACCAGCCCGTGGGCCACTGGAGAGTAGACGTAAGTCATTACAGACTTTAGACAGCTTCACAGCAATGCGCTTCAACACGCCTGACAATTGCACAAAGCTGCCGCAATCTTGTGTGGCCTCAATCAGATTCGGTGCAGTAGCTAATGGAATCCCAGTTAATTCACGCAAATGCTTACAGACTAAAGCCGCATAAGCCGGTGACGTATTAATGCCTGTACCTATCGCCGTCGCGCCCAAGTTGATTTCAGTAATTAAATTTAACGCCTCACTCAAGCGCTGTTCATCTTCTCCAATCATCACTGCATAAGTGCTAAATTCTTGCCCTAAAGTCATCGGTACAGCATCTTGCAACTGAGTGCGCCCCATTTTCAGGACATCTTTAAATTCTTCGGCTTTATTCTCAAACGATTGACGCAAGACAGCCATCGCATCTAATAATTTCAGCACCCCAAAATAGCCCGCAACTTTCAAAGCACTCGGATAAACGTCATTGGTGGACTGGCTCATATTCACATGCTGATTCGGATGCAATACATGGTAAGCGCCCTTAGGCTGTCCTAAAACTTCCAGCGCTAAATTGGCAATTACTTCATTTGCATTCATATTGGTGGACGTCCCTGCTCCACCTTGAATCACATCCACCACGAATTGATCATGGCAACGGCCTGCATAGATTTGCTCACAAGCTTTAGCAATAGCCGTGGTTTTGGTCTCATCTAATAAGCCAAGGTCATGATTAGTCAAAGCCGCCGCATGCTTGATATGGGCGAGTGCCAAAATTAGGTCAGGGTAGATCGAAATCGGTACGCCAGTGATTGGAAAATTTTCGACGGCACGTAAAGTATGCACGCCATAATAGGCATCCGCGGGCACGGCTTTATCGCCGAGTAGATCGTGTTCAATACGAGTGGTGCTCATGTTGTTTGCTCATGCTTTTAGTTTATACGAGCTGTGCATTATGGCTGAATGACTCAGAAATTTAAGTGTATATCTGCACTTTTAACAACTTAGTAATGCAAAGTTCACAAACCTGCGGCTAGTGCTTTTAAAGTTCGGGAATGAAATTCACGTCGATACAATACCAACACAATCCAAGTAGTTGCCAGCATAAACACCAAGGGATGAATAAACCAAGTCAACAAAGCCACACTAAAATAATAAGCCCGCAACCCCATATTAAAATGATAAACCGCTAAACTAATCACTTGCCCCAAAGATTGCTCTAAGCGCTCATCATGCGGCTGATTGGCATTCGGTACGCTGCCAATTAAGATCGAAGCAAAGGTCCACTGTCGAATACACCAAGTGAAAGTGAAAAACGCATAAGCAAACGCCAGCGTCAAACAAATCAAACCGACTTCCCAAGTTTGCGGATCAAAGCGTACAAAGGGCAATTGAGTAAATAAGGACAACGATTTTTCGGTCGAGCCAATGGCTGTGACTAAACCAGCAATAATCAGCAAACTACTGGAAGCCATGAAAGTGGCATTGCGCTCAATATTGGCAATAATCGAGGTATCAACGATGCGATTATCTCGCTGCCCCACTTGAGCTATCCAGCGGCGGATATACATTTGCAAGGCATCCTGCAAACGCTGGCCATGAGTAGATTTCAAACCTGAATAGCGCCCATAGCCAATCCAACTGCCCAAAAACCACAGCAAAGAAACCCATTCCAGGTTTGTCAAATGCATAGCTTAACCTTTCCAATCACAATGACTTCAATTAACTAGCAGGTTAGTTTGACATTCTCGCAGCTAAAAGCCAGTGTTGTAGGGTTAGCTTGGACAAGAAATACTGACCTTCATACTTCAAAATCAGCCGTCGCTCCGCAACACTAGACAACTGACTCCGAATCCTCTAGCCTTAAAGTATTGGGGTTGCTTCTAACCCTTCTGCCCACAAGAAAAGAGGTCGTCTCAAGAAGCGTGTTAACTGGTTTTAACTCAATCAACAGGTGTTTGTACTCAGAGTGGGCGGGTAGTACCTTGTAACCTGAAGATTGAATTTATGACCTTACTCATCTCTCACTCGCTATTTAAGAAGCAAGCCAAATTACTTGTTAAACATTGGTCACGCCCCCCGCTAAAGCATACCCAAGCACTAGACTACTTAGCTCAGTTATATGGGTTTAAACATCATCATCACTACCATAACACCAGCCTTATTCAAGCTAGTGTTGAGTTAACTGCACCACAAATTCAAGCGTGGCTACCTTATTGGGTACAACGTTTGGCACAAATTAGCCACCTGAATCAATTGCAAACGAAAGTGTTAGTCTTGCAGATTTGGGGGCATATTTTGCGCTATTACCCCGCAAGCCATGCGCCCCTGTATACCTGCCAATTTACCTTTTTTGGAGCTTGTTTAGATTTTGTCGCTGAGCCGCAAATTCATTATCCTTTCGATGATAAACCTTCAATTAAAAATGTCATTGAAGCACTTGGCGTACCCCATGTAGAAGTTGCCACCATTCTGGCAAATGATCAGTTAGTTAACTTGGATTACACCCTTAATCATCAAGATCAGTTACAAGTTTTTGGCTATCCACAGGCTGCACCTTTCTACCCGTTATATGCAGGGACTAAGCCGCGTTTTGTGTTAGACGTGCATTTAGGCGGTTTGGCACGGTATTTGCGCTTATGCAATTTTGATTGCTGGTATAGCACCACCGATCAAGGCGATGAGCGCTTAGCACAGATTTCTGCTGAAGAAAACCGGGTCTTTTTGACCCGTGATTTGGGTGCTCTCAAGCGGAGTGTAGTCCGTTATGGACATTGGATACGCCATACTGAGGTTTTAGCTCAATGGCAAGAAATTATTAATACCTATCAATTGCAGCAGAGTATTGAACTAGGAAAACGCTGTGTAAAATGCAATGCAGCCATTGAGCCCGTGCAGAAAGCTTTAATTGCAGCACAAGTCCCCGCCAAAGTTTTAGCCCTACATGAGCAATTTACGCAATGTACCCAATGTCGCCAAGTTTATTGGCAAGGCTCTCATTATGAACGCGTCCAAGCAGCTTTAGATAGCATGTTGGAGGCCGTATGATCAACACGATGACTTCTAAACAAGCACGCATAGCACAGGATCGTTTACTTCTAGAGACGACTGAACGTTGTTTAAAAGAGCCTTTTTTTGACGAGTGCGGTAATTTGCATGCCTCACCTTTTCTAGCGTTTAGTTAGCTGTAGGCCTAGTAGAACTCTAGCACTCAGTCCCATTATGCTTGCGACTTTTAAGATAAATAAGAGCTAACTATGCAACAAAATCCACCGATTCCATTTCAAGTTATTAACTAGTCGACGATACAGGCTACCCAGCATCTTGGCACTGAAGGGGTTGCGCTGATGATCTTAGCTCATATCGCTCCCTAACGAATACGGGCGTGAGATTACTGATTATGGATGGTGATTTTCTTCGAGCTAGCCAATTCTCCCTATTTCTATCCAACCCCAACTAAGGATCAACGGAGAAAGAAAAAGCCTTGCTGATTCGGGCAAAGACGATCACTGATAAAATTGATTCTGAGGTTAGGAAGAGTATTCCTCCAGCTTAAGGCGCTTGTAGGCGAGATTACCACCAACGGGATAACTGGTTTTGGTAATGTTGATGTTTGAAGGATTAATTAAAGCAGCGTTGCAAGGTACTGAGCTATCAGCTGGCGGCACTAACTGGTCACTGCCAAGGTACATGCAGCGACAAAAATATCGATTAACGAAATGTCGCGGCGGATGTAAATGGAAAGCGACTCAGATCGGCAAGTGCAATGATCTAGGATAGGACTAGCTTGAGGTTGTGAAGTAGTGGTATGGCGGATGCTTAAGGGAGGCAGTCATGCTCTGTAGACTCAAACTAGGGTAACCGGCCGAGCTTAAGTATACTCCTAAGCTTTATAAGATTGATGTTAATGGTTATTTAAGCATCTAATAAATTTATTAAAAATAGACCTTTAATCTGCTTTTTGTTGGAGAATGCACTAGACAAGTGACATTTTTCCAATTTTTTGCTATAATTTCCAGAAATCGGAACTTAAATCCAAAAGGTGCGTTATGTTAATTACGGGATTTTCTTTTCAGAACTTATATAGTTTTGAGGATTTTACAGTTGATCTAACCTATCCAAGACCGTTAAAGTTCACCACTATTGAACATGAGTATTTGAGTTTTGCACCAAGATTCAAAGTTAAAAGAGTCTGCATAATTTCTGGTGGCAATGCTACAGGGAAAACCTCACTGGGTAAGTTATTGTGTGCCGCAACAAATTTTATTGCTGGGCGAAACAATGGTATGTCTTATATTAAAGTTCGGGATCCAAAAGTGGATGCTACTTTGAGGCTCGAATTTCTTATTCCAAGAAATAGAACTTTCCACGAAGCTATTCTCGGCTTTCGATTATCAGAAAATCAAATAGACAAAGAGCTAGGCACAGAACTTATTAGAATAGAGCACCGTGTTATCAATATCAGAGAGAGTGATACCCCAATTATTGCTAGAAATAGATTAGCTAAAGCTGATTGTAACTTTGAGTCTTTAGAGAAGTCGCCAGAAATTAATTTAACTAAATATTTAAACAATAAAATATGGCCTGAAGGTGGTGATATTTCTATTAATCAATTACTATGGAAGTATATTTTTTATGAGACATCTGAGCCAACTGATAAAAGATTAGCTGACTTGGAGTTCGTTGATTTAGATATAGCAAGTAAGATTTTAAAAGCATTCGATCCAACTATTCTTGGAATCAAAGAGTTAGTAGCACGTGAGGAGCAAAATAAGAGTAATGAAGCTCCTAAAACACAAGCCTATAAAATTGAGTTTAGCAATGGAAATCACATCACATTGGACTCAGGAAAGTTTACAAATCCTGATGGTTATAAGCGACTATCAAAAGGTACATTTGAAGCCCTAAGCATTATTGACTTTATTGAGACTATTATTCATTTTAAAAAGCATGATGCATCAGCTACTCTATTTTTAGATGAGCGCATGGCTCATGTCCATACACAATTAGAAACTGCAATGCTCAATGTTATGATTCAGAAATTAGGTAAAACGTCACAATTATTTTACACAACCCATAATGCAGACTTATTGGAAATGGAAATACCTATTCATAGTCATTTATTTTTAAAGCGTAATGATAATTTCTTAGTAGAAGCGGTTCAGCCGGAAACTGTCTTTAAAAAGAACGACCGCAAAGTAAGTCAATATGTTAAAAATGATATATTTGGAACTTGCCCTGATACTAGCTTGATTGACGAGATTGTGTATGCGGAATAACAAAGTAGTTCTACTTGGAGAAGGAGCAACTGAAAAAAAGGTTCTTAAGGCCTTGAATATTATCGGGGAGTTCAAACCCTTTAATATATGGCAAAAAGATATTATCAAGCTTTTACCATCATTAGGGCGAAAGGCAGATTTGTGGTTTTACGTAGATACTGATAAATCAGATAATTTAACTGAATTTCAAAGATTTAGTGATAACATTGACACGTTGAAAAACTCAAAGGTCACTTTTAAAATCTACTTACAGGTAAAACATCTTGAAGATGAGTTAGAAAGGGCATGTGTAAAATGTATTTATCTAGGTTTTTCCGTTAAAAAGGGCAGCAGTGAGCTAAAGAAGAAAATCATGGAGTGTAGTAATTTAGAGCCGAAACTATCAGAATTACAAATAGATAAAGCTAAGTTGTGGCAACAGGTGCATGGTAAATGCGATGCGATTGTTGAGGCTTATCGTTGGCCGAAAATAAAAAAACAATAAATTAACCTTAACTTTTACTAGTAACCTAAAGTACCTACCCTATTGGCAGATTTTTTCCTGTTTAGCTGTGGACACACAAACGGATTGCCCTATTTTTCAGCCTCCACACAACTAAAACCCATAGCTTAACAAACTGAAATAACTCTTACAGTATTACAAGTGTTAAGCATTGAGCAACAAGCTCAATGCAATCACCCACATAGTCACCCCTACTAGCAGATCCAACACCCGCCAGCTATGTGGATTCGCAAACCAAGGCGCTAAGCGTCTTCCACCCCAGGCCAATAAACTAAACCAAGTTAAGGAAGCTAAAGCCGCCCCGAGTGCAAACCATGCAGGCTGTGGTTTGGGGAGTTGCCCGCCAATGCTACCAAGTAAAATTACTGTATCTAAATACACATGTGGGTTCAGCAAGCTCAAAGCTAAAGTGGTGAGGACTGCAGCTTTTATGGTCGGTGCGGTACTACTATTCGCATGCAATTGACTCGGATGCCAAGCACGCCGGAACGCCAAAAAACCATACACGCATAGAAATAATGCCCCTCCCCAAGTGGCTATTTCTAATAAAGCAGGAAACTGTTGAATCAAAGCCCCCAAACCCCATACACCAGCCACAATCAAGGCTGCATCAATCAAAATACATAAAGCAGCAACAACAACTACATGCTGATTGCGCAAGGAACTACTCAATACGAAAGCATTCTGTGCGCCAATCGCTACAATCAAGCCCGCCCCCATGCCAAAACCTTTTAATACTGCCGTTATCATTGCTCTATCCGTTGCTGAATTAACTGTAGCTACTATGCAAGGCGATCCAAATTAAGTAAATTTAAACCTTTTAAACATTCGTTAATTTTACTTAAGCATGATACTTGACCCGAAAGGCTTAGCGGCATTTCTCACTATTTTGCAGCAGGGCAGTTTTGATAAAGCGGCTAGCCAATTGTGCATTACACCCTCTGCGATTTCCCAGCGCTTGAAATTATTGGAAGAGCATTTGGGGCAACGTTTAATCATTCGTACCCCACCCTTACGCCCCACACAAGCCGGCACGGCTTTATTAAAATACGGCCAGCAACTCAGCCAGTTGGATTATTTATTGCAGCAAGAATTAGCACCTAAGCAGACGCAGGCTTGGTTTCCACTAGCGATTGCGGTGAATGCGGATACCCTCGCGACATGGTTATTGGATTGCCTAGCGCCGTGGTGTTTGCAGCAGCAAGTGATTCTGCAAGTACGTGTCGATGATCAAGAACAGACCCATCATTTATTACAACAGGGTGAAGTGCTGGCCTGCATTAGTGCACGCGCTACAGTGAATCAAGGTTGCCGCTGCCTGCCTTTGGGCAAGGTGCGTTATCACTGCTTGGTAAGCCCTAGTTTTCAGGCGCGCTACTTTGCTCATGGTGTCACGCCGGAAAGCTTCAGCGCTGCGCCAATGGTACGCTTCAACCACAAAGACGATTTACAACATACTTATTTGCGTACTTATTTTAATCTAGATGGCGATACTTTCGCCCAACACATCATGCCTTCTGCAGAAAGTTTTGTGCGCTGGATTGAATTAGGGATGGGCTTTGGGTTAGCGCCGGAAACGCAAATTAAGCCATCTTTAGCGACAGGTCAATTGCTCAAACTCACGCCGGATTATCCACTGGATATTCCACTCTACTGGCACCAATGGGGTTTGGAAACTGAACTCACGCGCAGCCTCACTCAAGCGATTCAAGCCGGTGCTTTGGCGGCGCATCACCTTGAGCAGTCGCTAGTTTAGCCATTGCTCTCAGCGATTTGGAGAAAGTTAATCAGGGAAATATTCGGTATGACTTTCGCCATCACGTCCCCAATACACCACCCGCAGTCCTGTTAAAAACACAAAATAACGCTTGGCAAAGTTGGATAATGAATCATGGTGGTCATACTGTCATTCGCGCTGCTGTAAAAGGTTTTCTGTAGCTTGAGATAAAACCTAGCAGCATACCCAGTTGTTGCACAGAAATTAACTAGGCTGACCTTAAGGTACTTATTTGCCATCTGCAGCTGAAGCTTTACAATGTGCCGCGTACTTTTACGCGAATGAATAACATAAGATGTCAAAAAAACCTGAAATCCCCATCTTTAATCACCCGATTATCGAAACTCACTGCCACTTGGATTACCTTGAAGGTGCTGCTTTGGAGGGTGCTTTAAATGCAGCCAAAGCCGTGAATGTCGAACGCATCATTACCATTGGTGTTTCACCCGATAATCTCGAAGCAGTGATGCAACTGGCACAAAATCACGAACAAGTCTGGGGTACGCAAGGCATTCATCCACACGATGCAAAAGATTATTCACCCGCCGTCGATGCGCAAATTCGAGCCAATGCCCAACACCCAAAAATGCTCGCGATTGGCGAAATTGGCTTAGATTATTACTACGATCATTCTGATCGTGCCGTGCAGCGCCAGGTGTTTGAAAGCCAATTACAAATCGCCATCGATTTGAATAGGCCAGTAGTGATTCATACCCGTGAAGCTGATGAAGATACTCAAGCAATTCTCAAAAACTTTGTCGGCTTAATGAAACAGCGTGGCGTAATTCATAGCTTCACTTCCGGCCAAGCTTTGGCGGAATACTGTTTAGGTGAAGGTTTCTGCTTAGGCTTCAATGGGATTAGCACCTTCAAACCGGCTGAGAATGTGCGCGAGATTATTGGTTTAACCCCAGTCGAGCAGATTTTATTTGAAACCGATGCACCCTACTTAACCCCTATTCCCTATCGTGGGCAGAAGAATGAACCGAAGTATTTGCCGTTTATTGCGGCACAAGTAGCGAAGGTAAAGGGTCTGGAGGTGGAGGCTTTATTACCGCAGGTTTATCAGAATAGTGTGCGGGTGTTTTGGGGCTAGAAACTTAAGCTTCAAAACAAAGCTCTGAACGCAATTTCATTCAATCCTTTGCCAAATTTGCTCAGTAAACTAGTCAGCACTTACCTTACACCTCAAAGCTTAGGCAAAACTGTTTTTGGAGTTTACATGCAGCAGCCTTCTGTATGGTTGAAGCGCTCAGTCTCAATTCCGCAGATTGAGCTAAGGCGCAATGGGCGCACTTCGACTTGTTATGATTTGCACACTCACACGGAATACTCATTGGGGCTAATTGACGAAGGTCAAGCCATTTATCAGTCAGGGCAAGTATCACATGTGATTCAAGTTGGCGATCTAGTAGCAATCAATGCAGACGAAGTACATGCTTGTAATCCCAGTTCTATGCACTGGTCGTATCGGATGCTATTTATTGAAGCCGCTTATTTAAACGAGCTATGCGCAGAAACCACCCAGTCCTTACGTTTTGCTCAAGCCTATTGGCGAGAACCTGAACTAACACTTGCCTTTAATGCATTATTCAATGGCCTAGTTGACGATGAACCTACGTTAGTCATTGAGTCGCAATTAATAACTTACTGTGCCGCTTTATGGAAACAGCCGACACAAACTGCTCAAGTCATTGAATTAGCTGGCTTGCGACGGGTCAAAGACTTGTTACAGGAACAAGCCCAAGCAGCATTCAGGTTGCAAGAATTAAGCGAACTAGCGGGTTTGACGGCTTATCAATTAGTCCGTCATTTTAAGAAAGCCTATGGCCTCCCCCCGCATGCGTTTCAATTGGATCGGCGCATCCAACAAGCCAAATCCTTACTACGTCAAGGTGCAAGCTTAAGTGAAATCGCACTAGAGCTAGGTTTTGCTGACCAAGCTCATTTCCAACGCCATTTCAAACGACGCTTAGCACTCACCCCTAAAGCTTATCAACAACATTTTCTCAAGGCTGAAAACCTATGAACTATCAATTAGCACAACTCAATATTGCTCAACTCTTAACCCCTTTGGAGTCACCACAGCTAAAAGATTTTGTGGATAATTTGGATCGTATTAATGCTTTAGCTGAACAATCAAGCGGCTTTGTGTGGCGGTTACAAACTCCAGCAGGTGATGCCACCGCGTTGCGTCCCTTTGGTGAGGATGTGATCGTTAATTTATCGGTCTGGCAGAATGTAGAGGCACTCCATCAATTTGTGTATCGAAGCGCACATGCACCTATTATGAGTCGTCGCCGTGAATGGTTTGCACGTATGACAGAAGCCTATATGGTGTTGTGGTGGATTCCAGAAGGGCATCAACCGAGTGTTGATGAGGCGAAACAGCGTTTAGAACTACTACATAAACACGGGGCAACTGTGGAAGCATTTACTTTTAAAACCCTATTTTCCGCTGACGGTCTACCCGTATAAAAACCTGCCTGTAAGTTAATTACAGGCAAGTTTTTATTTAAACTTCTAAACCCTTGATATAAATAATTAGACTGGATAAATATTTTAAATAAAGCACTTAAAAATACGCATGATTTTTAATTTTTTAAATGTTCTACATTATTTTTTCGATGTCTGAACTCTTCATAAAGAATAGTACCTACCGTTGCGCAAATGACCACACCAAACTTCAGCAAGTCCGGTACATGAATTTCAAAGCCTAGTTTGAATAGAGCAGGAAACTCCTCAAGAAGAATAACTCCACCGACAAAAGCTACAATCGCATAGGCACATGACTCAAGTAAATGATAGCGTTTAAGTAAAACCAAAACTAACTCGGTGGTAAAAATCATGGCAATACCGCCAACTATGGTACCAATTAACACCACCATCAGTTTGGGTGACATGGCAACGGTTGCAACCACATTGTCAACACTAAACGCCATATCGGCAAGCGTAATGGCAATGATGGCAGAGATCAAAGACTCTTTGGCGTGATGGATAGTTTCGTCACTGTCCACAAAAAAATGCTTGTAAGCAATGTAAACCAGATATACACCGCCAATCACTTTCACAATCGGGTATTTAACAATAAAGCCGACTACAAATAAGGCTAGTAATCGAAATACAATCCCTGCTGACAAACCAAAAATAATTGCCTTATTTTCTTGATGTTCAGGTAGTTTATTTGCAATCGCAGCGACAACTAAACTATTATCTAGTGACAGCAGGGATGATAAGATAATTACTGATAGGATAGTGGGTAAATCGGACATATTCACATGCCCTAGGTAATTCATTATATTTTCAAACATATTTAATCCTTACAGCACCTAAATTTGCTTTTTAAAAATTAAAACTAAGATAGTGCTATTCAAAAAAGTGGTAAAAGAGACCTGACCCGATATTGTGAATTAAGCATATAGACGCAACGCCCTGATCTATCTTACTAATCCATAACAATAATCTACCATTTAACTTGCTGTCTAAGACAGTGAAAAATGCTCAAGCCCTAATGCTTTTGTAAAAGCACTAGTCAGTGCGGGTATTATCCCAAGCCAACATCTTAACTGACTAAATCCTGTAACTTATAAACCTTGCAAGCCCAACCACATCTCCAACAACGCCATATGCCACAACTTGCTCCCCTGAATCCGTGTCAAATGCTCTTCCGGTTTGCTCAATACCTTTTCTATATAAGCGGGGTTGTATAAGCCACGTTCTTTGGCTTTTTGTGAGTGCAAGATGTCACGCATCATGTCGAGAAACTCACCACGCACGAACTTCAAAGCTGGCACAGGGAAATAACCTTTAGGGCGGTCAATCACGCTATCGGGTACCCGTCCGCGTGCAATTTTCTTTAACACATATTTGCCGCCATCGCGTAGTTTTAATTCGGGAGGCATTTGTGCTGCCAGTTCGACCAGCTCTTGGTCTAAAAATGGCACGCGCGCTTCCAAGCCCCAGGCCATCGTCATATTGTCCACGCGTTTGACCGGATCATCAACGATGAAAGTGGTTACATCAGCACGTAATACTGCGTCTAAATGTTCGTCGGCATAGGGTGTTTCTAAGAGTTCGCGCACTAATTCGCCGGTATAGTCGGGTGTGTGGAGTGTCGGCTGCAGCATTTGCGCCATTTCAGCGTGATCACGGTCGAAATAGTATGGGGAGAAGCGTGCTAAACGGTCAGGATTTTGGTCAGCGTGGGTTTGCGGATACCAGAAATAACCACCAAACACCTCATCCGCACCTTGCCCTGATTGCACCACTTTGACATGTTGGGAAACTTGTTCGGAGAGCAAATAAAAGCCAATTGCATCTTGCCCAAACATGGGTTCGGCCATATTCGCTACCGCTTCAGGCAAGCGTTTTAAAGTTTGCTCATTCGGAATATGGAATTTGTGGTGATTGGGTTTAAAGCGCTCCACCACCGCATCGGAATATTCATATTCGCTGCCTTTTTCCTCAGGCTGGTCGTCAAAACCAATCGTAAAGGTGCGAATGTCTTTGATGCCGATTTCATCCAATAGCGCGACCAATAAACTGGAGTCCAAACCACCCGACAGCAACACGCCAACGGGCACATCAGCAATATTATTCCGCCGCCGCACGGCCACGCGTAAGGCTTCGTGAATTGCCTCAATCCATTCTTGCTCAGTGCGCGGCTCAGCCGGACGTTTAGCTACTAAATTCCAATAGCGTTTTAAGGTTTGGCGACCATCGGCGTGAATAGTGAGCGAATGCGCAGGCGGCATTTTGCGGATGCCATTTAACACAGTACGCGGCGCAGGCACAACGGCGTGCAACGTAAACAAATTATGGAGCGCCAGTGGGTCAAGGCTAGTATCAATATGCGGGGTGGCGAGCAGCGCTTGAGTATTAGAGGCAAAGCGGAAAGATTTCGCGTCCTGTGTGTAGTACAAAGGCTTAATCCCCATGCGGTCGCGCGCCAGAAACAGGGTCTTTTGCTTCATGTCCCAAATGGCGAAGGCAAACATACCGTTTAAATGCTTAGGCGCATCCTCGCCCCATTCAGCATAGGCTTTGAGGATGGTTTCGGTATCACCGTCCGAATAAAAATGATAACCCTTGGCTTTGAGTTCCGCGCGTAATTCGGGGTAGTTATAAATCGTGCCATTAAACACCAGCGCAAGACCTAGCTCAGCATCGACCATCGGCTGGCTAGATTTATAGGACAAATCAATAATTGCCAAACGCCGATGTCCAAATGCCAAGGGACCATCCGAATAGCTGCCGCCGTGATCGGGGCCACGCTTTTCGAGCTTCGCCATCATGGCATTAATATTGCGCAGGTCAGGAATGTGACCATCCAACCGTAATTCGCCGCTGATTCCGCACATGGAGTTTCCTTATTGATTTTTACTGGAAATAGTCTGCCATATTCTAGGCGCGAAGGCGAAAACACTAAGGTTTAGGAGGATAGGCAACGGTAAGAGCTAGTTAGACTCAGGAGTCTTACCACTGCACATAACCTATGTAGAGTGAGTCATTATAAGTCTAGGATTTTAGAAGTCTTTGAACTGACTCAAACGCTCTAGATTAGTCATGGTAAAACAAGTATTTAAGGTATTATCTGCTTGATTAGTGGCTGGTTTTAAGTTGAAAACAAAATTGCAATACGAGCTTCGAAAAACCAACCAGTCTTTTTGTGACTTTTTAAAATCCTCGGAAATATCTGGGGTTACTCCTTTAAAACGCTTGAATAACTGTTCATACAAGGCATTCATTTCTGCATAGGTCTTTTTCGAGCAAGCAATTGCTTCAGCAGAATTTAAAACTTTAATCTGACTGCAATCAACATCCTTGGCCACTGTAGAATAACTAATGCTAAGTAATAGTACGGTTATTGCTAAAGATACTCTCATGTTGTCCCAACTCCTAAGTATGGATAGAGCAGGAAGCTGCTGAGAATTTTGCCTCCATGCTTGGGCATTATGAGAAATTCATGATTTTCGGGCAATTGACACTCAGTTATAGTAAGACAACTAAAGTTACAGGCTGAGAATCTACTTGAGCTTAGTAATTGTGACATTGCTAGCCCTAATAAAATGGAATGGGGCTAGCTAAGTGAATTGATAAAATCTTAACTGATTTGGCTATGTTTTAAGAAAAAGCCTAAAATTTCCTCAGAAGCTTTCGGCCCCGTAGGATCAACATAGCTACCACGTACTTCACCGCCAGACCATGCGTGCCCTGCGCCATGTACTAGCCAGTAGTCAATTTGTGTTTGACCGTTTTCATCCTTCATTTGGGTGCGCGTATAGGCACGGCTACCTGCAGGATTCACTGTCACTTGTTCAGTATTGAAGTAAGTATCATTACTGGCTTCTAAGCGTTGTTTAGCTTGGGCAAATACTTGTTCGGCATTCTTCAGATTGACGATAGGATCTTGGTCACCATGAAAGACAATTGTGGGCACAAAAGATGGGTATTGCCCAGTGGCTTGGATGCTCCGACTACCTTGACGCATCGCAGCCAGCGCTGCAATCACATTAGTCGCACTGCCTGCTGCCAAGCCCGAATGTACACCCACCGCAGCATATAAGTCAGGATAAGTCGCGCCCATAATTACCGCCATCGCACCACCAGCGGATAAACCAGCCACATAAACTCGCTTAGAGTCCACATGGTGATTTTGCATAATGGCGCGCGTCAAACCCGCAATCAAGGCTGGTTCGCCCCGATCAGCTTGCTGATTCTTCACTTTGTACCAATTCCAGCAGCCTTTTGAATTGGCTGATTTGGCTTGAGTGGGATAAGCCACCAACACACCATACTGCTCGGCAAACTGATTCATCGCTGTACCTAAAGCAAAATCTTCCGCATTTTGTGTACAGCCATGCAGCATCACTACCAAGGGCAAAGGCTGATCAGTATAGCTACTTGGAATATAAAGCTTATAATCGCGTGAACCGTGTTCATTGCTAAAGTTGCGCGTTAAAAACTGCGCTTCTTGCCCAAAACTGGGCTTAGCTACTTGTTCAAAGGACTCCGCAATCTGAGCTGTTTCAGCCGGTTTTAATGGCTCACTGGCTGGCTGATTAGATTTACGGACGAATTGAGCTTCAATAACATTATCATTCGTTTCATTCGCTGCACGACCTCCTTGGCGTAAATCACGCCGTAATGATTGGTGAATTAATTGGGTAGCTTGCTGTAATTGACCTGAGCGTACTAGCCCTAATGCTTCTTGCATAGAATTCAAAAAACGAGCTTTCATGACGAATCTCCTGAATAATCTTAAACGCCTTAGTGAATACGTCCAGCTAATGCGGCTTTTACCTCTGAGCTGGCTTGCAAAGCACCAAGTACGGTAATGGCTTCTATCGTCTCTAGCGCGAGTTCAGGTGTCACATCGCTAGCAATCGTGGCTAGTCCGACTACCTGAATATTTAATTTTTCTCCGGCGGCTTTAACCGCTTCTAAATCTTGCTTGCTGTAATGCCGCAAACCTAGTTCTAAGGTCTTACGCACCACGGTTTGTTGCACCACTTGGGCATGGTTAGTGAGTTGGTTACGAATGGCAGTCCGTATGAAATCGCTGCGATTCGAGTAAAAACCTTCCTGCACCAACAAATCAATCTGCCCAAGATCGACATATCCCAAATTAATGGTAATTTTTTCCGTATCGCTGCCAGTTTTAGGGCGTAGTGGTGTGACATTACTCATTTGTTATCTCTATTAAAATTTACCATCCCAATGGAATCCAATTACCATCCATATGGATGTTTATAGTAAGTTTAGAATAATTTGTCAAGCTTTCAATGAGCATTCTAAGCAGTGGAATTTGGGAAATTCCCTTGACTAAGCCATACTAAAGAGATGTTAATCAGGCAAATAATTCAATAAAAATGAAAATAGATCAGCGTCACTATGATAAGAAACCGAGTACTTTAGGTGAAAACCTATTCATTTACGGCCTGACAGCCGTGTTCTTAGGCTTGATGCTGCTAGAAATTTTCACTAACTACGAGCCACGTAAGCTTGCAGCCTTATTCTTCATTTTGTGGTGGCTACCTTTAGTCCTAGTCCATGAATTCGGACATGCTGTAGTAGCGAATGCTTTAGGATGGCAGATACAACGCACGGTGATTGGTTTTGGGCGGGTGATTTATCAAGGGCAACTCTTTGGTGCTCCCTTAGAATTACGCTTGATTCCAATTGAAGGCTTTGTGCAGTTTAATCCAGTCTATAGTCGTGGGATGCGTTACAAACATGCACTCACCTACTTTGCTGGCCCCGGTATTGAGCTGCTATTGGCGTTTAGCATTATTCTGCTGATGGGCTGGGATAATTTCTTTGTGATTGAAGATAATTATAAAAAATTACTCTGCCAAGCACTGGCTTACGCGGCTTTAACAGGTGCGATTATCAACTTAATCCCGATGGGAGTCGTCACAAGGGATGGTGAAACACCCAATGATGGTTTAGGCATTGTAGTGAGTTTATTTAGTAGCCAAAAAACCTACAAAAAAACGATAGCGACTGAGCGCGATTCAGATGATCCTAACTCGCGCCCGTTTTAGATTACTTTACTTTGGTATTCACTGGAAAACCAACAGATACATCATCAGAAGGACAATTAGCCAGTTTTGATAGATTCAAATACGAACCTTCTGCATTACGCACAAAGGTATAGGCTAAATCCAACTCCTTACCATTGACTTTCACTGACCAGTCAGCATCCTGTTGGCTGGCTTGTATATCCGTAATGGTTTGCTCGGGCTTTGAGTAAAAGTCTTTATCACCACAAGGTTCGCAAAACTCAACAATGGTACCCGTTGGTTTTAAAAAATCTAAAGCTTTACCTGCTTGCTCCGCTGAAATCAAGGCGCATTGATCTGCCCAAGCTGCACTCGTCAAGCTACCACTGAATAAGGCAACTAAGATTAATTTTTTAGATTGAATTGCTTTAATTTTCATCATTTTCTCTCGCAAATTAATTATTATTTAGAGTACTAGAAATGCGAAGAGTTTAACTGAAGGCTACAAAAAAGCGCATTTAATTCTTGACCGTTTATCGTATAGTTTTTAAAAATTTGCTTAAAATTTAGCATAATTATCAGGCATGCAATTGCTTTACCAAGCGCTTGGATCCCGACAGGCTTGAGAGATCCAACCATAATGAAAACAAAGAATTATAACTATAAAAGTATCTACAAACCTTTAAAAGTGGTCGATGAGAGTACCGATATAAAAAAAATCTGGCAGCTAAGACAAAGCGAATATGGAAAATATTATCCCGCGATGAATGATGCAGCAAATGATGCTTATGATGATTATTCCTGCATTTTATATACTGAAGATGAGACGGGCGGTATTACCAGTACCGGACGTTTAGTTATAGATGGTGTATTAGGCTTGCCAGCTGATGAAATTGTAAAGCACGAAATTAATCTATTACGAAAAAAACGTGGAACCGTAGCTGAACCCAGTCGTTTCGCTATTTCTGATGCAGCACGAGGGATTTTACCTACCTATTTACGTACTTACTATCAGCTAGCGCGTGAGAATGCCATTAATTCGCTGATATTCATCACTCGCGATAAAAACATTGGTTTTTATCGACGTGCTTTAGGGGCAAATTTAATTTGTAAAGATGTCGGTTACAACTATGGCACTGATTACAAATTCTCACTTTTAGAGTGGGAAATTAAAGCAAACGATCCAATCTATTCCCAAGACTAATAGGCATAACTAAATAATAAGGGCTGTTAATGAAAGCATTAGATATTAATGAGAAACAAAAATACCGCTATCCAGAGTCTGATTGGAATAGCTATGCACGTTTGTTTGCTGCTGTCACCACCTCGGTACAACTAGCAGTCTATCGTGAAGCCTGTTTGCATTTACATGGTAAAGTAGTAGACTGCGGTTGTGGTAGTGCAAAAATAGCTCCATTTTTGGCGGATAATGAACAAGTTAGCAACTACACTGGAATTGATTATTCAGCAGAGATGGTCACTGCTGCCGAGTGGGTTGTTAGTACTTTAGAAAGGGAAAGCTTCAGCATTCAGCATAGTAAGATTGAAGATGCGGTGGGTTGTTATGATTCAGCGGTTTCAATCCAAAGCTATTATGCTTGGCCAGAACCCTTGGTAACGTTGCGACATATCGCTGACCTTCTGGTCGAAGGTGGACAGTTTGTGTTGGCGACGCCGAATCCTAGTTTAAGTTTAACCAAATTGGCAAAAGATGCACGCAAGGAATTAGTCGCTCATCCTGATTTCCAAGCTTTTCAGGACTATAACTTGCAATTAGCCGCCAACCCACAAGCTAATTTTGTCAGCATGGATGCTTTAATCAAACAAGTTCAGCTAGTGGGCTTTGAAGTGCTGGAATGTCATCAAAAACACTTCCAAGGCGGCTTAAATTTTTTAGTACTAAGAAAAAGATAAAGTTAAATCCTCACAAGATAAGATAACTTGTGATATGTAGAGGTGTAACGCTCATGCCGTTGAAGCATGTTTTGATTAGTCATTTTATCGATGACTTGTATCAGGTTACAACAGTACCTGAGCGTTTTCACGTCTATGAAAACTATATCAATGGTTTAGGTTTTGATGGGGCGACTTACACCTTCTTTCCCAATGTTCTCTGGGAGTTCAATAACTCTTTCTCACCTATTTTTCTACATACTCAAGAATATCCCATCGCCTTTTTAAAACATTACGCAGAGGCTAGTTTTCATGAGTGTGACTTTACGATTCGGGTAGGTAACACTTTACGTTTAGATAAAGTGAGTCCTCTGCCTAAGGCACTCGATTGGCGCGAACATGAAAAAGCAGGGTTGGTCAGTAAAGACGAAAATCGTGTAATTCTTGTAGCGCGCGAGCAATATGGCATCCGTAATGCATTGACTATACCTACGCAGCGTCCTGAAGCAGGTATTGGGGGTATGAGTGTTATTAGCAGTGAAAAAGATACTTACTTTCAACATCTTAAACAAGAAAACATAGACACACTGCTTCGTTGCACCCAAGTGTTTCATGATATTAGTTTTAGTAGCTCACGCAGCTTTTCTATTTTTGCCCAGCCCTTTTTACAAACCCTAAAACCTAAAGAAATCCAAATTCTACGACACCTAGCATTAGGCTACCCTCTCAAACAAATTGGCCAAGGCATCTCTTATCGCTACGCAGCGAATATGTTAGATGAGTTACGTGCACGCATGGGCGGTATTACCAAAGACAAACTCATGTATCTAATCGGCCAGCTACATTTGCTCGACCTTATTTGACCGCTTAGCAGGCTACTTGAATGCTGGCTTAAAATGTGGAAATTTCCATATTGAACCAATTCTTACAAACGGTAACACTCTGAACTGTCGGGAGATGTGTTGAATGAGGGGTACGTTATGTCGGGAATCGACTTAGCTGGATATATACAAGAGCGCATGGATGCCCTAGGCTTGTCAGTTACAGCAGCAGCAGAACGCTCAGGTGTTTCACGCCAAACCTGGCACAAACTCATGCGTGCAGATATTCAGGAAGCCAAGTTATCTACATTAATGAGGGTTGCTCGCACTTTAGAGACACCTGCGCCTGATTTGTTAAGTATTTATTTTTACTCAGGCCGCAAAAGAGCAAATCAAGGCTATGCCATTAGCCAGTTTATGTGAAGCACTCAAATGGTAAAGCGTAAAATCACCTTCAAACCCGGTTGATTATCCGCAAGTTCCACTTGAGCACCATGTAAGTCCGCAACGGCCTTGACTAAACTCAAGCCAAGGCCATTGCCGGGTGTGCTACGGGCATTATCTAAACGCACAAAACGTTTAAACACTCGATCACGTTCTTCAGCAGGAATCCCCGGGCCAGTATCACTGACAGTAATGACTATCTGGTCAGCTTGTTGCTCAGCGTTCAGTTGAATCGCCCCCTCTTTCGGCGTGTATTTCACTGCATTATCTAAAAGGTTAGTAATGACTTGAGCAATCAAGTGTTTATTAGCCTGTAATACTAAACCAGGCTGTGCCTTGTAACTAAACTTAATACCTTCCTCTTCAGCCACAGCTTCATACAACTCACCTAAATCGCTAATCAACTGATCTAATTGAATTGCTGTCCAATCATCTCGATGCACACCTGACTCTGCTTGAGCAATACTCAATAAAGCATTAAAGGTTTTGATCAAGTCGTCGACATCCTGCAAAGCATCTTGTCTAAGCTGCTGAAAATGCTCAGTATCCAATTGCTGAAAACGACTGGTATCCAAACGATTTCGTAAGCGATTGAGTGGATTACGCAAATCATGCGCTAGATTATCAGTGACCTCACGGGTCGCTTTCATCAAGTTTTCAATGCGTTGCAACATGCTATTGAGGACTAGGCTGAGGCGATCAAATTCATCATTTCGGCGAGTCACTACCATGCGTTGACTAAGATCACCGTTAATAATTTCCCCGGCTGTTTGCCGAATACTATCAATCCGCCGTAATACACCGTAGCCCATCAACCAGCCACCTAAAACGGCCAGTAAGAACATTAAAGCGACGGCCAGCCACATACTATTGTAGAGCTTAAGCAATAGGTTGTTTTGCTCGCTCATATCCGCAGCAACGAGTAGCTGTGCACCACCCTGTAAGCGAGTAATAATGACGCGTGCATACGCATCACGCTTCACGACGATGTCTGCATCAATGATGTCTAATACATCGCTAAACATTACAGTACCAAAAATACGCCGAGCATCTGCACTCATATATTCTGCTTCCAATTTTTTAGTGAAAGGCAGTTTGGTATTCGTTGTTAATGCATACACATAAAAATGAGGTTCTGCACGCTCATCGTGCTCTTCATTCCGAGTCTGAATAGCATTACGCAAAGCTTGCAAAGAACCACTGGTTTTAGCGATATTGATTAATAGATCACTTTGGAGTTCTAAGCGTACATCCGTCTGTTCGCGAATTTGACCGGCAGCGACCCAATAAATTGAGGCCATTGCTGCTCCAGCTACTAAGCTAAACAGCAAGGCATAAACTAACGAAAGGCGAAAAACAGTGGTATTAAGCAGCCGTCGGATCATAGAGCATATAACCTGCTCCACGAATGGTGTGCAGTAAAGGTGGGTCGAAGTCGCGATCAATCTTGCCACGTAAGCGGCTAATATGTACGTCAATTACATTGGTTTGTGGATCAAAATGATAATCCCAAACCTTTTCTAACAGCATAGTACGTGTGACTACTTGCCCGGTATGGCGCATTAAATACTCTAACAGCGTAAACTCACGCGGCTGCAGATTAATAACAGTGCCCGCCCGCTTAACTTGTCGCTTCATCAGATCCATTTCTAAATCAAGTAAGCGTAGCGTAGTTTGCTCTTGTAAAGGTTGAGTACGTCGACCTAAAGCTTGCAAGCGTGCAAGTAGCTCACTGAAGGCATAAGGCTTTACTAAATAATCGTCACCACCAGCCCGCAAGCCCTCTACTCGATTATCTACTTCGCCTAAAGCACTTAAAATCAGAGCCGGTGTAGTAATACCACGTGTGCGTAGCGCTTGAATCACTGACAAGCCATCACGCTTAGGTAGCATACGATCGACAATTAACACATCATATTGACCCGTTGTGGCAAGATGCAGTCCATCTTCACCATCTGCAGCATGGTCAACAATATAACCGCTTTCAGCCAAGCCTTTCTGGATAAAGCTGGCCGTATGGATATCATCTTCAATGAGTAATATGTTCATAATGAGAAAGCATAACGAGCTGCAAACAGGCTTGCCATGAACATTTGTTAATGTGCTAGTTCACAGCTATAACTTTGAAACCAACACTCACATCCTTATATTGCCGTGCATGACTACTACTGAAGCCGCTGTACCTGATCAGACTACTCAAGTTTTGCCTGCTATTTTAGCTGGGCCGATTTTGCGCCATGTCAGTAAACACCAACTAGTGCTGTGGCTGGTGACCTCACAAAGCTATGCTATTCAGGCTAACTGTTATCAGGGTGACACACTATTAGCGGCTGCAAGCTTCAGCTCTGAGCATACAGGCTCTGTCATGTTGGGCAGACAGGCTTTCTTACACTTATTAATTATTAATATCCCTGCAGGCTTACCTGAGGATACTTGGCTTAGCTATGACCTTGGTTTGCAATTGGGTGATCAAATTCAGTGGCTAGTCACTACCGCTCCACACATTTTATACACAGACGAAAAACGCCCACGCTTTGCCTTTAAACCTAACATTACCCAGGTACTACATGGCTCTTGCCGCAAGCCACATTATGTTGGTGGTGATGCCCTCTTAGTCGTTGATCAACAACTAGCTGAGGCTCGGGCTTTATCTGAACCTAGCGAGCAGCCTTCGCTATTAATGATGACGGGTGATCAGGTTTATAATGATGATGTCTCAGGGCCAATGTTACATGCGATTCACACTGTTATCACTCAATTAGGCTTGTACGAAGAATCGCTAGATCAAACAGAGCTACAGCATAGCCGTGAACTCCACGGCAAACGCCAGCATTATTATCGGCGGCCTGAACTGTTACCCTCAAATCCGGGTGGGCAAGGCTTACGCAAAATTTTTCGCGGTGCACGCAAACCGATTTTCACTTCAGCCAATGCGGATAATCATCTAGCCACCCTTGCAGAAGTGTTAGGAATGTACCTGCTCGTGTGGTCACCTGCTTTGTGGCCGCTAGTGAATTTAGATGATTCAACTGGTTTAGACGGGGAAGCTTTAGAGCGTTATCAAGCACAACTGCCCGCTATTAAGCAATTTGCGAAAGGTTTGCCTCGAGTGCAACGTGTACTAGCCAGTATTCCTACCTATATGATTTTTGATGATCATGATATTACCGATGACTGGAATTTATCGCGGGACTGGGAAGAAAATGCCTATGGTCACCCTCTATCGCGGCGAATTATTGGGAATTGTTTAATTGCTTATTTACTCTGCCAAGCCTGGGGCAATGCGCCAGAACGTTTTCCCGAACCTTTAATTAAAGCAGTGCAAGCCTTATTCCGCACCGGCAAAGGTGCTTTACATGATCTACTGATTGACCAGCTTTTAAAAAGGGAAGGCTGGCATTATAGCTTAGCCACTCAACCCAAAATTGTCGTACTGGATACTCGTACCCAACGCTGGCGTTCTGAAACAAGTGCCGCTGATCCTTCGGGGTTAATGGATTGGGAAATGCTCACTGAATTACAGCAAGAACTGATTCATGAAAAAGCTGTCATTTTAGTCTCCCCTGCCCCCATTTTTGGGGTGAAACTGATCGAAGTGGTGCAACGCGTATTTACTTGGTTCGGCGGCTCACTGATGGTCGATGCAGAAAACTGGATGGCACATCCAGGGTCTGCGAATGTCATTTTGAATATTTTCCGCCATCGACGCACACCCCATAACTTTACGATTCTATCCGGTGATGTGCATTATTCCTTTGTCTACGATGTGCGCTTACGTCATCACGAACAAACACCGCATATTTGGCAAATCACTGCCTCTGGAATCAAAAATGCCTTCCCAGAAAAGCTCTTAAAACACTTTGACTGGTTAAATCGTTGGTTGTTTGCGAGCTATTCGCCACTTAACTGGCTAACACGTCGGCGGCATATGCGTATTCAGCAGCGCCGCCCCAGTGAGCATAGTGGTCGCTATCCACATCAACGTTTGTACAATGGCAGTGGGATTGGGCGGGTATTTTTTGATGAAAATGGGGCACCAGAGCGCATTCAAATTCTTTCGACTCGTGACGAATGCATTCAATTTAATCGCGGCTATGAAAGTGACTGGATGGATTGAAAATAAACCTTTTAAGGTTACCGTTTTTTAACTTTTTGGCAAATCCACGGTAAGGTTGACGCAGGCAAGATAGCCACATATTGAACGCATTTGAGGATTTACTAAATGTCAAACTTACTGCCTGTTGGACTGTTTAACAAGAAAAAACTTTCGGTACTAGCGGCCAGTGCTTTGGTTTGTACCTTAGCTTTTCCACTTATTACACCGCTGGCGCAAGCGGACGCTTTACCACAGTTAACTCAGCTGATTAAAGACAACCGTGATGCTGTTGTGCATATCTCTGTTGAAATTGATAATCAAGCCGCCAGCAATGCCGCAACTGAGAGCTTCTCTTTACCGGATGGGCAAGAATTACCGAAAGAATTAGAGAAGTTTTTCCGGAATATGCCACGTGGCACGCCACAACCCCATGATACCCAAGCCATGGGTTCTGGTTTCATTATTTCTCAAGATGGTTATGTTGTTACCAACAATCATGTTGTAGAAAATGCCAGCAAAATCAAAGTTACTTTGAATGACAAACGTGAGCTGACTGCTAAAGTCATTGGCAAGGACAAATATAGCGATATCGCTTTATTGAAAGTAGAGGCAACGGGCTTACCAACAGTGCGTTTAGGTGACTCTGATGGGCTTGAAGTCGGTCAATGGGTAGTGGCTATTGGTGCACCATTTGGCTTAGATCATTCTGCAACCCAAGGGATTGTGAGCGCTTTATCCCGCAGTTTGCCAGATGGTACTTATGTACCCTTTATCCAGACTGACGTAGCGGTGAATCCTGGTAACTCGGGTGGTCCACTGTTTGATTTAAACGGTAATGTGGTCGGTGTTAACTCACAGATTTATAGCCGTAGTGGCGGCTATATGGGCATCTCGTTTGCGATTCCTGTCAACTTAGTTAAGAACATCACTGAGCAGCTCAAAACAGCTGGGGTGGTAAATCGTGGTTGGCTAGGTGTACAAATCCAGAACCTAGATCAAGAGTTAGCGAATTCTTTCTCGATGGCAAAGCCCCAAGGTGCGTTGGTGGCTAGTGTGCAACCCGCTAGCCCAGCCGACAAAGCGGGGGTACAAGCAGGCGATATTATTGTTGGCTTCAATAATACCGAGGTGAATTCCGCTGACCACTTACCTTTATTAGTCGGTACCACAGGCATCGGCAGTACAGTACCTTTGAAAGTACTGCGTGCAGGAGCTGAGAAAACCTTAAATGTAACGATTGAGAAACTTGCAGATAAAAATGCGGGTGAAACTCAAGAACTTGCTCAGAACAGTACAGCGGGTACGGGCGCATTGGGCTTGGCGGTTGCAGGATTAACCGATCAAGAACGCAAGGAAGCGAATATTGGCACGGATGGCGTGGTCGTCCGCGAAGTCCGTGCTGATAGCCCTGCCAGTCGTGCTGGCCTTGAGGCCGGCGATGTGATTATTTCGGTAAATAATGCTGGAATTAAATCACCTGAAGAGTTGAAGTCGATTGTTGATAAAGCACCAACGGATAAACCGTTAGCGATGCTGATTCAGCGTGACGACCAAAAACGCTTTATCGCGGTTGGACGCTCTTAAGCTAGATAGATTTTCATTGCTTTTTCGTTGTTTTTCATAGACCTTACTCCCTCGCTTGCCCTGTCTTTGGACAGGGCGTCTTTTTGGTGGAAAGGGAAAATAATTTTAATAAGGTCTGGGTAAATCACCTAATTCCACAAACACACTCTTGACTTGGGTATAGTGCTTAATCGTTTCTAAGCCATTCTCGCGTCCAATCCCTGACTGTTTATAACCACCGACTGGCATTTCCGCAGGTGATGGACCATAAGTATTAATCCAACAAATGCCGGCTTGTAGCTGTGCAATCACTCGATGCGCTCTTGATAAATCGGTGGTGAAAATCCCTGCGGCTAAACCATAGTTGGTCTTGTTAGCACGCTGAATGACTTCATCCTCCTCTTTGAATTTCAGTACCGACATAACCGGGCCAAAAATTTCATCCTGTGTATGCTGCATTTCATCGCTGCAATCCGCAAAAATCGTCGGCTGTACGAAATAGCCTTTATCTAAACCTTGGCTGATTTCACGCTCGCCACCGCAAACCAAACGCGCGCCTGCTTGTTTAGCCAAATCGATATAGTGCAAAACCTTTTGCAGATGGGTAGCTGAAACTAAAGCCCCAACTTGTGTATTCATGTTGGTCGGGTCACCAATGACCATTTGCTTGGTGATGGCTGCAGTTTTTTCTAAGAACTCCTCATAAATACTTTCATGCACAAATACACGCGTACCATGCGTACACACCTCGCCCTGAGTATAAAAATTGGCTAAGAGTGCACCATGTACGGCATTGTCTAATTTCGCATCAGGAAAAATAATTAAGGGTGATTTGCCACCCAGCTCTAAGGTGACATCTTTGATAGTAGTAGCTGCATTGGTGAGAATTTTACTACCGGTCACCGTCGAGCCAGTGAAGGAAACCTTAGCAATTTTTGGATGTTGGGTTAAGGCTGTCCCGACCCGATAATCCCCCTGTACCACATTGAAAACACCCTTCGGTAAACCTGCTTCCGTATAGATTTCAGCGAGTTTCAAAGTTGATAGGGGTGTCACTTCTGAAGGCTTATACACCATCGCATTGCCACAAGCCAAAGCCACCGCCGATTTCCAACAGGCAATTTGCATCGGATAATTCCACGCACCAATCCCTGCACAAACACCTAAAGGCTCGCGGCGGGTATAAAAGAACTTACCGTTACCTAAATCCTGATAGCTGCCTTGAATACTCGCCGCTAAGCCTGCGTAGTACTCAATCACATCTGCACCAGTAACAATATCAACCGCAATCGCTTCTTGCAGCGGCTTACCCGTATCTTGGACTTCCAAGAGTGCCAATTCGGCATTGCGCTCACGCAGCAAAGCAACTGCTTTATTTAAAATCCGCCCCCGCTCCATCCCACTGAAACGTGACCATTCTGCAAAACCTGTTTCAGCGGCTTGTACCGCTTTATTCACATCCTCCACTGAAGCCTGCTGCACACTCGCTAGCACTTCACCCGTTGCGGGATTAATTGAATCAAAGGTTTCGCCCGAGGTAGCATTTTGGTACTGACCGCCGATATACAGTGCTTGTGGGCTTGAATAATGCATAGATTTTCCTGCTCTGTGGTTAGGTTTGCTTTTCGTACTGGCAAGTATAAACTGCTGCCAGAGGAGAATGTTAGGTTTATAAAAGCCTGCATTAGCAGAACAATTATCGTCTACTTAGGAGGAATATATGAGTTTGAAAAAACTGACTGCGCTTGCTTTGATCCTTGCTTCATCTTTAGGAGTTAGTGCCCAAGCTGCTGAACCTGAATCTTGCAGCAAAGTGCGCTTCGCCGACGTAGGCTGGACAGACATCACCGCTACTACTGCTCTCGCCTCAACCCTACTTACTGCCTTGGGTTATGAACCTTCCTCACAAGTCCTCTCTGTTCCGGTTAGCTATGCCAGCTTAAAAAATAAAGATATTGATGTTTTCCTTGGTAACTGGATGCCGACCATGAAAGCCGATATCCAACCTTACTTAGATGATAAAACCGTCGAATCCTTAGGTGCGAATTTGGAGGGTGCTAAATACACGCTCGCGGTACCTAAATATCTGTATGAGAAGGGTTTAAAAACTTTCGCTGATATTGCCAAGTTTAAAGAAGACTTGAATGGTGAAATCTATGGGATTGAGCCGGGTAATGATGGTAATCGTCTCATTCAAAGCATGATTGATGGCGACAAATTTGGCCTGAAATCCTTCAAGATGGTCGAGTCCTCTGAGCAAGGCATGTTGGCACAAGTTGAACGGGCGATTAAGCGCAAAGAAGGCGTGTTGTTCTTAGGTTGGGAACCCCACCCAATGAATAATAAATTTGAATTAGCCTATTTGGAGGGCGGTGATGAAGTCTTCGGTCCGAATTTAGGTGGCGCTACGATTTATACCAATGTGCGTGCGGGTTATCTAACTGAATGCCCGAATGTGGGAAAACTCATTAGTAATCTGAAGTTTACTCTACCGCTCGAAAATCAAATCATGGGTTCAATCTTAGATGATAAAAAAGAAGCCAATGATGCCGCTAAAGACTGGTTGAAAAAGAATCCTGATGCTATCAAGCCTTGGCTAGAAGGTGTCACCACCAAAGATGGTAAAGATGCGACCGAGGCCGTTAAAAAAGCGCTCGAACTCTAAGTAAGGTAGGTGTCTATGGATTGGCTCACAGAACATAAACTCCCCATTGGTAAATGGTTAGGCCAAGGGGTTGATCTTCTGAATCAACATGCTTCTGGCTTTTTCGATAGTATGTCGATGGTGTTGGAAACCATCCTCAATGGCACTACCACAGCACTCCTGTGGATACCAGCATGGCTGTTAATTGCAGGTATTGCCAGTTTAGCTTGGTGGTTGCATCGTAGTTGGGGCTTAGTAGTTTTTGTTGTGTTGTCTTTACTGCTGATTGTCAATTTGGGCTATTGGCAGGAAACCATAGAAACCTTAGTGCTCGTTTTATATGCAACTTTACTCTGTATGCTGATTGGTGTGCCGCTCGGGATTGCAGCGGCGCATCATCCGCTGCTTTACACGATTTTGCGTCCCATTTTGGACTTGATGCAGACCATTCCAACCTTCGTTTATTTGATTCCAACCTTGATTCTGTTTGGCTTAGGGGTAGTGCCAGGGCTGATTTCCACGATTATTTTTGCACTGGCCGCGCCTGTGCGGCTGACTTGGCTGGGAATTTCAAGTGTGCCGAATACCTTGATTGAAGCAGGAAAATCCTTTGGCTGCTCAAAGAGTCAATTGCTGTGGCGGATTGAATTGCCACATGCGATGCCTACCATTATGGCGGGTTTGACCCAGTGCATTATGCTGTCGCTATCAATGGTGGTCATTGCCGCTTTAGTGGGCGCAGATGGTTTAGGTAAACCAGTGGTGCGCGCCCTCAATACGGTGAATATTGAGAAAGGCTTTGAGGCAGGTTTAGCCATAGTAATTCTAGCGATTTTACTGGATCGCATCTTCAAGCAACCTGTTAAACAACCAGCAGGAGCGCACTAAATGGCTGCGGTTGAATTCAAACATGTCGATGTAATTTTCGGCAAAGATCAAAAGCGGGCGGCTGCGCTACTCGATCAAGGCAAAACTCGTCAGGAAATTCTGGCGGAAACCGGTTCAGTCTTAGGTGTGGCAGATGCTAGCCTCACCGTCGAAGAAGGCACGATTTGTGTGCTGATGGGATTATCAGGTTCGGGTAAATCTTCGTTGTTACGTTGTGTGAATGGCTTAAACCCAGTGACTCGCGGTGAGCTATTAATTGCGCACCAAGGTAGCAACGTGGATATGGGGAAAATTTCGAGCAGTAAATTGCGCGAATTACGCCGTGATCGGATTGCGATGGTTTTCCAGCAGTTTGGCCTATTACCTTGGTGCACGGTGCGGGAAAATGTTGGCTTTGGCTTATCGGTTAAAGGTGTACCTAAGGACGAAGTCAATCGCATCGCTAATGAGAAATTAGCCTTGGTAAACCTTTCGGACTGGGCGGACAAGCAAGTGAATGAGTTGTCAGGCGGGATGCAGCAACGGGTGGGTTTGGCGCGTGCTTTTGCCACCGATGCGGATATTCTCTTAATGGACGAACCCTTTTCCGCCCTTGATCCCTTGATTCGTGATCGCTTGCAAGATGAACTCTTAGAGCTACAAAAAAAGCTCAAACGCACGATTATTTTCGTCAGCCACGATCTGAATGAAGCTCTCAAACTCGGCAATCAAATCGTCATTATGGAAAGTGGACGGATTATTCAGGCGGGGACAGCGCGGGATATTATTTTCAAACCTGCCAATGAATACGTGCGACGCTTTGTGGCGAATATCAATCCCTTGCATGTACTTTATGCGGGTGTGTTGATGCGTCCCCTCAGTCAATTTAGTCGTACTCAAGATCAAATCACGTTGGATGATGATTGGATTTTGCAATTTGATGCCACCAATAATCCTGTTAGTTTGCGCTTAAAGGGTCAAGATCATGTTATGCACAGCGTTGATTTTGATACATGGATGCAAGATGTAGTCGAGGTAGCGCAACAAAGCAATCAGCCTTTATTGGTTACTCAAGAGGATAAAGTGGTAGGGGTTATCCATCACAAAGACATTCTGCAAAGCCTCTTACGCCAAACTGATTTAAGCACTGAACAGCCTATGTAATCAGGAGGAAAGTATGTCCAGCCTAACACGACGCGAAGCTTTAAAGACCCTATTAACGGCTTTAGCCATTCCCATCGCCTCGCAAGCAGAATGGGCATTTGCAGAGAGCAGTTTGCCGCAAATCGCTGGACAGCTTTATTTCCTTAAACCCACCGACGCTGACTATGCACAGCGCCGACAAATCTTTAATAAGCGTATTGGCCTAATGCCGCGCCTGATTGCGGTGTGCTTATCCGATAAGGGGGTACAAACGGCCATACAGTATGCCGCTGCGAATAATTTACCTGTTTCAGTAAAAAGCGGTGGACACTGCTTTGAAGGTTATAGCCTGAATAATAATGGCTTACTGATTGATCTATCTTTATTGAAAAGCTTTAAGTATGCCACCACCGACAAATCCTTTACTACGCGCCCCGGTGCCAAACTCGGCGATGTCTATGCTTATCTGGCACAGTTTAAGCGTTTAATTCCGGCAGGGTCTTGCGCAGGTGTTGGAGTAGCAGGTTTAACCTTAGGTGGCGGTTATGGCTTCTTTGCACGGCAATTGGGTTTAACTTGTGACAGTTTAACGCGGGTAAAACTAGTCGATGGGCAAGGTAAGCTATTAGATTCTAAAGACAATGCCGAGCTGCTCTGGGCCTGTAAAGGTGGCAATAATGGCAGCTTAGGTATTGTCACTGAATTACAATTTAAGACTCACCCGACCCCTGCTAACTTTACTCATTACCGCTTTAAATATCGTAGCTTAACCGCTAACAAAGTGAGTGCTTTAGCGGAGCGTTGGTTTAGTTTGATGCCTAATTTACCCACGACTTGTTATTCCTCATGGGTACTGGGGCCAACACAGCTCACGATTCTGATCACTGATATGGCGGAGCGATCTTCACCACCCTTACAAACTATTTTGCGACAATTAGGCAAAGATGCTTCCACCGTACAAGGCGCGCAGAAAGACGAATTCTTACGCGGTATTCAGCGCTTTCGTGGCGGCACTGAGCCTATGTATTTTAAGAATGTCTCAGCAGGTTACTACAATAGCTATACTGATATTAAAGCTGTGTTGCCTAGTCTTTTTATGCAAATGCAAGCTTCCCCGCTGAAACAGAATCTGCTGCAGATCAATACCTTAGGTGGTGCGATTCGTGATGGTTTTAGGGCGGATAGTGCTGCTTATCCGCATCGAAATTACGCCTATTTAGGTGAGTTTCAAGTTTACTATCAGCGTTCTAGTGATACAGCTAAAGCTGAATTTTTTGTCAACCAGGTGCAGCAACAACTCACCCAAGCAGGCATCAAAGCACATTATGCCAACTACCCTGATATTGGCTTAAAGAATTGGCCACAAGCTTATTATGCAGACTCTTATCCACGCTTACAGGCTTTAAAGCGTAAGCTTGATCCTAATAACCTCATTCAGCATCCACAAAGCATTCGTAGCTAAATCGGAGTTTTTTTTATGAATTCAGTCAACCGCGCTACCGCGATTGGTTTTATTTCTATTGTTTTATGGGGCATGTTGGCACTTTTAACCAGTCTCACCAATGGCAAAATCCCCCCCTTTCAGATGCTTGCGATGACTTTTGCGATTGCTTTTTTGTTGATGTTGGGTAATTGGTTACGCCAGGGTAAAACGGGTTTGGAATATACTCGCCAACCAGTGCTGGCTTGGTTGTTAGGTGTAGGTGGTTTATTTGGCTATCACTTCTTGTATTTTCTAGCGATGGCACATGCACCTGTGGTCGAGGTGAGTTTAATTTCTTATTTATGGCCGCTGTTGATAGTTTTATTCTCAGCGTTGCTCCCTGGCGAGCAATTATCCAAATTTCATTTAATCGGCGCTGTGTTAGCCCTAGTGGGCTGTTGGGTATTGATTGGTGGCGGTAGCTCTGGGTTTAGCTCTAACTATTTAACCGGTTATTTAGCCGCACTGGCTTGTGCCTTTTTATGGTCGAGCTATTCGGTAGCCAGCCGTTTAGTAAAACAAGTGCCTACCGATGCAGTCGGGTGGTTTTGTGGTGTTACCGCAGTTTTAGGCTTAAGCTGCCATTTGCTGTGGGAAACCACCGTGTGGCCGGCTGATTGGGTGGAATGGTTGGGTGTCATTGGATTAGGTTTAGGCCCCGTCGGTATCGCCTTTTTCACTTGGGACTATGGCGTGAAGCATGGCAATTTGCAGTTGCTAGGTGTGCTCTCGTATGCAGCGCCTTTGATCTCGGTCGTGATGCTGATTTTAGCTGGCAAAGCCGAACCGACTTTAAGTGTTCTGTTTGCTTGTCTTGCTATTGTGGGTGGTGCTTTTATCGCTGGTCAGAGTAAAAAATCTCGCTAAAGGCTACTCATCGCAATCACAAGAATCGTCCTCATCCAGCTCCACATCAGCAACTTCAGTGTTGTCATACTCGATATAAGTGGGATACTCGTTGACAGGGTTTTCCTCTATATAAGTGATTTGGGCATCTGGATAGTAGTTAGTGTTGACTGGTTGCTGAGCATTAAACAAGGCAGATTGGGCTTGTACATTGGCGTACCACATGGCTGAACCACCCGCAAACATGTTGGTACTATCCGCCTTGACTATGGGAAGAGTTCCCAACAGAAATATGCTTAAACATAAAGGCCTAAATAACATCAATTTGCTCCCTAAAATCTTGCTTTCATTAATTAAATATAGCACCCGAACCCTTAGCTATTTAAGGAAATTTTTATGAATTTTGATGAAGTGATTGATCGCCGGCATACGAACTGTATGAAATGGGACTCAATGCAGCAATTCTATGGCGTTTCGCCAGACACTGGCCTTGCGATGTGGGTTGCCGATATGGACTTTCGTCCGCCGCCTGCGGTCACTGCCGCGTTAAAAGCGGAACTTGAGCATGGTGTGCATGGTTATTTCGGCGATGAATCCGCTTACAAAACTGCCATTAGTGATTGGATGCAAAAACGCCACCAATGGGCAGTTGATCCCGAATGGATTAAAACAGTACACGGCTTAGTCGCAGGTACTGCTTTATGTATTCAAGCCTTCACCCAAATAGGCGATGGCATTATTTTATTTACACCGGTTTATCATGCCTTTGCGCGCACGATTAAAGCTAATCAACGTCAAGTGCTAGAATCCCCTTTAAAGATTGATGCGAGCGGCTTATATCGCATGGATTTAACCAGCTTAGCTCAACAGCTCACTGGCAAAGAAAAAATGGTAATTCTCTGTTCACCGCATAATCCGGGTGGGCGAGTGTGGTCAGTGGAAGAATTAGCGGAGTTGGCTGAATTCTGTTTAAAACATGACCTGCTGTTAGTTTCTGATGAAATTCACCACGACCTAGTCTTTAAAGGTTACAAACATACCGTTATGCCATTGGCAGCCCCACAGATTCGAGAGCGTTTAATCATGCTCACTGCAACCACCAAAACCTTCAATATTGCGGGTGGTTTAACCGGTAATGCGATTATTGAAAACCCAGAGCTGCGTAACCAGTTTAGTCAGGCCATGTTAGCCGCTGGTAGTTCGCCGAACCGATTTGGTGTCTTGGTTTCAACCGCCGCTTATGCTCAGGGCGAAACTTGGCTTGAAGGTTTATTGGACTATCTAGACGGAAATCGCCGTTTATTTGATGCTGGGATTGAGCAGATTAGAGGCTTAAGGTCGATGCATTTAGAGGCGACTTATTTAGCTTGGGTCAACTTTGCTGAAACGGGTTTAAGCCCGCAGCAAGTGATTGATAAAGTGCAAAAAGAAGCAGGGATTGCTACCAGTTATGGTTCTACTTTTGGCAGCGGTGGCGAAACTTATTTACGCTTTAATCTCGCCACGCCACGCAGTCGAATTGAACAAGCTTTAGAACGCCTAAAAGCAGTATTTAACTAATTTAGGCCGCACGCTTTTGCACTAACCAGAAGCGTGCGATTAACCCAAAGACTAAACCCCAAAAAGCACTACCTAAGCCCAACAAACTAATCCCAGAAGCAGTTACTAGAAATACGATCAACGCCGCTTCGCGCTCGCTACTGTCAGCCATTGCAGCCTGCAGGCTATTCGCAATCGTGCCAATTAAAGCAAAGCCCGCAATGGCTAAAATCAAAGCTTGGGGAAAAGATAAAAATAAGCTGGTAATACTCGCACCAAATAAGCCGGCTAGCAGATAAAACAAGCCTGCACTAAAACTGGCCAAATAACGCTTCGATTTATCTTTATCGACGTCTTCACCCATACAAATGGCTGCAGTAATCGCCGCTAAGTTATAGGCATAACCACCAAAGGGAGCAAGCATCATCGTGGTTAAACCCGTGAAACCAATCGTTTTGGATAAGGGTGCTTCATAGCCATTGGCTTTTAAAACTGCCACCCCGGGAATATTCTGCGAAGCCATTGTCACAATAAAGAGCGGCAAACCCACGCCAATTAAAGCCTCTAAACGAATTTCTGGTATCACAAAAACCGGCTGTGCCCATTGTAAAGACAACTTACTTAAATCCATCAAGCCGCTAAACCAAGCAATGAGCATCCCCATTAGTAAGGTGAGGGGAATGGCATAACGCGGCAATAGACGTTTCATTAATAAGAAAGTCGCAAACATACCACCCACTAACAATGGCTCTTGTTGCAAAGAGACGAAAGCACTTAAACCAAACTTTAGCAGCACCCCCGCCAATATGGCAGCAGCCAGTGGCAAAGGAATCAAATGCATGAAGCGTTCAAACCAACCCGCGTAACCAATGATGGCAATCAATAAACCACAAAGGATAAAAGCAGCCGTAGCTTCGGGTAGCGAGACACCCGCAAGGCTGGTCACCAGTAAAGCTGCACCTGGTGTCGACCAAGCCGTTAGCAGCGGAATTCGATAATACAACGAGAGCGAAATACTTGAGACCGCCATGCCAATGCCTAAAGCCCACATCCATGAGGCAATTTGTGCCTCAGTCGCCCCCACCGTATGGGCGGCTTGGAAAATGATGGCGGCTGAACTGGTATAACCGACTAAAACAGCGACAAACCCAGCAATTAAATGGGCTAAGGAAAAGCCTTTAAACATAAACAGAGCTCTGAACTGTGGGAATTTTGCATTGTAGTGATGTATAGAAGTGAAAGGCAAAGTTCTAGTTGACTAGAGCATTCATCATCTGACCTAAAGCACGGATTTGTTTTCCTTGCTTATCCGCATAATGCTCTCCGCTATAGCCCCACCAATCCCAACAGGCTTGAAAATTACGCTGCGCGTCTGCAGTGAAGCTAGCACCTAACCAAACTTTGGTTTGTGGATAAAGCACGATCAGATTATTACTTTCTGCCCAAGCATTATAACCAGCTTGGGTATAGAACATATCACCAATTAAATCTTCGGTTTGTGAGCAGCCATGCAAAGCAATATGTAATTTACAACGTGCACCATTTTTACAGGCAGTGGGAATATAAATATGTGCATTGCGATGCATGCTAATGCTCGGATCTTTGGGGTCAAAGAACGCTTGTTGATCAAAGGTATGGAGGTTAGTGGATTTAGCCTCAGTTTTGGTGTGGAGTGAGCCATAAATCTGCTGAAGTAAAGCACCCGCGGCATCTAAATCACAATCATTGATAAACGGTGGCAAAGCTAATTTGCAGGCACCGCCATAACTATCAGTAATCATCCCGTGGCTAGCATTGGGATTTTTAATATAGGCAATGTTTTCAGCAGGCATAAAAGACTGATAGTAAGCATTTAGACTATCCATCACCTGTGTTGGTACTAGTGGGTCTTTTGCACCGGAAAACATCCAAACTTTTTGCCTGGCTAAATAAGTAGGATCATCAATTAAACCAGCCTGAGCCAAACGTTTAGTTTCACGGACGGAAAAATCTACATCAGGGTTTGCACTTCGCTTCCAAAGTGCAGGCGTCGTATGAGTACAGACACTTAGCATGGTATACATACCAGTGAAATCCAGCCAACGTGCTAAGTATTTACCGGCAGCACAGCGATAAGGACCACCCGCAATCACCCCCGCCCCCATAATATTTTGGGAATAAATGATTTGTAATTGCACCGCCATAAACGCTCCAGAAGACACACCTGACACTGAGGTTTGTTCGGGGTCAATATTGAGCGGCTTGCTTAGTTCAACTAAAGATTCTGCCTTACTTGAGACTGAAATAAACATCAAACCAGTTAGTAAACTTAACTTAGCAACTAATTTTAACTTAGAAAAAAATGTATTTAACAATTAAAACTCACTAATAACCTTAATTTCAAAATAAATTTATTTAATAAAAAACTTTAATAACAAACCATATCAGTATAGCTTTTTAATCAAAGCTATTTTTAAATCACTCTTTTTAAAAAAACTGCAGATAGTAAAAGCAAAACTGCCTTTTATCAAAAACCTATTTGCCTATTACCAATCTATAAAACTAAGCTAAAGCGAGTAACAAGGAGTGAAACATGATTAACAGCACAAATAATTTTCCATCAACAGCCAATAATTTGCAGACTGATAGCTTAGGTACTAAGCAGCAAATATCAAGTTCGGTTTTTAACCCTACTGCAAACTTATCTCAACTTCCTATCATGCAATTGCTATTTAGCTTGATTATAAGCATTTTACAGCAACTTCTTAGCCAACTCATGCAGCAAGCAAATACAGATAAACCCGAACAGCCAGATAATGAAACACCTGGCGCAACTGACTCGGGAAATCCTAGTCCTTTAAACAATATCAGCGATAATCAGAATGCAAAAATCTTAATACTTCACAAAGATATTATTACACCAGAAATTATTGATTATGCTGAGAAAAATGATTTGACACGCCCCTATGTTATTAGCGATGAAGATGGCTCTGGTAGTATTTCAGCTGGAGATTTCCTATTAGTAGGCAGCCAAGCTGAAGGCAACTTTCAAAAACGAGTTTTATCTGCAGATGATATATCACTAATCAACTCACCTGGTGCTATCGACTCTGGCAATCCGAGTCCGCTAAATAATATAAATAATCAACAAGATGTCAACATTCGCTTTCTTTTTAAGGACTTAATCACCCCAGAGATTATTGAGCGCACTAAAGACTTTACAAGACCTTATGTGATCAGTGACGATGATAATTCTGGCTCTATTTCGGTGGGAGATCGTTTATTAGTGGGTGATAATATCCATGGTGATCTACAAGAGCATAAATTGACTGTTGATGATCTAGGCAAGATTAATGGTGGATCTTTAGGCACCAGCAATAATTAATAAACTCTTTTAGGCATATATTCAGGCTAAATACGTCATCGATGAGTATTTAGCTTTTTGGCTTACTATCCAAATCCACTAAAGCTTAGGCAACTTATCGACTAACCCAATAAATTATTGAGCTTATTTGGCAGCCACCTTTGGCTGTGATAGTGATAAACATGTTTTTATTTATTATAGAAGTGGCTCTATGCAGTGGTTAGTTAAAGCTCTAAAAACCAACAAAGGCTTCATTTTCTTCCTCTTCCTCATGTTCGCTTTTCGTAGCTCAATTGCTGATTGGAATACCGTACCAACAGGTTCGATGAATCCAACCATTGTGGAAGGTGATCGAATTTTAGTAAATAAAGCGGCCTATGATCTGCGCCTACCTTTTACCCATCTTACTTTATTGAAATACGCTGACCCAGCGCGGGGCGATATTATTGTGTTTGATTCAGCAGTATCGGAAAAGCGTTTGGTTAAACGCGTGATTGGTTTGCCGGGTGACAGCATTGCTATGCGCAATAATGTGTTGTGGCTTAATGGCAAAAAGCTCGGCTATGAAAATCTAGCACACTCGCCGCTTAGTAATGATCGGGAAGAGAATTTATTAGGTCTTAAACACGCGATTCGTACTAAACCTCAAGGCTCTGATCTGTCTAGCTTTAGCCCTGTACAAATTCCAGCAGGCTTCTATTTAGCTTTAGGGGATAATCGGGATAATAGTGCAGATTCACGTGTGATTGGCTTAGTGCCACGGGCTGAAATTATTGGCCGAGCGCGTAATGTAGTGATGTCTCTCGATTATGAACATTATTATCTGCCGCGCTCTGAGCGCTTTTTTAAAAGCTTATAAACAAAGAGCTGTGGCTTAGCACCGTTTTTCCCATTGCTATAAAGATGGGAAAAACTGGAGCTGATACTTAATAAAAATAAATTAAATCAACCACTTAAGAACCTTACACTTCAAAACAATTTAGTTTTCTAAACGCTCTACTAATTGCTTTAAGCTATTCAACTCAGCATTAAACTCTTCTTGTAAGCGCTCGATTTCACCCAAAATCTGTGATTTCAATTCACTGCGATCTTGTTTAGATTGCACGATAGAATCTAGCTCAAGAATCGCTTTAGAGAGTACGGGCGAAACCTCATAAACCAACTCAGCCTGACTGAGTGCACCATTACTCACCTGAGTACGTTGCGAGCGACCAAAAGTATAACTGCGCACTACTGGCAAAAATGAACCCTTCGGACGCTCATAGCGAATCCGCAAAATATCCATGTCAGGACGTGGCTGAGTTAAGGTATAACCAATGATCTGCAGTGGATTCTGTACGCCCATCGAACTTAAAGTCGAATATTGACTCATTGCGCTGCTCCTTTATCGTTAATATCAGTCGCTTAGTTAGTGTAACGTAAAAACCTCAAGCGCTGATGAATTCGTCATATTCAATCAGGGAATAGTGCCGAATATCACCGAATAATCTGTGCATAGTCTTGGATTTAAAAATGCTACCATAGTTTGCATTGCGCATTGCTGTAGGAAGCCTCTATGAAATTCGCTACGTTCAATCTGTTTCAATATGTTGCCCCCCATTTTTACTGGTATCAGCGTGAACCACGGAACACTTATACTGAGGCAGAATGGGCACAAAAACAGGCTTGGATTAGCCAAAGTCTAGCAACAATGGCCGCGGATGTGGTTGGCTTTCAAGAGGTGTTTAGCTTCGCTGAATTACAGGCTTTGTGTGCAAGCGCAGGTTATCCTTATTTTGCGACGGTGGATGTTCCAGGTACGCTCCCCGATGATGATCATGTGTTTATGCGCTCAATTGTGGCTTTAGCTTCACGTTTCCCACTGAAAAATCTTCGTAGCGTACCTATGCAAGCGGAAGTGCAAACCGAGCTCTTCCTCCCCAATGGTTTTCAATTTAGTCGCCTGCCAGTGTGCGCCGAAGTCGAATCCCCCGAACTTGGCGAAGTGACTGTGTATGTAATGCATCTCAAATCTAAGCGTGCCGCTAGTCTCGATATTAGCTATATGGAGGATATTTCTTGGGAAGAACGGGGTCGTGATACTTTATTGCGGTTATCCAGAGCCAATGTAGCCTCTCTCTTACAACGTGGTGCGGAAGCCACGTTGATTTATCACAGTGTGAGTGCCGATTTAAAAAGCAATCGCCAGCGCCAAATTGTGGTAATGGGTGACTTGAATGATGATCAACGTTCAACGCCCTTCGAAGCCATCACTATGCAAGATAAAATCTATGCGATTGGTGGAGTTGAGCAAGAACAGTGGCCTGAAGATTTAATTCCTAAACTACATGATTTTCGTTTAAGTGATAGTTTCCGTGTAGCTCCTACTATGCGCCAATCAGCGCGCCCGTTTACGCATATTCATCACGGTGCGGGCAGTTGCTTAGATCATATTCTCGTTTCCAATTCGTTGAACCCACAGAACGGCCGTGCAGTCGCCGAAGTACTGGATTATCAAGTCCTCAACAAGCATTTAGATGATGATGGTATTCCAAATCGTGTGCAGTCGGATCATGGGCAAGTATGCATTACCCTCATTCCAACCCATGACCAAGCCAATGAGCCACAAGTGGGTAGTCCGGTTATTTATCGCGACCCGACCCACTTAGCAACCCGTCAAGATTTTATTGATTTAGCGGGTGGTATCTATCAATCCAGCAAGCATTTCCGTCAATGGAGCAGTGCGGACAAATGGGATCATTTCTGGTCTTTCTTTTTTGATAGTGCTTACGGTTGGGTTCCCTCGATTTATGGCTCAGTGCCAGTGGATGAGCTGTATCAGAAACAACGTCATAGTATTGAACATGTGATTCCACTCGATTTTCTTGACCGCTATTTAGCCTATAAACACCAGCCCCGCCATGTACGCAATGGTGCCACCGTCAATCCATTCAATTTTGCGCCTTCAGAAAGGGGCTTAAATGCTAAGCGCTCCAACTTCGCCTTTGATTTTGATGGCGACAAAATTGTGCGCCCATTTAATCTTGATCTTCAGCCCGAAGCCTTTGAACGCACCGGCTTTGACAAAGATAATGAATGGGTAATTCCTTCGCGCAATCGCGGCGATGTGGCGCGCGCGCTACTGTATATGTTGCTGGTATATGGGATTGATGAACTGTATGAGCGACATATCGATACTCTTGTCCATTGGGCAAAAATCGATATGCCGAGTGCTTGGGAGTTAGCCTACAACAACTGGGTACATGGTCGTTTAGGTATTCGTAACCCACTCATTGATACGCCCGAAAAAGTCCTGCCACTCTTAAATAACAAAGAACTAATGCATGCGATGGTGCTGCGCGAAGGCAAACCTCAAGACCAAATTTGATCCAAGTATTTCGCGGCTAGAATCGTATCGCGTAAAGCATAGCGGGGAGTTTGCATGGACAGATGACAGCCTTCCCGCCGCAATACAGGTTTAATCATACTAGCTTGCTGGCGGAAACTAATCAGGTATTTGCCAGTATTTTCGTAAGGCTCGATTTTCTCAATATCCGCAATATGCGTAATCGCACTCACAGGGGCTACTTGATAAGCGGCTAAATGCTTAATCTTATGCAGATGTTTCTGTTGAATACGCACTGCAAACCATTGTTGATCTGCTAAGAAAGTTTTCTCCATGCCCTCTTCTTTCACGGGCACAACTAAGGTATCGAAAGTCTCTACCTCAATTTGCTTAGTCGCCAATAAGCGTTTTTGCCATTCAGTGAGCTTGTCTTCAGGTTTAGGCGGCGTAAATGCATTAATCCCGAGCATCGGTAAGATCAAGAGCATATCTGCTAAGAAAGCTTGAGCCGTCGCCCGTGCCACCGGCGACATGGTAGGCGACATCGGCGTATTTTTATTTAGGAGCACTGCACGATTATATTGCTGTGCCAAATTAACCAAAGCATGTTCTAAAAACTGAACTTCGGTTTTGCCAATTTTGTGGTTCTGATCGAAGAAATAAATCCCCCAGTCCCAGCCTTCTTTATTCGCCACATGCTTACGTAAACGCTCACCCAAAGGGTCGGCTTCACCAATATAAATGGTTTCCTCGGCGGCATTGCCCACCAAAACATAAACACCCGCCTGATTAAAACCAGGTTCGTATTTAAGGTTAGCAAACAGCTCTTTAGGGAAGACCACCCCATAGCCTGACCAATTGGATTTATCCACATGGCGAATCCCTTGCGGGTCGCCAGTGGTTGCAAATACGGTAATGGAAAAAGGGGCTTGCATGCCTTAGGACTTAGCTCCGATCAACTCGATTTGATAGCCATCCGGGTCTTCTAGGAAAGCAATAATCGTCGTGCCTGCATTCATTGGGCCTGCTTCGCGAATAATCTTGCCACCGGCCGCACGCATCTTTTCACAAGCGGCGTACACATCCGGCACTTCAATCGCGATATGCCCAAAAGCCGTACCCAATTCGTATTCAGCTACACCCCAATTGTAGGTTAGCTCTAGGACAGTACTATTCGATTTCTCGCCATACCCCAAAAAGACCAAAGTAAACTCACCCGCGGGATAATCTTGGCGGCTCAGCTCACGCATGCCTAACACTTGGGTATAAAACTGTACTGCACGATCTAAGTCACCCACGCGCAGCATTGTGTGTAAAATTCGCATTCTGGCTCTCGCATTAAGTTTAAAAAACTATGGTAGCGCAAATCGACTAGGGTGGAAAAAATGCTTTCTCAGCTTGTGGGCAAGCCCTACCATAAGCATCTTTGGCTCACAACAAGGATAAAACGTGAATTGGCTAATGCGCTGGCTCATCAATTTAGGCTTACTGGCAGCGCTTTGTTTATTCGCTACTGGCGTGTTCGCCCCTTTAATGGAGTTAGAAAAATTTTGGGTCTTTAAAAACCAATTTTCGCTCTACTCCGGCCTGCAAGACTTATGGCAGCAAGGCGAACATTTTCTGTTTATCTTTTTATTTTTGTTTAGCATCCTTACCCCCCTGGTCAAAATCTTTGGCCTCGCCTTAGTAGTAAATAGTAGCGCAGGCTATCAGCAGCGCCATAAATTATTTCTGCAGATATTAGCCGTTTGGGGCAAATGGTCGATGTTGGATGTGTTCGTTGTAGCGCTGTTATTTGTAGCCGTTAAATTGGGTGCACTTGCGAATATTACCGTGCATTATGGTTTGTATCTGTTTGCAGGCTCCGTGATTTTAGTGCATGTCTTAAGTCTATATTTGTATTTAGATAGTAAACGTACTTGAGCTAAATCCAAATTAGGCTCTAAGCTAGCAACTTTAAAAATCACTACTTGCGAGCACTCATCATGAAAGTCTTCCCTATCCTAATCCTAGCCACTTTATTCTCTACCAGTACCAGTTACGCGGCTGGTTTCGATTGCAGCAAAGCCAAAAGTCCTACAGAAAAAACCATTTGCAACACCACTAGCCTCTCAGACTTAGATGAAATTCTCGTACTAAGCTTTAATAAAGCCGTCGCGGGCAGTGCTGATGCGAAAGCCTTAAAAACCGCACAGCAAACTTGGTTAAAAACGCGCGAAGCCTGTGCGAGTAATGGCGCATGCATTACTAAAGCCTACACCTCACGGCTTAGTGAATTGATTAATCTAGTCGCCAAGAATCAGCAATCAGTAGCTACAACTAGCTCTAATCCACCAGCCAAATCAGCAACATCTACTCAACAAACTGCAAATACCCCGTCTGTACCTACCCCAAGCCCTAAACCAGCAGGTAAAACCCTGACTGGTACAATTATTGGTTATGAATGTGGCGATAATTGCTATCTGACGGTAAAAGATGAGCAAGGCACTGAACATGTGGCTTTATGCACGGCTCCTCAATGCAATAGTTGGAATGAAGTGGCTGCTATGCCTAAGAGCTTCTTGAAGAAAAAAGTGCAGGTCAGTGTTGGGCGTGCCAAGCAATATGATGGAGCTGGTAATGAAATGGGTGAAATGGACGCGTTTGATAGCATCACATTTTTACCTTAAAAGCATGTTAGACTAGCCCAGCCATTATAAAAAAACAGGAGATAAAACATGGGCTTCTCTTATCTCAAGCTAATTCAGGTTAGCTTGTTTTCCCTCTTAGCTTTGAGCTTTAGCACGCAAGCGGCGGGTAATATTCAGGGCAAACGCTTTCAAGATTGGGGGGGTAATTGCCAAGTGACTGAGCAAGTTCAACATTGTTATTTAGAGCAAGTGCTGCACGATGGTGAGCAAAAAGTCATGGTTAGTGTAATTGGCTATCTGCCTAACCAAAAAGTGCCTAGCATGGCTTTTGAATTGCCACCGAATATTCATTTACCAGCGGGCTTCACTTTAAGTCTGGATGAGCGTCCCGTCACTCGTTTCAAAGGTAAATGTAGTGTTCAGCGGTGTACTGCCAGTTTTCAGCTAAGCCCGCAAATCCTGCAGCAATTTCAAACAGGTCAAGCAGCCACACTTTCGTATTTATCGACACCTAATCAACGCCCAGTAACTTTACCTTTATCGCTGATGGGGATTACTGCTGGTTTGAATGCCTTAAAATAAAATCCTCATCCAAACAGGGCAGAGTTTCTGCCCTGCTTTTAAGCAACTACTAACTAATTCTGCAAATGTACATTCGAGGCTAAGAAAGCATTCTCTTGTACATCTTTAATAGTAGTATTGCGCTGAATCACCTCTGACAGGGTGAGATTATTTAAATCTTTAAGCTGCTGCCCTGAGAATTGATTCTCGTACCAGAAACGGTCGCCATCCCGTAACGCTTCAAACTGATTGCTTAGGATCGCAGTAAAAGTCTCACCTGCTAAAGAATCACCCGTGGGACTTTCAGATAAACCTGCTATCCACAAATCTACCTCATCCGGGCTAGCATAAACTTGAGCTAATTTCTGCCCAAAATCACCTTGCCAGATAGGATCATCAAAGCTTTCAATGCGTGACAAACCTAACGACTCACGCACATCGTTATAACCTGCAATCCCATGATCGCGCCCACGCTGCATATTAATCGCAGCCAGATCCAAACCACCCGCTCCCGGCTGGCCGAATAAGAAATTACGCACGTCATCAATCACCATAGGATCAAAAGCTTGCGCCGTTTGCGACATACCACCACGTAAAAAAGGCTCAATACCAGCCTCAGCAACTAAGCCCGGCTTACTAAACGCATCACGTAAGGCAACATTACCTTGGGCAATTTCCTGACCATTATCATCTAAACGTAATAAGGTTGGAGACAACATGGTATGACCAAAACGGAAAGCCGCGGTCGCAAACTCATTCGTGATACCAGCATTTTGCGTAGAGTCATAGCCTTGGTACGTGGAAAGCCCATCCTCCCCTAATAACCCTGGTAGATATTCGTTATAAGTGATGGCTTGAATCTCTGCGACTACTGTACGGCGCGCTTCTTGATAAATCTTTTCATCTGACCAAGTTGGATGTTGAGCCAATAAATCTTCGGCAATCCGGTTGTGCTCACGCATCCAAATCGTATGCATAGAAGTCAACGCAGGGTTTTCATTCAAGCGATCATCCCCCGCAACGAAAGCACCTTTGGCATTTTTCGGTAATAGATTGCCATCACTATGACGGAGCTTACCACCTTCAAATGAACGTAAAGAATCTGCCGTTGCTTGATCTGAACCATAGACCATAGAGCCATCAATATAGGCGGTTAAATTATTGGCTTGCTGAGTAACGCCCTTCGCGTCTAATACAGAATTACTGCGCGTTAAGGGAATCGTCGCGGTACCCGTACTTTGTGGGTCAAAGAGGGGATCACCTGTGGGCACAGCAATATCAATACTCTGCTTACTATTGACCTGCTCAAAGGATAAATCATGATCGAGGAATTGCCCCCATATCCAAAAAATATCACTTAAGCCTTTACGATTAGCAGTGGTGTCTGTTTGGGCTGATACTGCATTACTGACTTCACGAGTGCTAGGCAGATTGACCTCAGTAGACCCCCCCGGTTCACGGGTACTATCTTTGGGGGTTAAGCGTTGTAAAGTGCTGCCTTGTTTACCCCAATCTGGATTCTGCACATTATTCCCGCTGCCATCCACGCTACGATATTCAGGTTTCTGTACCTGATTAATTTGCTCAACTAACTGCTTTAGGATTTCAATTAAAAAGTTGAGCAGAATATTAAAAATCGGATTACTACTACCCCCACGAAAACCACTCGCAAAGCTAGTGGTACCGGCCATACCTTGCACTGCAAAGCTATTGGTGAAGTTAGTGTTGAAACTCAAAGAACTATTGAAGTTAGTATTATTTAGATGAGTTGGTCTATTATTAACTTGGTTACGCATAGTTATCTGTCCTTGATTTAGACTGAAATATATCGGTGATCAGTCGGTTATACTCATCATGAGAAATAAGCAATTAGGACAACAATACGCAGTTTCTTTGCCGTTTCAGTTCTTAAGACAACTGGTTTGAACTCAGGCTACACAGAGGTAATAAAGGGTCATTTGTAATGAAAAAGGCTGCATAAAGCAGCCTTTCTGAAAAACTAATGAAAAGACTTAAACGCGACTAGTACGTAAACCTGGCTCGTCCGTTGCATCCACTTCAAATGGATCGTGGCGCGCCGCTTCAGCATTTTCAACCTTACGCGCGAAGTTACGATAGATATACCAATCCAAACTAAACCACCGCCCTGCGCCCATGAAAAACAGTGTCAACAGCAGGATAAAATAGGTGATGTAAAGCTCAAAGGGATTAGAACCAATCGTAGTATAGCCATGCTCAAAGAAGAATTGCTTAGCCGCAGACCCAATACCAGTTAAACCACCGACTGCTTGCAAACCCAACACTACAACTACTGCAAACAAACCTAAAACGATCCAGCGCACAGCAAAGCCTAGAATTAATAAGATAGCACCGGCTACTTCTAAACCACCAATGACTGCTGAACCGGTTGCCCCAAAAATACTTAGAATTGTGTCATTCATAGCGCCAGCACCGGCAATAAACGCTTCTTGATTCCACCAAGTTAAGGGGTTGTACCACAAGAAATCAGCTGCCGTGAATAAGCCTAAACGTTTAATACCATCGACCCAGAAAATCGGAGCTAAGAGTAAACGAATGGCTAAAGGCGCTAGAAAATCAAACACCCGCAGCCAATGAAGGCTAAAGAAACCCAGAAGAAATTTCATAATAACTCCTAAAAAAAGAAAAGCATTTGCCCATGCATATCATTAACTCTCATTGGAGTATATATGCAGCGATGCAGATTTTCTGATTAAGATTCCGCTGAACCGGCCGATCAATGCACTGCTTGACGGGGCACAGCAACGAGCTTCGGTAGGACTTCAGCTTTAGGGGGATAAACAGCTCGAATCCGTCGAACTAAGCTTTCCGCATCTAATTCGCAAGCAGCTAATTGCTGCTCACGCAAAGCGTGTTCAACATAAACATCGGGCAAACCCAGATTGAGCACACGCATTGACAGTCCAGCGGCTGCTAAGCACTCATTCACACCACTACCTGCCCCACCTTGCACCGCATTATCTTCTAGGGTGACTAGTAGAGCATGCGTCTTAGCCATAGTATGAATCAGCTGACTATCTAAAGGTTTGACGAAACGCATATTAACTAGACTTGCATCTAAACTCTCAGCAGCTTGTTGGGCTTCATGGAGAAGAGAACCAAATAATAAAATCGCGATTCCCGATTTACCTTCGCGCAGGATTTCGCCTTTACCGATTTCCAAGGCGTGCATTTCTGCTTGGGGAACTATGCCAATGCCTTTACCACGCGGATAACGAACGGCACAAGGTGCTTGTTGTTGGAAAGCCGTAAATAACATCTGCCGACATTCATTTTCATGCGCAGGTGCCATCACAATCATATTCGGAATACAACGTAGGTAAGATAAATCGTAATTTCCTGAATGTGTGGGGCCATCCGCACCCACTAAACCTGCACGATCAATCGCAAACACGACTGGCAGATTCTGAATCGCTACATCATGGATCAACTGATCATACGCGCGCTGTAAAAAGGTCGAGTAAATTGCTACGACTGGCTTTAAGCCTTCACAGGCTAAGCCTGCAGCCAAAGTCACCGCATGTTGCTCTGCAATACCTACATCAAAATAACGCTCTGGATACTGCTCGGCGAATTTGACTAGCCCCGAACCTTCGCGCATTGCCGGTGTAATCCCGACTAAACGCTTATCTAGTGCTGCCATATCGCACAGCCAATTACTAAATACTTCAGTATAAGTCGGTGTAGCCGCCTTCTTCCCAGAGACTAGGCCTGTTTTTAAATTGAAAGGCGTCACTCCATGATAGGTACAAGGATCATCTTCAGCGAGCTCATAGCCCTTACCTTTTTGGGTAATCACATGCAATAAGCGTGGGCCTTTTATCTGCCGCAAATTGTGCATCACATTGACCATTTCACTGACATCATGGCCGTCAATGGGTCCATAGTATTGAAAACCCATTTCCTCAAATAAAGTACTGGGCAAGACCATGCCTTTCATATGCTCTTCAGTGAGCTTAGCGAGCTTCGAGAGAGATTTGCTGCTGGATAAGACCTTTTTGCCATTCTCTCGCATGCTGGAGTACATGGGGCCTGACAGTAGTCGTGTGAGATATTTACGCAGCGCGCCAACATTAGGTGAAATCGACATTTCATTGTCATTTAAGACAACTAGCAAATCAGCGTCTAAATCTCCGGCATGATTTAAAGCTTCATAAGCCATACCTGCGGTCATAGCTCCATCACCAATCACTGCAATGGCTTGCCAATCCTCACCTTTTTGTTTGGCGGCTAAAGCCATACCTAAAGCAGCCGCAATCGAGGTGCTAGAATGCCCTACTCCAAAGGTATCGTAAGAACTTTCACTTCGTTTAGGAAAACCCGCTAAGCCATGCTCTTGGCGAATGCTATGCATAAGATCACGCCGCCCGGTGAGAATCTTATGTGCATAAGCTTGATGACCGACATCCCAAACTAAGCGGTCTGCAGGTGTATTAAATACATAATGTAAGGCAACTGTGAGTTCCACCGTGCCTAGATTAGAAGAGAAATGTCCGCCACCAGTAGAGACGCTGGTCAATAAGAAATTACGGATTTCTTTACACAGATCGGGCAAAGCATCAGGGTCTAAACGGCGTAAGTCAGCCGGAGACTGGATAGATTCAAGCATGCGCGACCTCACTCAATACTAATAATTCTACTGGCAGTAGGACTAGGCTCAAGGCTTACCGAACACGCTTTACGGTAAACTCAGCTATTTCCAATAATAAGGGCGCATTTAACCCTTCTAAAGCAGCTACTGCTTCTAAATATAATTCATCTAATTTGCGCTTTGCAGCACTCATCCCAATGATCGAAGGATAAGTGGGCTTACCCGCTGCTGCATCAGCACCACGTGTTTTACCTAAAGTTTGAGTATCACTTTCTATATCCAGAATATCATCTTGAACTTGAAAGGCTAAACCCAAACACTTCGCATAATGATCGAGTTGATTTAACTGTTTTTCAGGTAAATCATCCGCAGTATAGGCAGCTAACAGGACACTACTACGAATTAAAGCACCTGTTTTATGGATATGCATTTGCTCTAATTCAAGCTCAGTGAGCTGCTTACCTACGGCGGCTAAATCAATCGCCTGCCCACCTATCATGCCACGCGAGCCTGCTGCGAAACTCAACTGTTGTAGCATACGTAGACGCTGCTCAGTACTTAGATGTTCATGCGCTTGTGCAATCAACTGGAAAGCCAAAGCTTGTAAGGCGTCACCTGCCAAAATTGCAGTTGCTTCATCATATGCACAATGACAAGTGGGCTTCCCACGTCGTAAGACATCATCATCCATCGCGGGTAGATCATCATGAATCAGCGAATACACATGAATCAGCTCGATAGCCGCAGCAGGAATATCTAAGGCCTCTGGCGCTACACCTAAAGCTTCGCCCGTTGCATATACTAACAAAGGCCGCATACGCTTACCGCCATTCAGCACTGAATAGCGCATCGCTTCGTGTAGACGCATGGGTAGAATTTCAGCTGAAGGCAATACACCTTGCAACACAAATTCAATCCGTGCTTGGTAATTCTGTAAAGCGGGACTCACAGCCCTCACTTAGTTTTATCCTCTTTAAAATCAGTTTGACTACCATCCGCAGCTAAAAGCTTTACTCGTTGCTCGGCTGCGGTTAACGCTTCTTGGCATTGCCGAGTTAATTGCACACCGCGCTCAAATTCTTGGAGGGATTCTTCTAAGGATAATTCGCCACTTTCCATTTTTTGGACCAGTGATTCTAATTCTTGGAGGGATTTCTCAAAATCTGGCTTAGTCGTTTCTTTTTTTGCCATAAATCACACTGCATTGCCTTATTCAGTTTTTTGTTCGGGGCGAATCGCATTATAGGCTGCTAGTTGTTCAGCACTGGCCTCACGTTGGTAGCGATCCTTAAATTCGGCATAAGGCATGCCATAGACCAGTTCACGCACTTGCTCATAAGCTAGCTCAAATCCACGTTCCGTCGCTGCCCCTGCATACCATTTTGACATACAGTTGCGGCAGAAACCTGCTAGGTTCATTAAATCAATATTTTGCACATCCGTGCGCTTTTGAAAATGTTCAACTAATTTACGCCATGCGGCTGCTTCCACTTCTAAGCGTGTTTGTTCGTCCATAAGTTTGTGCCTCTCTCTAAAACGCACATAGTTTTAAGCGGAAGGTAACATCATCCGGTAATTGTTTTCCGCGTTCCGATAACATATCAACCTCTACAAAACGTAGAGAGAACCTTTGTTTCCCTGAACTAATTTCAGGGTAAATATTTTTATTAGCGGGTAATTCTAATTGTAATAACTGATAGGCCTTGGTTAAACCCAAAGACATTTGAAAAAATCCGTCACGCGCTGTGTATTCTTCACCATCGCAGTAATTGCGCATTAGATTCAACATATAGGAAATGGCATCTGCTGTTGTGACAAAGGGCTGACCCCAATTAATTAAGTCGGCTACCCTTACTTCAGCTTCTTGCTCCTGCCATTGATTTAAGAGCGGAATATCCACTCCATTAATCCCACCAGGTAAAGAAGTCCGTTGCCTTAAACTGCTGAAGAAAATATGTGAGCGTAAGTGCTGGCCTAAAGCACCACGTAGATGGTATAGCTCATTCGCGTGCTGATTGAGGGTCGCTAAAGTCGCCTCTTGCTGATCTTGTACATTAAAATCGCGGCGCACTGATTGCGCCACACGATCCAATTCTTTAATCACATCGCTTTTCAGGTCAACACGCGCAACCAAATTATAGAGATCAAGCAAAATATCTAAAGCAGCTAGAGTGTCTGCTTGATTAGCCTGTGCCAAATGGTAACGAAAACGTTTAACCAAAAACTCTAGCCGCAGGAAAAGCCTGATCTTTTCATTTAGCGGTTGTTCGTAAATGGTCATAAGCACAACTCAATAAGATTAACGTTAAATACTAAAATAAACCTGCCTAAACGGCAAATTAACCACTGGAGGGACCGAGAAATTTCTTATGAAGTTGGTTGACTTGGAGTTCCAGCACTTCTTTACTTGAAGTATTATCTAATATATCACTTGCAGCTTGCAGCCTTAAATCACGTGAAGCCTGTACTTGCATAATCTGCTCAGTTTGGCTATCTGCAGTCTGATCACGCGTTCGTACACGTTCCAATTGCTGACTTGGTAGACAATCAACGACGACAATACGATCAAACAAACTTTGGTAGCCCTGCTCAACTAGTAAGGGTACATCGACAATCACATAAGCAGCACCCAATTCAAACGCGGACTGCATCGCTTGTCCAATTCGCGCATGAATAATAGGATGCAAAATACTTTCCAATTGCGTGCGTGCTGCAGGATCTTTAAAGATCTGTGCCCGCATCCAAGCCCTATCCAGCTCACCTTCTGCAGTGATGGCCTCAGCTCCAAAAACAGCTGCAACTTGTGCTAAAGCAAGTTCGCCTTTTTGCACGACCTCGCGGGCAATTCGATCCGCATCGATAATAGATACACCTAAAGACCTAAAAATAGCAACTGCACTACTTTTGCCACAACCTATACCGCCGGTTAGGCCGACTTTAAGCATACCAACCTCAATACAAAAAGGCCGGTTTGTTTCCAAACCGGCCTTGAGAACTATTCTTACACACGCGAGTTATTAGGCTGCAGCCGGTGCTTGCAGCGCGCGAATGTGGGCATTCAAGCGACTTTTAAAACGAGCAGCTTTATTCTTATGAATAATGCCTTTGTCTGCTGTTGAATCAATCACTGGTACTGCAGCTTGATAAGCTGCCAAAGCAGCCTCACGATCACCTGCAGCAATTGCATTCAGAACGCCCTTAACAGAAGTGCGCATGCGTGAACGCAGGTGTTTATTATGCATACGGCGCTTTTCATCCTGGCGAACGCGCTTTTTCGCTGACTTTATATTAGGCAAGGGTCTTCTCCGCAAAACCGATCTAAAACTAAGCCGCGTATTATGCAGATAATCCAAGCCCGCTTCAAGAATTAATCTAGCTGCTTACGAAAAAATAACTAAATAGTCAGCTACTAAAGACTATTCCTCTTCCTTACGCTGAAGATGGCTTAAAATTCCGTCTAATTCATCCAAATTATTGTACTCAATCACCATCTTACCGCGCCCACGTTTGTTATAACGAATCTCAACTCGTGCACCCAGTTGATCCGTCAGTTGGCGCTCTAGACGTTGCACATCAGCGGAAATGAGCACCTCCTTACGGGGTGGAGTCCCTTCCAAAAGATTTTTCACTAAACGCTCAGTCTCGCGCACTGACAACTGGCGCTGTACAACTTTCTGTGCAATTTTTACTTGTAACTCTTCTTGACTTAAGCTCAATAAAGCACGGGCATGCCCCATTTCCAGTAAGCGCTGCTCTAAAAGCTGCTTTACTTCTGGACTCAACTCTATTAAACGCAGCAAGTTAGTCACCGCTGCACGCGAGCGCCCGACTGCTTCAGCAGTCTGTTGATGGGTCAAGCCGAATTCATCAATTAAACGGCGTAAAGCTAAAGCCTCTTCTAATGAATTGAGGTCTTCGCGCTGAATATTCTCAATCAAGGACATCGCCGCCGCTGCTTGATCAGGAATTTCCCGAATCACTGCTGGAATAGTCGTTAATCCAGCCAACTGGGCAGCACGCCAACGCCGCTCACCTGCAATCAGTTCATAACCACCAAGGCTTAAACGTCTTACCACAACTGGCTGTACTAAGCCTTGTGCTTTAATCGAATCAGCTAGCTCTTGTAAGGCTTGTGCATCCATTTGGCTACGCGGCTGGTAAGTACCAGGTTGGATTTGCTCGACCGGTAACTTTTGTAAGACCACCTCATCTTCTGGTGGGCTAGACTTACGTGCTGAACTCAAAAGTACGTCTAAACCCCGCCCTAAACCTGGCTTTTTTACCATGATGCAGTCTCTTGCGGCAGCACCGAGCTATTACGCCGCAACATTTCAGCTGCTAGTGCTAAGTAAGCTAAAGCTCCACGCGAGTTTTTATCGTACTCCAATACTGGCAAACCGTGGCTAGGAGCTTCAGCCAAACGCACATTGCGTGGAATAGACGTGTTATAGACTTTATCTTTAAAGTGGCTTTGCAATTGATCTGACACATCACGCGCTAAATTGCTACGTGGATCAAACATGGTACGAACTAAACCCATCATTTGTAGTTCAGGGTTAGCGGTACTTTTAATCTCATCAATCGTATTGACTAAGGCACTCAAACCCTCCAAAGCAAAATACTCGCACTGCATGGGGATTAATACACTATCTGCAGCTACTAAAGCATTCACTGTCAGCATATTGAGTGAAGGTGGGCAGTCGATAAAAATGAAATCAAATTGCTCACGTAAGGGCTTAATCACATCCCGTAAGCGATATTCACGCCGATCCTGTTGCATCAATTCCACTTCAGCTACAGTCAGATCGGGCGTACCGGGGAGCATAGAGAGCTTTAATTCAGGAATGAATTTGAGGATTTCATGGACTTGGGCTTTGCCGAGCAACACATCATTAATGGACACAAGCTGATTATGCTTTTCTAAGCCCATGCCTGTGGTGGCATTGCCTTGTGGATCCATATCAATCAACAGGACTTTGCGCTGCATAGCAGCTAACGATGCGGCTAAGTTAACACTCGTCGTGGTTTTACCAACCCCACCTTTTTGGTTGGCAACTGCGATTACCTTGCTCATGCTTATCTCAATCAAGCACTGCCTAGGCAGTACGGGTAAGTTCTAATAAATGACGTTCAGCCTCTAAGCCGGGGACGCTTAAAGGATGACTACGAGCCAACATCCAGCCTGCGGGCAACTCTGCAAGTTCACTATCCGGATAGCGACCTTTCATCGCATACAGCGTGCCCTGAGCTGCTAAATGCATGCCGCTGACAGTAACAAAATCGGCTAAAGAGGCAAAGGCTCGACTGATAATAGCAGCAAACGGCTGGGTTGGTTGCCACTGCTCCACCCGCGCTTGGACTACTTTAAGATTAGTTAAACCCAACTCTAAAGCAGCCTGCTGAATAAAACGGGTTTTTTTACCATTGGTGTCTAACAAAGTAAATGTTTGAGTGGGACGCAAAATCGCTAAAGGAATCCCCGGCAACCCCGCACCACTTCCCACATCTAAACAATGCTCCGCCTGAATAAAAGGTACAACGGCTAGGCTATCCCATAGATGCAGTGGCAACATCTGCGCCGGATCACGCACCGCAGTGAGGTTATAAACCTTATTCCAACGCTGCAATAAGTCTAAATAAGTCCGGAGCTGCTGCTCCTGTTGCGCGCTCAAGTCCAAACCTAACTCAGCAGGTACACCCAGCCAAAGTACGCTCATTAGGCGCTCTCACGCATAGAGGCTAAAGATTGCTTTTTTAAATGCACTAATAAGAGTGAAATAGCAGCCGGTGTGACTCCGGGAATGCGCGAAGCTTGACCAATACTAGCTGGACGTTGCGCTAGCAGCTTTTGGCGCACTTCATTTGATAAGCCACTGACTTTGTTGTAATCAAAATCGGGGGGCAAGCGTGTTTCTTCGTGCCGACGTTGCTTATCAATTTCATCCTGCTGGCGCTCAATATAACCTGCGTATTTACACTGAATTTCTACTTGTTCAGCCACAGCAGGATCAGTCACCTCAGAACCTACCGCCTCTAAACTAGTCAGATTCGCATAAGTCACGTTAGGGCGGCGTAGCAAATCATACAGTTTATAGTCACGTGCTAAGGCATCACCAAAGACACGTTCGGTATCCTGAGCACTCAAACTGCTTGGGTGTAACACCGTGGTGCGTAAGCGTTGTTGCTCTCGTTCAATCGCTTCGCGCTTAGTGCAGAAGGCAGCCCAACGCTCATCATCGACTAAGCCAAGTTCCCGCCCTTGTTCAGTCAGGCGTAAATCCGCATTATCTTCCCGCAGCAGCAAGCGATGCTCAGCACGACTGGTAAACATCCGATAAGGCTCTTTAGTCCCAAGTGTAATCAGGTCATCGACTAATACACCCAAATAAGCCTGATCACGTAGTGGATACCAAGCCTCCCGTTCTTGCACATACAAACCAGCATTCAAACCCGCTAATAAGCCTTGTGCAGCGGCCTCTTCATAACCAGTCGTACCATTAATTTGCCCTGCAAAGAATAAACCTTGAATCGCTTTAGTTTCTAAGCTGGGTTTTAAATCACGCGGGTCAAAGAAATCGTATTCAATCGCATAGCCCGGGCGCACGATATGAGCATTCTCCATACCCTCCATTGAACGCACTAAGGCATATTGCACATCAAACGGCAGACTCGTAGAAATCCCATTCGGGTAAATTTCGTGCGTATCTAAACCTTCTGGCTCAAGGAAAATTTGGTGGCGATCTTTGTCCGCAAAGCGCACCACTTTATCCTCAATGGAAGGGCAATAGCGCGGACCAATACCCTCGATCACGCCGGTATACATCGGTGAGCGATCTAAACCGCCACGAATAATTTCGTGAGTACGTGTATTCGTGTAGGTGATATGACAGGGAATCTGCGCAGGATGTTCTTCCGCTTTCCCTAAGAAAGAAAAGACTGGAGTGGGTGTATCCCCCGGCTGGGCTTGCAGCTTAGAAAAATCAATCGTGCGCGCATCAATCCGTGGTGGTGTACCCGTTTTTAAGCGATCCACTCGGAAGGGCAATTCTCGTAGCCTTTGAGCTAAAGCGATGGAGGGCGGATCACCTGCCCGCCCGCCGGAATGATTTTCTAAACCAATATGAATCTTGCCACCTAAAAACGTGCCGGTCGTCAACACAACGGCTCGGGCACTGAAGCTCACCCCCATTTGGGTAACTACGCCCACAACCTGCTCACCTTCCACAATTAAATCATCAGCGGCTTGTTGGAAGATTTGCAGATTAGGTTGATTTTCGACAATCGTGCGAATCGCTGCTTTGTAGCGCACGCGATCCGCTTGAGCGCGAGTAGCACGGACTGCAGGGCCTTTGCTAGAATTTAGAATACGAAATTGAATACCACCTCGATCCGCAGCATGCGCCATCGCACCGCCCAGTGCGTCGACTTCCTTAACTAAATGCCCTTTCCCAATCCCACCAATGGCAGGATTACAGCTCATTTGACCAATCGTTTCGATATTGTGAGTAAGTAATAGCGTGCGTTGCCCCATGCGTGCTGTTGCTAAGGCCGCTTCGGTACCCGCATGACCACCACCGATTACAATGACATCAAAGGTTTGGGGATAACGCATCACTCACTCCCTACTCAGCGCTTAGGCCTGACAAGTTTGGCAAACTGCTGCTTCCACTGGAGCAGAGCGTTCTGGTTGGATACCTAAACGCGCAAACAGTTGCATATCATGGTTTTCATCAGGATTATCGGTTGTCAACAAGCGATCACCATAGAACATCGAGTTTGCCCCTGCAAAGAAGCACCAAGCTTGGGTTTCATCACTCATTTCGGTGCGGCCTGCGGATAAACGTACATAGGATTTCGGCATCAGAATGCGTGCCACAGCAATCGTCCGAATAAAGTCTAAGGAATCTAATTTATCATTCGCAGCTAACGGTGTGCCTTCAATCCGGACTAAATCATTAATCGGTACCGACTCAGGATGTTGCTTCATGTTTGCTAATTGTTGCAAGAGGCGCGCACGATCACGCTCCGACTCACCCATGCCCAAAATACCACCGCTACATACATTAATACCGGCATTGCGCACATACTCTAAAGTATCTAAACGATCTTGATAAGTGCGAGTGGTGATGACTTGCCCGTAAAATTCGGGTGAAGTATCTAGGTTATGATTGTAGTAATCTAAACCCGCATGCTTTAAACGCTGTGCTTGACGATCCGTAAGCATGCCTAAGGTCACGCAAGTTTCCATTCCTAAATCTTTCACTGAGCTGACCATTTCGATCACTCGCTCTAAATTCTTATCCGTCGGATTACGCCAAGCAGCCCCCATGCAAAAACGAGTTGCCCCATTGGCTTGAGCCGTTTTAGCTGCGGCAATCACCTCATTCAAGGGCATCAAACGCTCGGTTTGTAAATCAGTATCGTAGCGCGCACTTTGTGAGCAATAACTACAATCTTCAGGGCAAGCACCCGTTTTAATACTCAAAAGTGTGCTAATTTGCACTTGATTAACCGTGAAATTTTGCCGATGAATCTGATGGGCTTTGAACATCAAATCATTGAAAGGCAAGGCAAATAAAGCTTGGATCTCTTCGAGCTTCCAGTTATGGCGTAATTCAGTCACACTCAACCCTCACTTCTCAATTTTAATATCATGCCAAGTCTCACGATTAATTTTTAATATCTGCTTGACAGCAAATGGAACCAATGCCAGTGCTGAGAAAATCCAAACTGCCCACCACCAATTTACAAAGAAATCCCCAGGAGCAAAAGTGAGTATGACTACATAGGCTCCTGCTAGAGCATAATAGTTATACGCACCTAACTGGGTGTAGTAACCAACCCGCGGATTGGGGTGGTGGCGTAACATCGCATAAACCAAGATTGAACCACCAAACCATAAGGCAAAAAATGGCACAGGCAGCAAACCTGCCAGCATATTACCATAATAGAAGAGTCGGGCTGTCTTGCGTGAACTCTCAGCACTTATACTTTGTGTTTCAGTACTCATAGGGGAGCATCCTTGATTAGAAAGTGCCTAAGTCTAGTAGGCTTTACTTGACTGTCAATGATACAACACAAACACTATGCAAGAAAAAAGCCGGTTATTACACCGGCTTTTATTTTTATCGACTGAGCTTAAGACTTATTCAACAGCTTGAGCTTCGCCAGCACCGTCTACTAAAGAAACATAAGCCATTGGCGCATTATCACCCGCACGGAAACCGCACTTAATGATACGTAAATAGCCACCTGGGCGTTGCTTGTAGCGTGGGCCTAATTCAGTGAATAACTTGGCAACGACTGTTTCATCACGTAAACGTGCGAAAGCAATCCGGCGGTTATGCACAGAGTCTTCTTTAGAGCGAGTAATTAAAGGCTCAGCCACGCGACGTAATTCTTTCGCTTTTGGCAGAGTAGTTTTAATCGCTTCGTAACGCAGTAATGAGTTGGTCAGGCTCTGTAACAATGCTTTGCGATGGCTGCTGTTACGGCTTAATTGACGACCAGTTTTACGATGACGCATCTTAAAATCCTTCAGGCGCTAGGTTAACCTTACAGTTAACCTACTTTACTATCTTTGTGATCGAGACCAGCAGGCGGCCAATTATCCAGCTTAGTTCCCAGAGTCAAACCGTGTGAAGCCAACACATCTTTAATTTCAGTTAAAGATTTTTTACCTAAGTTCGGCGTCTTTAACAGTTCAGTTTCTGTACGTTGTACTAGATCACCGATATAGAATAAATTTTCGGCTTTCAAGCAGTTAGCAGAACGAACGGTTAACTCAAGGTCATCCACTGGACGCAGTAAGACCGGATCAACTTCAGGTTGATTGTCGATGTGACGGATTGGCTCTTCGATATGTAGATCAAAGAAGACGGCTAATTGCTGCTGCAGAATTTGTGCAGCCATACTCAATGCATTTTCTGCATCGATCGAGCCATCAGTTTCAATCTCAACAATGAGCTTATCCATATCAGTACGTTGCTCAACCCGCGCGCTGTCTACATTGTAGGCAACACGTAAGATCGGGCTATAGCTGGCATCTAACACCAAGGTACCTAAAGGTAACTCTGGAGAGTCTGGGCCACGGCGGACTGAAGCAGGTTGATAACCACGACCACTAGTGATCGTTAAGTTCATTTCCAACTCGACATCGTCCTTAGTAATATGTGCAATCACGTAATTAGGATTAATGATTTCAACATCATGATCTAATTCGATATCTGCAGCTGTTACTGGACCTTTACCCTTTTTCTTCAGGGTTAAAGTTGCCTCATCACGTGAATTCAGGCGTACTGCTAACTTTTTCAGATTGAGCAGGATTTCAACTACGTCTTCCTGCACACCTTCAATTGTTGTGTACTCATGAACAACACCGGCAATTTGTACTTCCGTAATTGCACTGCCCGGAATGGAGGACAGCAGAATACGCCGCAGGGCATTGCCCAGCGTGTGCCCAAAACCGCGCTCCAGTGGCTCTAGAGTGATACGGGATGTGTTTAGCCCCAACTCCTGAACCTGGACATTACGTGGTTTCAGTAAATCAATCGTTTTTGAGGTCATGCTAGTCCCTGTAATCGTTGACGAGTCGGTTGAAAATTACTTAGAGTACAATTCAACAATCAATGACTCATTAATTTCAGCTGGTAGATCAGAACGATCAGGAGCAGACTTGTAAGTCCCTTGTAACTCTTTCACGTTGACATCTACCCATGACGGGAAGCCTAACTGCTCAGCTACTTTAATCGAATCTTGTACACGAACTTGCTTTTTCGCTTTTTCACGCACAGAGATTAAATCGCCTGATTTTACTTGGTAAGAAGCAATATTGACGATCTTGCCATTAACTAGAATTGCTTTATGGCTAACAAGTTGACGAGATTCAGAGCGAGTTGCACCAAAACCCATACGATACACTACGTTATCCAAACGCCCTTCTAATAAGCGCAACAGATTTTCACCGGTAGAGCCTTTTTGTTGAGCAGCTTTTTTGAAGTAATTACTGAATTGACGCTCAAGAACACCGTAAATACGACGCACTTTTTGCTTTTCACGTAACTGAACACCATAGTCTGATAAACGACCACGGCCTTCACCGTGCTGACCTGGTTTTTTATCTAGTTTACATTTTTTCTCAAGAGACACACCGCGGCTCTTAAGATAGAGATCTGTACCTTCGCGTCTGCTTAGCTTACAGGTAGGTCCAATATATCTTGCCATTGTTAACTGCTCCCGTTACACACGACGCTTCTTAGGCGGACGGCAACCATTATGAGGAATGGGTGTAACATCCGTAATGTTGGTAATTTTGTAGCCTACATTATTTAAGGCACGTACTGCAGATTCACGGCCAGGGCCAGGGCCCTTAACTTCCACATCTAAGTTTTTCAGGCCATATTCTTTAGCTGCAGTACCGGCACGCTCTGCTGCAACTTGTGCTGCGAATGGAGTGCTTTTACGTGAGCCGCGGAAACCTGAACCACCTGCAGTCGCCCATGCTAAGGCATTACCTTGACGGTCAGTAATGGTAACAATAGTATTGTTAAAAGACGCGAAGATGTGTGCAACACCATCAGTAACGGTCTTTTTGATTTTCTTAGCGCGCGCATTGGCAACGCTCTTTTTGGTTGGCTGTTTTGCCATAACTTAACTATCCTGTAACCTGATCACTTACGGATTGGACGGCGCGGCCCTTTACGGGTGCGAGCATTAGTTTTGCTACGTTGTCCACGTACGGGAAGACCACGTCTATGACGGACGCCACGATAGCAGCCCATATCCATTAAGCGTTTAATGCTCATGGAAACTTCACGACGCAGATCACCTTCGACCAGGAACTTAGCGACTTCAGCGCGAACTCTTTCTAATTGTTCTTCGTTCAAGTCACGAATTTTAGTTTGCGGTTCAATACCCGCCGCTTTACAAATGTCTTGAGCGCGCGGACGCCCAATTCCGTAAATAGCTGTCAGGCCAATGACAGTATGCTTATTTACAGGAAGATTAATACCCGCAATACGAGCCATTAAAGATATTCTCCAGATTCTCGGAAAAGCCGGCGATTATGCCGAAACTTTTACTATTTATCAACAAATAACCCCTGCCAAGGCAGAGGTCATTTAAGGTCCTTACCCTAACAAGAGTAAGAACAATCTGTTTTTAACCCTGACGTTGTTTATGACGCGGATCAGACGAGCAGATTACACGTACTACACCACTGCGACGAATAATACGGCAGTTACGGCATAATTTTTTTACAGAAGCTCTAACCTTCATGACAACCTCTTCACTAAATCAACTAACGCACTGTGCCAGGACGAGTCTGCGTTTTGAAATTGGCTTTCTTCATCAGACCTTCGTACTGATGCGACATCATGTGTGCTTGTAATTGGGACAAGAAATCCATAACTACAACGACGATGATTAATAATGATGTACCACCAAAGTAGAACGGCACATTCCAACCTAAGATTAAAAACTCGGGCAATAAACAAACTAAAGTAATGTAGATCGCGCCAACACCTGTTAAACGAGTCATTACACCATCTATATATTTAGCAGTTTGCTCACCTGGACGAATTCCAGGAATGAAAGCACCCGCTTTCTTTAAATTGTCTGCAGTTTCCCGTGAGTTGAAGACTAAGGCTGTATAGAAAAAAGAGAAAAATACAATAGCCATAGCATAGAACAACACATAAAGTGGCTGTCCAGGCTGTAGCATATTAACGAAATTTTGAATGATTCCTGTACCATCAGCACCACTAAACCAGTGACCTAAAGTAGCTGGGAACAAAATAATACTAGAAGCAAAGATAGGTGGAATAACACCAGCCATATTTAGCTTTAATGGCAAATGGCTAGATTGCCCCGCATACATTTTCCGCCCTTGTTGGCGATTAGCATAGTTAACCGTAATACGCCGCTGCCCACGCTCAACGAAAATAACGAAGGCAGTTACAATAATAACTAAGACCATCAACAAGATAACGAAGAATGGAGACAACTCACCGGTATTCACTAGCTCTAGAGTACCCGCAACAGCTGCTGGCAGGCCAGCTACAATCCCTGAGAAGATAATCAGTGAAATACCATTGCCAATACCACGTTCAGTAATTTGCTCACCTAACCACATCAGAAACAGAGTTCCAGTGACTAAGGTAACAACTGTAGTCAGAATAAAACCGTAGCCTGGATTAATAGCGATAGTTTGACCACCACCAATGTCTTGCCCACCTAAGGCGATAGCAACACCTAAGCTTTGGAACAGAGCTAAAGCTACCGTGCCATAACGCGTGTACTGTGTTATTTTACGTCTACCAGTCTCCCCTTCTTTCTTGAGCTGCTCAAGTGAAGGAATAACTGTAGTCATTAACTGAATAATGATTGATGCAGAAATATAAGGCATTACCCCTAAAGCAAACACACTTAAACGTTGTAAGGCACCACCAGAAAACATATTGAAGACGCCAAGAATGGTGCCACTGTTTTGCTCAAAAAATTGAGACATGGCCAGTGGATTTACCCCTGGAACAGGAATAAAAGTACCAATTCGATAAACGATTAAAGCCAGCAGCACGAAGACGAGCCGCTGACGCACTTCAGCTATGTTGCCAAATCCTGCGAAGGATCCGGTTGAAGCAGGTGACTTTGCCATTTTTAGTAATTATTCCTCGATTTTGCCGCCTACGGCCTCAATCGCTGATTTAGCACCTTTAGTAGCGCCTACACCTTGCAAGGTGAAAGCTTTTTCGACTTTACCAGATAAAATAACTTTAGCTTGCAAAGTACGTGCAGGGATTACATTAGCTGCTTTTAGAGAAGCCAAGCTAATCACATCGCCGTCAACTTTTGCTAATTCGTCTAAACGAACTTCAGCAGTACGTGCACCAATCCGGGAAATAAAGCCCATTTTTGGCAAACGACGTTGCAAAGGCATTTGACCGCCTTCGAAACCGACTTTATGGAAACCGCCAGCACGTGATTTTTGACCTTTATGACCACGACCTGCAGTTTTACCTAAGCCTGAACCAATACCACGGCCTACACGCGTACGCGCAGGACGGCTACCAGCTGCTGGTTGTAAGGTATTCAGTTTCATCTTAAGCTTCCTCAACCTTAAGCAGGTAAGAAATCTTATTGATCATGCCACGATTTTCTGGCGTATCAATAACTTCTACCGTGCGATTCATACGACGAATGCCTAAGCCGCTTGCGCATTGCTGATGGCTTTTCAAACGACCACTAATGCTACGCACTAGGGTCAATTTAATTTTTTTAACTTCTGACATGGCTTATCCTTTGATCTCTTCAACGGTTTTGCCACGCTTAGCTGCAATCATCTCTGGAGCATGCATAGAAGCTAAACCGCCAATCGTAGCGCGGATTACGTTGCCTGCATTCCGTGTACCAATACACTTAGACAGAACGTTTTTAACCCCAGCAACCTCAAGTACTGCACGCATCGCGCCACCGGCGATAACACCAGTACCTTCAGAAGCAGGTTGCATAAACACAGTCGCAGCACCAGAAGAGTACTTAATTGGGTACTGTAAAGTGCCATCTACCAAAGCCACATTAACCATGCTCTTACGAGCTTGTTCCATCGCTTTTTGAATCGCAGCTGGCACTTCACGTGCTTTGCCATAACCAAAACCAACGCGGCCATTACCATCACCTACTACGGTTAAAGCAGTAAAACTGAAGATACGACCACCCTTAACTACTTTAGAAACGCGGTTAACATGAACCAACTTTTCTTGCAGGCCGTCTGTTGACGCTGTTGTATTTTCTACCTTTGCCATAAGACTTAACCCTTAGAATTTCAAGCCAGCTTCACGAGCAGCATCTGCTAAAGCTTTGATACGGCCATGATATTTAAAACCGGAACGGTCAAAGGCTACCGCCTCAACCCCTTGGGCTTTAGCACGCTCAGCTACTAACTTACCAACAGCTGCAGCAGCATCCACATTACCGGTATAATCTAATGAACCACGTAAATCTTTTTCTACTGTAGAAGCACTAGCAATCACTTTATCCCCTTCAGGTGCAATGATTTGTGCATAGATATGACGTGGTGTGCGATGTACGCACAAACGTGTAGCACGTAACTCACGCATCTTGCTGCGTGCGGTTTTGCTACGACGAATACGACTTAATTTCTTTTCCATGCTAGGCTACCTTACTTCTTCTTGGCTTCTTTACGGATGATTTTTTCATCAACGTATTTCACACCCTTGCCTTTGTAAGGCTCTGGTGGACGATAAGCACGCACTTCAGCAGCCACTTGACCCACTTTTTGTTTGTCAACGCCACGGATAATAATGTCAGTCTGGCTCGGAGTTTCTACTGTAATCCCTGCTGGTACTTCGTAGACCACTGGATGAGAGAAACCTAAAGACAGATTTAGCTTACTACCTTGAGCTTGTGCACGATAACCAACACCCACCAGTTGCAGTTTCTTTTCAAAACCTTCACTGACACCTTTAACCATGCTAGTGGTTAAAGCAGAAGTTGTACCAGCTAAAGCCCAGGCACCTTCAGCACGTGGGCGGAAACTCAATACATTGTTTTCTTGGGTAACTTCTACATCTGCATGGACATCTAGTTCTAACGAACCTTTAGAGCCCTTGACATTCAGACGCTGCCCGTCAATTTTGACCTCAACACCTTTCGGTACTGTTAGGCCTCTTTTCGCTATACGTGACATGAGAATCTGCCTACCTTACTCAACCACACAGATGACTTCGCCACCTTGACCCATTGCACGCGCTGCACGATCACTCATGACACCTGCGGAGGTCGAAACGATAGCCACACCATAACCACCCATAACTTTAGGCAGTTCATCTTTGCCGCGGAATACACGCAGACCAGGACGACTAGTGCGAGCAATACGGCTAATAACAGGTTTACCTTGGAAGTACTTTAATTTTACTGTAGTGACAGGTTTACCACCATTTTCATCTACATCAAAACCTAGGATATAACCTTCGTTCAATAATACTTCTAAAATCGCTTTCTTTTGCTTAGAAGCTGGGAAAGAGACAGTTGCCTTGCTAGCTGCTTGACCGTTACGGATGCGAGTCAGCATATCGGCAATAGGATCACTCATACTCATGATATTTCTCTCCTCTTACCAGCTAGCCTTAGTTAAACCAGGTACATCGCCACGCATTGCTGCTTCACGTAATTTGTTACGGCATAAGCCAAACTTACGATAAACACCATGTGGACGACCTGTGACATTACAACGACGTTGCTTACGCACTGTACTACTGTCACGTGGTAACTTTTGCAGAGCAGTACTAGCTGCCAATACTTCTTCAAGAGAACTGGCTGGGCTTGCAATTACTTTTTTCAATTGAGCACGTTTGTCAACAAACTTAGCTGCTGTCTCAGCACGCTTAACTTCACGTGCAATCATGGATTTCTTTGCCATGTAACTCGTATCCTCTTACTGTCTGAAAGGGAATTTGAAGGCTTCAAGTAAAGCCTTTCCCTCTTCATCAGTTTTAGCAGTAGTGGTAATGGTAATATTCATACCGCGTAGAGCGTCGATCTTATCGTAATCAATTTCAGGGAAAATGATTTGCTCTTTAACGCCCATGTTGTAGTTACCACGGCCATCAAAACCTCTTGGGTTCAGACCACGGAAGTCACGGATACGAGGAATAGATACGTTGATTAAACGATCTAAAAACTCATACATGCGTTCACGACGCAAGGTTACTTTACAACCAATTGGCCAGTTGTCACGAATTTTAAAGCCTGCAATTGACTTACGGCTTAAGGTAACAACTGGTTTTTGACCAGCGATTTTTGTCATATCATTGACAGCGTGTTCAATGACTTTTTTATCCCCAACCGCCTCACCTAAACCCATATTCAGGGTAATTTTGGTGATGCGAGGAATCTCCATTACATTTTGTGTACCGAGTTTTTCTGTCAGTTCTTTAATGACAGCTTCACGGTAATATTGCTGTAACCTTGCCATGAAATATTTTACCTATTAAGCGTCTACGCGCTCACCGTTGGATTTGAAGACACGGATTTTCTTGCCATCTTCCAGGAGCTTGAATCCAATCCGATCACCCTTGCCAGTGGCCGGGTTGACTAACATAACATTAGAGGCTTGAATGGGCATTTCTTTTTCAACCACACCACCTTGCACACCTAATGTTGGGTTTGGTTTTTGGTGTTTCTTTACAACATTAACACCTTTAACCAAAACTTTACCGGTCGCCAGAACTTGCATCACTGAGCCACGGCGCCCTTTGTCTTTGCCTGTAATGACAACGACTTGGTCGTTTTTACGAATCTTTTGCATCACTTCACCTACGCTATGTCAGCTCAGCCGTCTTAAAGCACTTCTGGTGCCAGCGAGATAATCTTCATAAAACGGTCACCACGCAATTCACGCGTAACCGGGCCAAAGATACGAGTTCCAATAGGTTCTAATTTGTTATTCAGTAATACAGCTGCATTACCATCAAAACGAATTACAGAACCATCGTTACGACGTACACCCTTAGCAGTACGAACGATAACGGCATTATACACATCACCTTTCTTTACTTTACCGCGTGGGATAGCGTCTTTAATACTTACTTTGATTACATCGCCAATATTGGCATAACGACGATGTGAACCACCTAAAACCTTGATACACATTACGCGACGTGCACCACTGTTATCTGCAATTTGCAGCATTGATTGCATCTGGATCATGTCTACTCTCCGTCTTAGGCTTCGCCAGCTGCGCGCTCGACGACCTTAACCAAAGTCCAGTGCTTGGTCTTTGACAGAGGGCGGCACTCTTTGAAACTTACAGTGTCGCCAACCTTGCACTCATTATTCTCATCATGAACATGATATTTTTTAGAACGTTTAATAAACTTTCCATAGATAGGATGCTTTACTTGACGCTCCATCAATACCACGATGGATTTATCCATTTTGTCGCTGATGACGCGCCCCATCAAACTGCGTTCGACTTTAACTTCTTCGCTCATCATCATTTACCTGCAACTTTCTTTTCTGACAGAATCGTTTTAATACGTGCAATTTCGAGACGCACACGTTTCATTTCTGAAGGACGTGACAACTGGCCAGCTGCCTGTTGCATACGCAATTTAAATTGCTCTTTCAGGTTTTCAGTCAGTTCAGACTTGAGCTCATCAACGGACTTTTGACGTAATTCTACTGCTTTCATCACATCACCTGACGGGAAACGAATGCTGTTTTAAACGGTAATTTGGCTGATGCTAAGCGGAAAGCTTCACGCGCCATTTCTTCACTCACACCTTGCATCTCATACAGGACTAGGCCAGGTTGTACTAGGGCTACCCAGTATTCAACATTACCTTTACCTTTACCCATACGGACTTCTAAAGGCTTTTTACTAATTGGTTTGTCAGGGAACACGCGAATCCACAACTTACCACCACGACGCACGTGACGATTAATGGCACGACGTGCTGATTCAATTTGACGAGCAGTCATACGACCACGCTCTAATGCTTTCAATCCGTATTCGCCGAAGCTAACAGCATTACCTGCTTGAGCTAAGCCGCGATTACGGCCTTTGTGCATTTTACGGAATTTGGTTCTTTTGGGCTGTAACATCTCAAACCTCTATCACTTCTTCTTTCTAGCCTGCTGGTTATTTGCATTCCCAGAGTTAGATTGTTTCTGTTCAAGGTCAAAGACCTCACCCTTGAAAATCCAAACTTTCACACCGATGATGCCATAAGTCGTTAAGGCTTCAGCAGTTGCATAGTCGATGTCGGCACGTAGTGTATGTAATGGAACACGACCTTCACGATACCATTCAGTACGTGCGATCTCTGCACCATTCAAACGGCCTGCAACGCTAACTTTAATGCCCAGTGCACCTAAACGCATGGCATTACTTACTGCCCGCTTCATGGCACGACGGAACATAATCCGACGCTCGAGCTGGCTAGTAATGCTTTCTGCAACCAATTGAGCATCTAATTCAGGCTTACGAATTTCTTCAATGTTCAATTTTACATTGTTGACATGTAAACCCATGATACCAGCAACATCAGCACGTAATTTCTCAATATCCTCACCTTTCTTGCCGATAACCATACCAGGGCGAGCTGTGTGGATAGTGATAAAAGCAGACTTAGCAGGACGCTCAATTTGAATGCGACTGACTGAAGCTTCTTTCAGTTTTTTCTTTAAGAATGCACGAACTTCTAAATCTTTATGTAGAAATTCTGCATAGTCTTTACCTTCTGCATACCATTTTGAACGCCAATCAGATGCGATGCCAAGACGGATGCCAGTTGGATGTACTTTTTGACCCATATTTAACCTCTGACCTCAATCGCCAACAGCGACAGTGATGTGACTGGTACGTTTCAAAATGCGATTTCCACGACCTTTGGCACGAGGCATCATCCGTTTCATGATCGGCCCCTGATCGACAAAAATCGTTTTTACAGAAAGCTCATCCACATCCGCGCCATTGTTATGCTCAGCATTAGCAATCGCCGACTCGAGAACTTTCTTAATGATCTCAGCGCCTTTTTTCGGGCTGAATGCTAAGATTTCTAAAGCTTTGCCAACTGGCAGACCACGAATTTGATCAGCAACTAATCGACCTTTCTGAGGCGAAATACGCGCAAAGCGCAAGCGAGCTGCAACTTCCATATTTATACCCCTTACTTCTTCGATTTTTTGTCAGCAGCATGGCCACGATAAGAACGAGTGGCTGCAAACTCACCCAACTTGTGGCCAACCATATTTTCATTAACCAACACAGGTACGTGTTGTTTGCCGTTATGTACAGCAATCGTCAAACCAACCATATCTGGTAGGATCATTGAGCGGCGAGACCAAGTCTTAATCGGCTTGCGATCATTTTTGGCAACCGCAGCTTCAACCTTACTCATCAAATGATGGTCAACGAATGGACCTTTCTTTAGTGAACGTGGCACGACTTAATCCCCTTACTTTTTGTTCCGGCGACGTACGATCATCTTATCAGTACGCTTATTACTACGAGTCTTATAACCCTTGGTTGGAACACCCCAAGGCGTTACTGGATGACGACCACCAGAGGTACGACCTTCACCACCACCATGTGGATGGTCAACCGGGTTCATCGCAACACCGCGCACGGTTGGACGTACACCACGCCAACGTTTCGCACCTGCTTTACCCAATTTGGTCAAACCATGCTCAGAGTTACCGACTTCACCGATGGTGGCACGGCACTCAGATAATACTTTACGCATTTCACCAGAACGTAAACGCAAGGTTGCGTAGTTACCTTCTTTAGCCACTAACTGCACAGAAGCACCAGCGCTACGTGCTAACTGAGCACCTTTGCCTGGACGCATTTCTACACAGTGAACTACCGAACCAACTGGGATATTACGCAAGGGCAGAGAATTACCCACTGCAATCGGAGCGTGTTGACCAGAGATAACTGAATCACCCGCAGATAGGTTTTTCGGGGCAATAATATAACGACGCTCACCATCCGCGTAAAGCACTAATGCAATATTTGCACTACGATTAGGATCATACTCTAAATGCTCAACGTGACCTGGAATTTCATCTTTACGACGCTTGAAATCTACCAAGCGATAATGTTGACGATGGCCACCACCGATGTGGCGCACAGTCATCCGACCGCGATTATTCCGCCCACCGCTTTTGGTTTTCCGCTCCAGTAGGCTTTTGCAAGGTGCACCTTTGTGCAACTCCTTATTAACAACATGGACCTGGAAGCGACGCCCTGGAGATGTTGGTTTTGCCTTAACGACTGCCATGACTAATCCTTAACCTTATTCAGCGGAAGCATCGAGAGATTGACCTTCAGCCAAGCGTACATACGCTTTTTTCCAGTCACTACGTTGACCGGCACGGCGACCGAAGTTCTTCTGCTTACCTTTAACATTGACAGTCCGCACTTGGTCAACCGCGACCTCAAACAACAATTGAACTGCCTCTTTAATGTCTTCTTTAGTTGCATTTTTAGCAACTTTGAACACATATTGATTTGCTGACTCAGTTGCAGCGACGCTCTTTTCGGTCATGCGTGGAGCCAACAATACTTTGTACAAACGTTCTTGGCTCATGCCAACCACTCCTGAATCTTTTCTACCGCTGAGCGAGTCATCACAACTTTCTCATGGCCAACTAAGCTCACTGGGTTCAATTCAGTTACCGAAGTAACTTCGCAATAAGGAATATTGCGAGCTGCCAGCAATACATTAACATCGGCCACTTCAGATACTAACAACACGTCGTTAGTACCATAATCTTTTAGTTTTGCGATCATCAACTTAGTCTTAGATTCTTCTAAGCTAATTGAATCAACGATCACAAAGCGTTCTTGGCGTACTAACTCAGATAAAATGGCACGCATAGCTGCACGGTACATTTTTTTATTGAGTTTTTGTTCAAAGCTACGTGGGCGAGCAGCAAAAGTCACACCACCAGTACGCCATAAAGGACCACGGGTAGTACCTGCACGTGCACGACCTGTACCTTTTTGGCGGAAAGGCTTTAGACCACCACCGCTCACATCAGAACGATTCTTTTGAGCTTTAGTGCCAGAGCGACCTGCTGCCATATAAGCAACTACTGCTTGATGCACTAAACCTTCATTAAATTCGCGGTTAAACACCACTTCATTTACGGTAAGGGTGCCGCCGTTTGCTACTTGCAATTCCATACCTAGATCCTTATGCCTTTACTGAGTGCTTCACGGAGACACTACCACCAGTAGCACCAGGAACTGCACCCTTCACTAATAACAGGTTGCGCTCAGCGTCAACACGGATAACTTCTAAGCTCTGCACGCTAGTGTTTACACCACCTAAACGACCAGCCATTTTCTTACCGGGGAAAACACGACCTGGAGTTTGGTTTTGACCAGTAGAACCTGGTACACGGTGAGAACGAGAGTTACCGTGAGTGGCATCTTGACCACGGAAGTTGTGGCGTTTAATGGTACCGGCATAGCCTTTACCTTTACTAACACCAGCGACATCCACATACTGGCCTTGCTCAAACATGCTAACGGTTAACTCAGCGCCTGCTTGGTATTCAGCAGCTGCATCAACTCGAGACTCTTGCACTTGCGTTCCAACTGGAACACCAGACTTGGCAAAATGCCCAATCAGAGCTTTATTAACACGTGAAGCTTTTTTCTCACCTACAGATAACTGAATAGCTTCATAGCCATCGCTTTCTTTAGTTTTGACTTGAGACACACGGTTTGGCGCAATCTCTAAGACGGTGACAGGAACCGCATCCCCAGATTCACCGAAAATACGGGTCATACCGATTTTGCGACCCAATAGACTGATAGCCATTTGCTTACCTCTTCACTACTCTGACGAGCACTTCTGCTAATTCTTGTCTTTAGAAAAACTCGGCTCGACAAGATGTCGAGCCGAAGAAAGCCGCGCATTATATACGGAAAATTAACGCACGTTAAGTATTTATTTCAAATCAATTCAATTTAATCTGAACATCAACGCCTGCCGCTAAATCCAGCTTCATCAGTGCATCAACGGTTTTGTCGGTTGGATCAATAATATCCATCAAACGCTTGTGAGTACGGATCTCATATTGATCACGAGCATCCTTATTCACGTGTGGAGAAATCAGGATAGTGTGACGCTCAATACGAGTTGGTAATGGGATTGGTCCCTTTACACGTGCACCAGTACGCTTTGCAGTTTCAACAATTTCCATTGCTGAACGATCAATCAAACGATGATCAAATGCTTTCAGACGAATACGAATTCTTTGGTCAGACATATGTTTTACTCAACAATTTTAGCGACGACACCAGCGCCTACAGTACGACCGCCTTCACGGATCGCAAAACGTAAACCATCTTCCATCGCAATCGGATTAATCAGTGTGATTACCATCTTCACGTTATCACCAGGCATGACCATCTCAACGCCTTCAGGTAATTCGCAAGCACCAGTCACATCCGTGGTACGGAAATAGAATTGTGGACGATAGCCATTGAAGAAGGGAGTATGACGTCCACCTTCTTCCTTAGACAAGACGTACACTTCAGCTTCGAATTTGTTGTGGGGCTTAATAGTGCCTGGTTTGCACAGAACTTGACCACGTTCAACGTCATCACGCTTAGTACCACGTAATAACAGACCAACGTTATCGCCCGCTTGACCTTGGTCTAGCAGTTTACGGAACATTTCAACGCCCGTAACAGTTGTAGAGGTGGTAGCACGAATACCCACGATTTCTACGGTTTCACCCACTTTGATCACGCCGCGCTCGATACGACCGGTCACAACCGTACCACGACCTGAGATGGAGAAGACGTCTTCAACCGGCATCAAGAAAGCACCGTCAATCGCACGCTCAGGTTCTGGGATATAAGTATCTAAGGCATTGATCAGTTCAGCGATAGACGGTTCGCCAATCGGTGAGGTGTCACCTTCTAAGGCGGCACGCGCTGAACCTTTGATAATCGGGGTGTCATCGCCTGGGAATTCATAGCTGGATAACAGCTCACGCAGTTCCATCTCAACCAGTTCTAACAGCTCTTCATCGTCCACTAGGTCACATTTGTTCATGTAGACCACGATGTAAGGAACACCGACTTGGCGAGATAATAGGATGTGCTCACGTGTTTGTGGCATGGGGCCGTCTGCTGCGGAACACACCAGAATCGCGCCGTCCATTTGTGCAGCACCCGTGATCATGTTTTTAACATAGTCCGCATGGCCGGGGCAGTCGACGTGGGCATAGTGGCGGTTTTCTGATTCATATTCTACGTGTGCCGTAGAAATGGTAATACCCCGTGCTTTCTCTTCTGGAGCCGCGTCAATTTGGTCATACGCTTTCGCTTCGCCACCAAATTTACGGGATTGAACCACTGTCAAAGCCGCGGTCAAGGTCGTCTTGCCGTGGTCTACGTGTCCTATCGTTCCGACGTTCACGTGCGGCTTTGTGCGCTCAAATTTACTCTTTGCCATTTATTTCACCTTTTTTTCAACACTGCCTGAACAACATGGGCAGGCGCTTCTGCGTATTTCGCGAACTCCATTGAGTAACTGGCACGTCCCTGTGTTGCTGAACGCACATCAGTGGCATAACCAAACATTTCACTCAACGGCACTTCCGCACGTATAATCTTGCCAGATGGAGAATCATCCATCCCTTGAACGACACCACGACGGCGATTTAAATCGCCCATGACATCGCCCATATAATCTTCTGGAGTCACTACTTCGACTTTCATAATTGGCTCTAACAAGGCTGGATCAGCGTCGAGGACACCGCTACGCAAAGCCATAGAGCCTGCAATTTTGAAAGCCAACTCACTTGAATCAACATCGTGATAAGAGCCATCAAAAGCAGTCACTTTCATGTCTACTAAGGGGTAACCGACCATTACGCCATTACCCATCTGTTCACGAACACCTTTATCGACCGCAGGTACGAATTCTTTAGGAACTACACCACCCACAATAGCATTCTCGAACTTATAACCTTCACCTTCAGCCAAAGGCTCTAAGCGCAACCAAATATGTCCATATTGCCCACGGCCACCCGATTGACGCACGAACTTACCTTCGGCTTCTACCACTTTCCGAATAGTCTCACGGTAAGCAACCTGGGGAGCACCCACATTACACTCGACTTTGAATTCGCGTTTCATACGATCAACAATAATGTCGAGGTGTAATTCACCCATACCGGAAATAATTGTCTGTCCTGAATCTTGATCTGTATGCACACGGAAGGAAGGGTCTTCTTGTGCCAAACGGCTTAGGGCTAAGCCCATTTTTTCTTGATCCGCTTGAGATTTTGGCTCAACCGCGACCGAAATCACCGGTTCAGGAAAATCCATTTTTTCTAGAGTGATCACATGCGTCAGATCACTTAAAGTTTCACCGGTCGTGACATCTTTTAAGCCCACCGCAGCAGCAATATCACCCGCGTAAACTTCTTTAATTTCTTCACGCGAATTGGCATGCATTTGCATAATACGACCAATACGCTCGCGTTTACTTTTAGTAGGATTGAAAATGACGTCGCCCGTTTTTAATACACCTGAGTAAACACGGAAAAAGGTCAACGAACCTACAAAGGGGTCAGTCGCAATTTTGAAAGCTAAAGCAGCAAAAGGCTCAGTATCTGATGCATGACGCTCAGCTGGAGTTTCCTTAGCATCGTCAGTAATGCCTTTAATAGCAGGCACGTCGACTGGAGCTGGCAGATAGCGCACCACTGCATCTAAAACGGCTTGCACCCCTTTATTTTTAAAGGCAGAGCCGCATAAAACTGGCACAATCTCACCCGATAACGTACGTAGGCGTAAGCCACGATGAATATCTTCAAGCGATAATTCACCCGACTCTAAATACTGATCCATTAGCGCTTCATCAGCTTCAGCCGCCGCTTCAACCATGTGCTCACGCCATTCCTGGCAAGCAGCTTTCATCTCATCTGGAATAGCTTTAGCGGTATAGCTCATACCCATATCCGCTTCATTCCAGTAGATCGCCTCCATACGTGCTAAATCAACTACACCTGTGAAATTCTCTTCAGCCCCGATCGGCAACTGAACAGGCACTGCCGTAGAACCTAGGCGAGTTTTGATTTGCTCGACAACACGTAAGAAATTAGCACCAGCACGGTCCATCTTATTGACGAACGCAACACGGGGCACATGGTATTTATTCGCTTGACGCCAAACTGTCTCTGACTGGGGTTCGACACCACCAACCGCGCAAAACACTGCAACTGCACCATCTAGAACGCGCAGTGAGCGCTCTACTTCAATCGTAAAATCAACGTGGCCGGGTGTATCGATGATATTGATACGATGCTGATCAAACTGTTGATCCATACCCGACCAGAAGCAAGTAGTCGCCGCAGAAGTAATGGTAATTCCACGCTCTTGTTCTTGCTCCATCCAGTCCATGGTAGCTGCGCCATCATGAACTTCGCCAATCTTATGCGAGACGCCTGTGTAGAACAAAACACGTTCAGTCGTCGTCGTTTTACCCGCATCAATGTGAGCCATGATGCCGATATTACGATAGCGTTCTATGGGTGTTTTACGAGACACAGGCTAAGTTCCAAGTTAGTTCCAGCGGAAGTGAGCGAAAGCTTTATTGGCTTCAGCCATACGGTGAGTATCTTCACGCTTTTTCACTGCAGAGCCACGCTTTTCAGCAGCATCCATCAACTCGCCTGCTAATTTGCGCGCCATTGATTTTTCACCACGCTTGCGCGCAGCTTCAATTAACCAACGCATCGCTAATGCATTTTGACGAGAAGGACGCACCTCAACAGGCACTTGATAAGTAGCACCACCGACGCGGCGAGCTTTTACTTCCACAGCAGGACGTGCATTGTCTAAAGCATCACTTAGGACATTCATACCGTCACCGCCCTTTTTCTGAGCGATTTCGTCTAAAGCACCATAAATGATTTTTTCAGCTACTGCTTTCTTGCCGTCTTTCATCACAGCATTCATAAATTTGCTGAGCATTTCACTGCCGAATTTTGGATCTGGCAACACTTCGCGTTTGGGGACTTCTCTTCTTCTAGGCATTTCTAGGATCTCTATTCAATTACTTCTTAGGACGCTTAGTGCCGTATTTAGAGCGGCCTTGCTTGCGGTCTTTAACACCTTGGGTATCAAGACTGCCACGGACAGTGTGATAACGCACACCGGGTAAATCTTTAACACGTCCGCCGCGAATCAATACCACAGAGTGCTCTTGCAGATTGTGGCCTTCACCACCGATATAGCTAGTGACTTCAAAACCATTGGTTAAGCGTACACGCGCTACTTTACGTAATGCCGAATTCGGCTTTTTCGGGGTAGTGGTATACACGCGAGTGCAAACACCACGACGCTGCGGGCATGCTTCAAGAGCAGGCACGTTGCTTTTATCAACTATGCTTTTGCGCGGTTTGCGCACCAACTGGTTAATCGTTGCCATTAAAAAAATTTCTCCTAACCCACATGAGGATATGCTTTGCTTGCGATACCCCATAAAAACAACAGACCGAATATCCGGTCTGTCTAAGGTCGCAAGATTTTAGGGATGGCTCAAGCATCTGTCAAGGCAAGATTACCAAACCCTGTAATTAAACCTCCTACTCGGCCTTACTTCCGAATAGGAGTCAGTAGTTTTACAGCGAAACTGAGTTATTCAGCTTCATAAGACTCGTCCGCAGACGGACTAAAACTTTCATGACGCACTGCAAAGGCATCTTCCAAAGCGAACGGATCACGTTGGCGACGACGAGCTTCATGATAGGCTAAACCAGTACCGGCTGGAATCAAGCGACCAACAATGACGTTTTCTTTCAAGCCACGTAATTCATCACGTGCGCCACGAACAGCCGCATCTGTCAGAACGCGCGTAGTTTCTTGGAATGACGCTGCAGAGACGAAAGAGTCAGTAACCAAGGAAGCCTTAGTAATACCCATCAAGACGCGATCGAACTTGATAGGTAATTTGGCTTCTTCCAGTAACTTTTTATTCGCCTCTACGACACGCCAGTAGTCAGTCTGCTCACCACGTAAGAAGTCGCTATCACCTGGATCAATTACATCGACCTTGCGCATCATTTGCCGAATGATGACTTCAATGTGTTTATCATTGATTTTTACACCTTGCAGGCGATAAACGTCTTGGATCTCTTTCACGAGGTATTCAGCCAGAGAGGTTGCGCCTAATAAGCGTAAAATGTCATGCGGGTTCGGCTCACCATCAGCGATAATTTCCCCACGCTTGACTTTTTCACCCTCGAACACGTCAAGGTTACGCCATTTTGGAATCAACTCTTCGTATTGCTCACCATCCTCATCGGTGATGATAATCCGCTGTTTACCTTTGGTTTCTTTACCGAAGGAAATAGTCCCAGTCTTTTCCGCCAGAATCGCACCATCTTTTGGACGACGCGCTTCAAATAAGTCCGCAACCCGTGGCAAACCGCCTGTAATATCGCGAGTTTTCGAAGAGGCTTGTGGCAAACGCGCTACCACCTCACCGACCTTTACGTTAGCACCATTCGTGGTAGTAACAATCGTGCCTGCTGGTAATGGATACTGCACTGGAATCTTAGTACCTTCGAAGAAAATACTATCACCATGCTCATCCAATAGACGTACCGTAGGACGTAAGTCACGACCACTACTTGGACGGCTTTTTGGATCCATGATCTCAATCGAAGACAAACCAGTGATTTCGTCAACCTTGGTTTGTACCGTGATATTGTCCAAGAATTCGATAAAGTCGATACGCCCTGAAACCTCAGAGATAATCGGATGCGTATGTGGATCCCACTGCGCGACTGTTTGACCTGCAGTAACGGTATCGCCTTCGCGTACCTTCAAAGTAGCACCATAAGGCAGTTTATAACGCTCTTTGTCACGACCGTTATCGTCAACAATACCCAGTTCACCTGAACGCGATACCGCAACTAAGTTACCTTGTTCATTCCGTACTGTTTTAACGTTGATCAGATGGACTTTACCGGCTGACTTCACTGCAATACCACTTTCAGCAGCGGCTCTACTGGCAGCACCACCAATGTGGAAGGTACGCATGGTCAACTGTGTACCTGGCTCACCGATGGACTGTGCTGCAATAACCCCAACAGACTCACCTTTACCAACCAGAATACCGCGGGCAAGATCACGACCATAGCATTGACGGCAAACCCCATAACGCGATTCGCAAGTGATACCAGAGCGCACTATAATTTCGTCGATACCGAGCTGGTCAATTTTCTCGACCCACTCTTCATCGATTAACGTACCTGCTGGTAAGACAGCCTCATCGTTACGCACAACATCTTGAGCCACTACACGGCCTAAGACGCGCTCTGCCAAACCCTCAACCACATCGCCACCTTCAATGATGGGGCGCATTAACATACCTTTGGTAGTGCCACAGTCATCCATGATGACTGCCATGTCCTGAGCAACATCTACCAAGCGACGTGTTAAGTAACCAGAGTTTGCTGTTTTAAGAGCAGTATCCGCCAAACCTTTCCGCGCACCATGCGTTGAGATGAAGTATTGTAATACCGTCAAACCTTCGCGGAAGTTAGAAGTAATCGGTGTTTCAATGATCGAGCCGTCTGGCTTGGCCATCAGCCCACGCATCCCAGCTAACTGGCGAATCTGCGCTGCAGAACCCCGCGCACCAGAATCAGCCATCATAAAGATCGAGTTAAAGGAAGGTTGAGTCACTGTCTTCCCTTCTGCATCAACCACGGACTCGTTACCAATTTTCTCCATCATCGCTTTGGCGACTTTTTCATTGGTACTCGCCCAGATGTCAACAACCTTGTTATAGCGCTCACCTTGAGTAACCAGACCGCCTGCGAATTGCAATTCAATTTCCTTGACTGCATCATCGGCCTCCGCTAGCAGATGCACTTTCTTCTCAGGAATGATCATATCATCAGAGCAGAAAGAAACGCCTGAGCGGGTTGCATAACGATAACCGGTATACATCAATTGGTCAGCGAAAATAACTGCCTCTTTCATCCCCACATGGCGATAGGACTCATCCAATAGGCGTGAAATTGCCTTCTTCTTCAATACCGTATTGAAGATTTCGAACGGCAAGCCTTTCGGCATGATCGTAGTCAGAATTGAGCGACCGACTGTAGTATCAATTAAACGTGTACGCTTAGTGAACTCACCATTTTCTTCTTTAACGTAATCGGTAATCCGGACTTTCACTTTCGCATGTAAAGAGGCGTTACCGGTTTCATATGCACGTTGCGCTTCTTGTGGATCAGCAAAGACCATACCTTCGCCTTTCGCCCCAATCGCTTCGCGTGACATATAGTACAAGCCAAGAACGATATCCTGAGATGGCACAATAATTGGCGCACCATTCGCAGGTGACAACACGTTATTGGTCGACATCATCAAACTGCGCGCTTCGAGCTGGGCTTCCAATGACAAAGGTACGTGTACCGCCATTTGGTCACCGTCAAAGTCTGCATTGAATGCTGAACAGACTAAAGGGTGCAACTGAATCGCTTTACCTTCAATCAAGACGGGTTCAAAAGCTTGAATACCCAAGCGGTGGAGCGTAGGTGCACGGTTCAGTAAGACTGGGTGCTCACGAATGACTTCAGCGAGGATATCCCAAACCTCTGCCGTTTCACGCTCAACTAACTTCTTTGCGGCTTTAATCGTAGTGGCTAAACCACGGCGCTGTAATTTACCGAAAATGAACGGCTTGAATAATTCCAAAGCCATTTTCTTTGGCAGACCGCATTGATGCAGACGCAAAGTTGGGCCAACCACGATGACCGAACGCCCCGAATAATCAACCCGCTTACCTAACAAGTTCTGACGGAAACGGCCTTGCTTACCCTTAATCATGTCAGATAAGGATTTCAATGGACGTTTGTTAGAGCCGGTAATTGCGCGACCACGACGACCATTATCTAAGAGCGCATCCACAGACTCTTGTAACATCCGCTTTTCGTTACGCACGATAATATCAGGTGCGTTCAGCTCTAACAGACGCTTCAAACGGTTGTTACGATTGATCACGCGGCGGTACAGATCATTCAAATCTGAAGTTGCAAAACGACCGCCATCCAAAGGTACTAATGGGCGTAAATCCGGTGGTAATACAGGCAGCACATTCATAATCATCCACTCAGGACGATTACCAGAAGACACGAAGGACTCCATGACTTTTAAGCGTTTGCCTAAACGCTTCAGCTTAGTTTCAGAGCCAGTTTCATTGATCTCTTCACGCATCTTGGCGATTTCATGCTTAAGATCAATGCTTGACAACAAGCCTTGGATCGCTTCAGCACCCATTTTCGCCTCAAATTCGTCGCCAAACTCTTCAACCGCCTCTAAATAAGCCTCGTCTGTGAGCAAGGAGCCGCGCTCTAAAGTCGTCATGCCTGGTTCAGTGACCACGAAGATCTCAAAATAGAGAATGCGTTCAATGTCACGTAAAGTCATATCCAGCATCAAACCGATACGAGACGGTAAGGACTTTAAGAACCAAATATGTGCAACGGGGCTGGCTAAATCGATATGCCCCATGCGGTCACGACGGACTTTAGTTTGAGTAACTTCAACACCGCACTTTTCGCAAACCACACCCCGATGTTTCAAACGCTTGTACTTACCGCACAAGCATTCAAAATCTTTCACCGGGCCAAAGATTTTTGCGCAGAACAGACCATCCCGCTCTGGTTTAAACGTACGGTAGTTAATGGTTTCTGGCTTTTTAACTTCGCCATAAGACCATGAACGAATCACTTCAGGGGAAGCGAGGCCGATACGAATCGCATCGAACTCTTGAATTTCCTGCTGTTGCTTATAAAGGTTTAATAAATCTTTCATCGCTATTTTTCCGCCTGCTGTATTCGGTCAAATTACTCTCTTTCCAGCTCGATATTTAAACCGAGAGAACGGATTTCTTTCATCAAGACATTAAAGGACTCCGGCATGCTGGCTTCCATATAGTGGTCGCCATCCACGATGTTCTTATACATCTTATTCCGGCCATTCACGTCGTCTGATTTCACGGTAAGCATTTCTTGCAAGGTATAAGCGGCACCATAAGCTTCCAGTGCCCACACTTCCATCTCACCAAAGCGCTGACCACCGAACTGTGCTTTACCACCCAGAGGTTGCTGAGTCACCAAGCTGTAAGGACCAGTAGAGCGCGCATGCATTTTATCATCAACCAAGTGATTCAATTTCAGCATATGCATGTAACCCACAGTCACAGTACGTTCGAAGGCATCGCCGGTACGACCATCATATAAACGCGCTTGACCACTTTCTGGTAAATCAGCCAACTTCAACATCGCTTTGATTTCAGCTTCATCTGCACCATCAAAGACTTGTGTAGCCATCGGCACGCCTTTACGCAGATTACCTGCCATTTCTAGAACTTCGGTATCTGTCATTTCAGACAAATCACCTTGACGTGGATTACCACCCGTTTCGTAGATTTCGGTGAGGAACTTGCGCACTTCATCGACTTTGGCTTTCGCATCTATCATCCGGCCAATTTTATGCCCCAAGCCTTTCGCAGCCCAACCTAAATGGGTTTCCAAGACCTGACCTACGTTCATCCGCGAAGGAACACCCAACGGATTGAGAACGATATCGACAGTCTGGCCGTTTTCTAAATAAGGCATATCTTCGACGGGAACAATGCGTGACACCACACCCTTATTACCATGACGACCCGCCATCTTGTCACCCGGTTGCATACGGCGCTTCACAGCGACATACACTTTCACCATTTTCAAGACACCTGGTGCTAAATCATCACCTGCAGTCAACTTATCACGTTGTTTCTGTAAGCGAATTTCATACTCTTTCTTCTTCTCAGACATCTGAGTAGCTAGAGTCTCAAGCTGAATATTTAAGTTGTCATCTTGCATACGCAAAGAGAACCACTCATGACGTGGTACAGCAGCTAACTGCTCTTGCGTAACGAGAGTGCCTGCTTTCAAGCCCTTCAAACCGCCATCAGCGACTTGACCGACCACCATTTTAGAAACCCGCGCAAATACGTCGCCTTCATAGATCCGCAATTCATCCAATAAGTCTTTACGAACCTTTTTCAAGTCCTCTTCTTGGATAGCTAAAGCCCGTGCGTCCCGTTCTACTCCATCACGAGTAAAGACACGCACATCAATCACTGTACCTGTCATACCCGTAGGTACGCGCAGGGAGCTATCCTTAACATCAGACGCTTTTTCGCCGAAGATAGCGCGTAATAACTTTTCTTCTGGAGTTAATTGGCTTTCACCTTTAGGTGTCACCTTACCTACCAAAATATCGTTAGGCTTTACTTCAGCACCGACATGAATAATCCCGCATTCATCTAACTTGGCTAATAAGCTTTCGCTGACATTTGGAATATCCGCAGTAATTTCTTCAGGCCCTAATTTAGTGTCACGCGCTAGACAAGACATTTCTTCAATATGGATCGTCGTATAACGATCTTCATCGACCACGCGCTCAGATAACAAAATCGAGTCTTCGAAGTTGTAACCATTCCACGGCATGAAAGCGATGAACATATTCTGACCTAAAGCCAACTCGCCTAGATCGGTCGAAGAACCATCCGCTAAGACATCACCACGGGCAACTACGTCGCCTACTTTCACAATTGGACGCTGATTAATACAAGTGTTCTGGTTCGAACGGGTATATTTAATCAGGTTGTAAATATCAACCCCACCACGCTCATCCGCTTCATCATCATGGACGCGTACCACTACACGACCAGCGTCAACCGAATCAATTACCCCACCGCGGCGGGCTGCGACTGTTGAACCAGAGTCAACCGCAACCGCACGCTCCATACCCGTACCGACGATAGCTGTTTCAGCGCGTAAGCAAGGCACAGCCTGACGTTGCATGTTTGAACCCATCAGGGCGCGGTTCGCGTCGTCATGTTCCAAGAACGGAATCAAGGACGCCGCTACTGATACGATCTGCTTCGGTGAAACGTCCATGTACTGCATACGATCAGATGTCATGGTGGTGAATTCATTCCGATAACGGCAATTAATGAATTCTTCCAGGAAAGCACCCTTTTCATCTAAGTCCGCATTCGCCTGTGCGATTACATACTGAGACTCTTCAATCGCTGACAAATAATCGATTTCACGCGTTACTTTGCCATCAACGACACGACGATACGGCGTTTCTAAGAAGCCATACTCATTCGTACGTGCATAGACTGACAATGAATTGATCAAACCAATGTTTGGACCTTCAGGCGTTTCAATCGGGCAGACACGACCATAGTGCGTTGGATGAACGTCGCGCACCTCGAAACCTGCACGCTCACGGGTCAAACCGCCAGGGCCTAAGGCTGAAATACGGCGCTTGTGAGTCACTTCAGATAATGGATTGTTTTGATCCATGAACTGCGATAACTGGCTTGAGCCGAAGAATTCTTTAATCGCAGCAGACACTGGCTTTGAATTCACCAATTCTTGCGGCATTAAACCTTCGCTTTCTGCCATGGTTAAACGTTCTTTAACCGCACGCTCAACCCGCACTAAACCTACACGGAAGGCATTCTCAGCCATCTCGCCCACGCTACGAATACGACGATTGCCTAAATGATCAATATCGTCCACATCATCGCGACCGTCGCGAATATCAATCAGCTTTTTCAGAACTGCTAAAATATCTGCTTGATCCAATACGCCGCTGCCGGTCGATTCCTCACGACCTAAGCGACGATTGAATTTCATCCGGCCTACCGCAGATAAGTCATAACGCTCATCGGTAAAGAACAGATTATTGAATAGGCTCTCAGCCGATTCTTTCGTAGGTGGTTCACCAGGACGCATCATCCGATAGATTTCAATCTGCGCCTCTAATTTGGTACGAGTCGGATCAATATTCAAGGTATTAGAAATGAAAGGACCACGATCCAAGTCATTGGTATAGAGAATATCAAACTCAGCAACACCATTATCACGGAGCTTATTGACCAACTCTTCGGTTAGCTCAGAGTTAGCCTCTGCCACTAGCTCACCCGTTGCTGTATCAATAATATTATGTGCCAGCACTTTGCCGTACATATATTCTTCAGGTACCGCTAATTTGCTGATACCACTTTTTTCTAATTGACGAATGTGTTTGGCCGTAATACGACGACCTGTTTCAACAATCACATTCCCATCTAATAGAATATCAAAAGCAGCTAATTCACCACGCAAACGCTCAGGTACTAGATCAATTTCTACACCTTTATCCAGCAAATGAACTTTTACATTCTCGAAGAAGTAATCAAGAACTTGTTCATTTTCCATCCCTAAAGCGCGCAACAGAATAGTCGAAGCTAATTTGCGTCGACGGTCAATCCGCACATAAATACTGTCTTTAGGATCAAATTCGAAATCTAACCAGGAACCACGGTAAGGAATAACACGAGCACTGTGCAATAACTTGCCTGCCGTGTTCGATTTACCTTTATCGTGCTCAAAGAACACACCGGGTGAACGGTGTAATTGCGATACGATAACCCGCTCAGTACCATTAATAATAAAGGTACCTTTATCAGTCATCAGTGGCAATTCGCCTAAATAAACATCTTGTTCTTTAATCGACTTAACGACTTTAGCTTCAACTGGTGCTTCTTTATCATGAATCACCAAGCGCAATTTGACGCGCAAAGAAGCAGCATAAGTTAAGCCACGTAACTGACATTCATAAACGTCGAAAACAGGTTCAGCTAACCGATAATCCACATATTCAAGTGTGATATAGTTATTGTAACTTACAATCGGAAAGACTGAAGAAAAGGCAGCGTGCAGGCCTGTAGCAGAACGCTCTTGTACAGGCCGATCCAGTTGCAAAAACTGCCGATAGGACTCCAACTGAATAGTTAACAGGTCGGGTACTTCCAGAATCTGCTCACGTTTACCAAAGTCTTTGCGGATCCGTTTTTTCTCAGTGTAACTTAGTCCCATTGTGCTTCCTCAACTGGAATCAAAATCTTATCTGTCATTTAATGTCTGACAAGCGACAAAAGGCCGACAGTGCAAAACACTGCCAGCCTTGGGATTTTTTGAACTATTAGAAGTTGCTTAAAATCATCCTAACCTCAAGATTACTTGAGTTCGACCTCAGCACCTGCTTCTTCCAGCTCTTTCTTAATCTTGGCAGCATCTTCTTTAGAAGCGCCTTCTTTAACAGTAGAAGGAACACCTTCAACCATGTCTTTCGCTTCTTTTAAGCCTAGACCGGTAATACCACGGATAGCTTTAATAACGTTGATCTTGTTAGCGCCAAAGCTCTTCATGATAACGTTAAATTCAGTTTGCTCTTCTACTGGAGCAGCCGCTTCGCCACCACCAGCAGGGCCAGCAGCTACTGCAACTGCAGCAGTTACACCGAATTTTTCTTCGATAGCTGAAATCAAATCAACGATTTCAGTTACAGTCATGTTGGCAATTGCTTCCAACATATCGTCTTTTGTACAGGCCATGTAAATCTCCAAAACCTTTGTCAGTAATTACTCTACGCTAACGCCAGTGGCTTCAGCTTTTTGGTCACGCACTGCAGCAAGTGTGCGAGCAAACTTGTCGAGAGGCGCACGAATCGCAGCCGCCAAAGTAGCGATTGCTTGTGAGCGAGTCGGCAATTTCGCCAGACGCTCCAACTCAGCAGCTGGCAGCATTTTTCCGTCGATAGCGACGAATTGAACTGCTAACTTGTCGTTGGCTTTGTCTTTCAGGAAGTCTTTAACCAGACGCGCCGCAGAACCTGGATCTTCTTGAGAAAATGCCAGAATCAGTGGGCCTTTCAAACCGTCTTGGATACACTCAAAAGCAGTACCTTTAACAGCAATACGCGCCAGATTATTCTTCACTACACTTAGATAAACTCCACCTTTACGTGCGTTTTTGCGCAGTGTGGTGAGTTGTGACACGGTCAATCCACGGTACTCAGCAGCAACCGCAGAATGAGCACTTGCAGCAACTGCGGCCACTTCAGAGACAATCTCTTTTTTCTCTTCCAGTGTTAATGCCACGTTATCTACTCCTGGTTTGGTGGTTAATCCACCAGTTATCAATCTCAACTTAAAAGCTTAAGTTAAGAAGGAAACAGCGCCCCAAACCAGTTACTGACTCGGGAAACGCCATCTGCGCAGGTTCTCTACATAAAATGCAGAACTATTAAGTTATTGAAACGCCTGCGGTCTTTGACGACATACAGCCTTGTATATCTCAATGCTTTTCAGCTACTTACTTCCTTGTAAGTATGGTTTGAGTTCTCGAACTCAAAATCTTTATTGAGCGGTAACGCTCGCTTGATCTACTTTTAAGCCCGGCCCCATAGTCGTGGACAAAGCGATACCTTTCAGATAAATACCTTTAGAGGTAGATGGCTTCATTTTGACTAAGTCAGTGACTAAAGCTGCTAAGTTTTGTGCTAAGGCTTCAGTACCGAAACTAGTATTGCCGATACCACAATGGATGATACCTGCTTTATCAGTACGATAACGAACCTGACCTGACTTAGCATTTTTCACTGCTTCAGCGACGTTTGGAGTTACTGTCCCTACTTTAGGGTTAGGCATTAAGCCACGTGGACCTAAAATCTGGCCTAATTGACCAACAACACGCATTGCATCTGGACTAGCGATAACCACATCGAAATCCATTTTGCCTGCTTTAACTTCAGCCGCTAAATCATCGAAACCGACGATATCTGCACCAGCTGCTTTCGCTGCTTCTGCATTAGGGCCTTGAGTAAAGACTGCGACACGCACGGTCTTGCCATTGCCATTTGGTAATACAGTAGAACCACGTACCACTTGATCAGATTTACGCGGATCAACACCTAAATTGATAGCAACATCAACGCTTTCAGTGAACTTAGCAGGTGGCAAAGACTTTAATAAATCTAAGGCCTCAGTTACTGCGTAAACTTTAGTGCTGTCTACTTTTTCGTTAATTGCTTTTTGACGCTTAGTTAGCTTTGCCATTTATACGCCCTCTACTTCTAAGCCCATACTACGTGCAGTACCCGCAATGGTACGGACGGCAGCATCTAAATCAGCAGCTGTTAAGTCTGGCTCTTTAGTCTTAGCAATTTCTTCTAATTGTGCACGGCTGATCTTACCAACCTTATCGCTGTTTGGACGAGCGCTACCTGATTTCAAGCCCATCGCTTTTTTCAACAATACTGAAGCGGGTGGAGTTTTAGTAATAAAGGTAAAGCTTTTATCGCTATAGACAGTGATAACGACTGGAATTGGCATACCGACTTCCATGCCTTGAGTAGCAGCATTGAAGGCTTTACAGAATTCCATAATATTCACACCTTTTTGACCCAATGCAGGACCAACCGGTGGACTCGGATTAGCTTTACCAGCAGCAACTTGCAGCTTAATATAGCCGGTTACTTTTTTTGCCATTTTGATTTACCTATGAATGGGTACAAACGCCTCACGGCTCCCCGTTGTGCAATCAGGTTTTCTCGACCTGATAGAACTCCAGCTCAACAGGCGTTGAGCGACCAAAAATTTGTACTGCGACTAACAGGCGGCTTTTTTCGTAGTTAACTTCTTCAACTACGCCATTAAAATCCTTAAATGGACCATCATTGACACGAACAACTTCGCCTGCATCAAATAAAACTTTAGGTTTAGGTTTATCGACACCTTCTTCTACCCGACGCAGAATATTGTCGACTTCTTTTTGAGTAATCGGTGCGGGTTTATCCCCAGAACCACCAATAAAACCTAAAACACGCGCGGTATTTTTGACCATATGCCAAGTTTCATCATTCATTTCCATTTGGACTAATACATAGCCTGGAAAGAATTTACGCTCACTGCGACGCTTTTGGCCTTCACGCATTTCAACAACTTCTTCGGTAGGGACTAAAATCTCACCGAACTGCTCTTCCATGCCGAAACGCACTACACGCTCTTTCAAAGAACGTTGTACTTGCCCTTCAAATCCAGAAAAGGCCTGAACCACATACCAACGCTTAGCCATCAACCACCTCCTAGCAAGGTTTTCACACCCCAGCCTAGAAGCATATCTACCAGCCAGAGGAAGAGAGAAAGCAATAGGACAATTACCATCACCATCAAGGTTGTCTGCATGGTTTCAGCGCGAGTTGGCCATACCATCTTGCGGACTTCCATCCGGCTATCTTTCAAGAAGGTAATTAAGCCACGCCCTTTTTCAGTCGTTGCTGCAATACCGACTGCTACTGCAACAAACGCCAATAAACCTAAAACACGAACTAAAACTGAAACTGCCTCACCTTTCCAAGTTGCGAAATAGTAGAAGCCACCGATGCCCACTAACAGTAAAACAAAAGCTAAAATAAGTTTTACTGTATCGAGTGAGGACGTTTGTTGTTCAGCTTTTAAAGACATAATTTTTTGATACAACCTAAACAGCCTAAATGACTTTATACAAAGACTTGCACAAAGATAAGCTAGAATTTGTAGAAAGCCATCTTGCTAAAAGATGGCAGGCCAAGAGGGAATCGAACCCCCAACCTGCGGTTTTGGAGACCGCCGCTCTGCCAATTGAGCTATTGGCCTAACAAACGAGAGGACGGGAGTTTACATACTCCCGCCATATTCTGCAACTAATTAATTGAGTATTGTTAGCTTACTCAACAATTTTAGCGACGACACCAGCGCCTACAGTACGACCGCCTTCACGGATCGCAAAACGTAAACCATCTTCCATCGCAATCGGATTAATCAGTGTGATTACCATCTTCACGTTATCACCAGGCATGACCATCTCAACGCCTTCAGGTAATTCGCAAGCACCAGTCACATCCGTGGTACGGAAATAGAATTGTGGACGATAGCCATTGAAGAAGGGAGTATGACGTCCACCTTCTTCCTTAGACAAGACGTACACTTCAGCTTCGAATTTGTTGTGGGGCTTAATAGTGCCTGGTTTGCACAGAACTTGACCACGTTCAACGTCATCACGCTTAGTACCACGTAATAACAGACCAACGTTATCGCCCGCTTGACCTTGGTCTAGCAGTTTACGGAACATTTCAACGCCCGTAACAGTTGTAGAGGTGGTAGCACGAATACCCACGATTTCTACGGTTTCACCCACTTTGATCACGCCGCGCTCGATACGACCGGTCACAACCGTACCACGACCTGAGATGGAGAAGACGTCTTCAACCGGCATCAAGAAAGCACCGTCAATCGCACGCTCAGGTTCTGGGATATAAGTATCTAAGGCATTGATCAGTTCAGCGATAGACGGTTCGCCAATCGGTGAGGTGTCACCTTCTAAGGCGGCACGCGCTGAACCTTTGATAATCGGGGTGTCATCGCCTGGGAATTCATAGCTGGATAACAGCTCACGCAGTTCCATCTCAACCAGTTCTAACAGCTCTTCATCGTCCACTAGGTCACATTTGTTCATGTAGACCACGATGTAAGGAACACCGACTTGGCGAGATAATAGGATGTGCTCACGTGTTTGTGGCATGGGGCCGTCTGCTGCGGAACACACCAGAATCGCGCCGTCCATTTGTGCAGCACCCGTGATCATGTTTTTAACATAGTCCGCATGGCCGGGGCAGTCGACGTGGGCATAGTGGCGGTTTTCTGATTCATATTCTACGTGTGCCGTAGAAATGGTAATACCCCGTGCTTTCTCTTCTGGAGCCGCGTCAATTTGGTCATACGCTTTCGCTTCGCCACCAAATTTACGGGATTGAACCACTGTCAAAGCCGCGGTCAAGGTCGTCTTGCCGTGGTCTACGTGTCCTATCGTTCCGACGTTCACGTGCGGCTTTGTGCGCTCAAATTTACTCTTTGCCATCTCGAAAACCCCTAAGAAGGATCAATAACTTGGTGCTCTTGGGCAGAATCGAACTGCCGACCTCATCCTTACCAAGGATGCGCTCTACCATCTGAGCTACAAGAGCGTAAATTTTTAAACGACTCAGCCACACTAGTTGGAGCGGGTGATGGGAATCGAACCCACGCCATCAGCTTGGAAGGCTGAGGTTCTACCATTGAACTACACCCGCTTAATTTATTTCGCATTAGCACGAAACGTTAAACGTGCGCACCAAATCAAAAAATATGGTGGAGGGGGAAGGATTCGAACCTTCGAAGGCAGAGCCAACAAATTTACAGTCTGTCCCCTTTGACCGCTCGGGAACCCCTCCGACTGGAAAGGCGCATAGTGTGATTTAACCGCTTTCTTTTGTCAACTCAAGACTTGAGCTTTTTTTCAGAAATTTCACAGAAAACGTTTAAAATCTATTCGCCCTAACTTTCACTTACCAAATGGCCCTGTATCGGTTTCAAGCTTATAAATTAAACCAATACTCTGGTTAGCGCCACTCGTAGCTTCTACTTGTAAACGCTTATTTACCTGATAAGTCACTGCGACTTTTTGCAGCGAATCAAACAGGCCAACAATATACTTCACATACAATTTAGAACCAAGCTTTTTCCCTAGGGCTAGTTCACTTTGTTTATAATCACCACCATTGGAATTGATCCCAACATCATCCAAGCCTAAATTTCCACCGATACTTTGAGCCAAACTTTCCCCACCAGCTAAGCCCAAACTAGTAATAGCACGTGTCAAGACCGCAGTATCCCCTCCTGATACGCCCGCCAAGGCACGACCTGTTAATAAATAGCTTAAAGTGTCACTTTGCGTTTGCTGTGGTGAAGAGAACAAGGTTGATTCAGGTTGTTTAACTGTGCCACCTAAGCTAATTCCTACTGTAATGTCATTTTCTACTTGGCGCGTAGCTCGTACATCTAAACCTGGATTAGTCATTGGCCCATTAAAAATCAAGCGACCACGTTCAATTTTCAAATCTTGGCCATAGGCTTTATAAAAACCCTCCACAACTCCCAAGGCACCTTCAGCGATAATATCCTGCTTATTACGCAAAATGCGCATTTTGCCATTTAAGCGTGCCTCCAGCCCAAAGGCATTCATACGCACCCGATCCCCGACCTCAACCAAAATATTGGGCTGAATATCAATCGCGGATCCATCTTGAGGGGTTCTTAACTTTTTACGTAAAGTCGTTGGCTGATTACGGCCTACAAAAACAATATCATCCGAGCGCACACTGGCTCCCGTTGGTAAGGCTTGGATATTGATAGAAGCCTCGGGTACTCGTAAAGCGCCAGTAATAATTACCGACTTAGGCGTGGCTTGAATATTCAGATCAGGAGAAACTTGCCCTTGAACTTCATACGTATTCATGAGCAGCAAATTATTACCCTGCAAGCGTAAATCAGCACTCCAATTAGGAAGATTTACCAAACGCAGAACCCCATTCGCTTTCAGTACCCCCTGCCCTGCACGCAAAGAGCCTGTGATATTCATCTGATCAGCTTGGCTGGCTTGAATCGCTAAACTAATGTCTTCAATCTTCGCGCCCGTTTCTGGCAAATACAACGAAGCATTTTGTAGGCGTAAATTACCGGTCACTTGCGGCTTATTAAGCAAACCTTGAATACGCACCTCACCATTGACCTGCCCTTTTAGCTCATCCACTTGTGGTGAATAAGCTTGTAGCCAGCTAATATCGGGCATGGCTACTGTAGCCTTCACATCTAAACGTGGCTGACTACCCCCCGCTGCTAACTCAATGCGCCCATCAGCACGCAATTGCCCGCGCCCACGAATATCCATTTGGGCTTGAAGTGTAGCGGTACGGTCATTTAAAACTAAATTGGCTTTAGCTTGAGTATATTGCAAAGTTTCTGTGCGCTTATTATCGGTACGCAGCACAATCACATTATCTGGCAAGTTGATATTGACCCGCGCAAAGGGCTTGCCGCCACGCTGTTCAAATTGATAGTCAGCATTCACTAAACCTGGTAACTGTACAGTTGCTGGCAAGAAAGCTTTCGCAAGACTAATCGGCACTTGTTGCAAGACACCATTAGCCGTTAAGCCGCGTTGGGTGCTCCAATCTGTCTTACTACAGATCCGTGCGTTCTGTGGATTCACTAAACAAGCATTGGCAAGGGTAAAGGCTTGAGCTGAGGCGGTCACACCAACAGGATTCGTCAACTGCCAATTGCCAGCAGCAGTATCTCTTAGATTTAAAGACTCAATTGCACCTTTCCATTGCTGCCCCGTCCAAGCGCCAGACGCGCGCCCCTCTAATCTGCCAGCTTGATGCACCACTTTGAGATTTACACTATGGCGAGCTAATTGCCCCTGCAAAGTGAACTCAGCTTGTTTAACTTGATTAGTGCCTTGGCGCAAGCCTTCAAGTGTGCCGCGCAAATCATATTGCGCACCTGTTTGATTGGCTTGTACGGATAATTTGGCAATTTTTAAATCTTGATAACCCACTTGGCTGCCTTGCAAATTGCCTTGCACTTGCGGTTGAGCCAAGTTACCACGTAGAGAGCCTTCACCTTTTAAGCTACCCGCTAATCCCGGCCAAAGTTGCGCTAAGTTAGGGGCTTGAACCCGCCATTGAATATCAAAAGGCTCACTCGCTCGACCATTAGCCTCTAGCTCATTAGCCCCCGCTAAGACTTTAACCGACTGTAAAGTAATTTGCTTGCCTTGGATTTTAACTTTGCCATTGGCTTGCAAAGGGCGACCTTCGATTTGTCCTTTCAGGCTCGCGACCTCTAAATCAAACTGACTGCCATCTAAACGTCCTGATAAACGTCCATTCCCTTTGACATTACCATTCAATTTGGGACTGATTTGGCTGAGATTTTTTGCATCTAACTCCCAATCAACGCCTAAGGTAGTACCCGCGCTGCCATTTAAACGTAGGCGATTCTGCCCCACATCAACTAATACATTATTTGCACTGACAACTTTATCACGTAGCTTAAGCTCACCACTTGCACTCACTGGAAAGCCTTGGACATTGCCTTTAAGAGTATCAACTTTCACTGCTAATTTTGAAGCATCTAACAAGCCTTGTAAGCGCCCATCACCTTTTAACTCACCTTTCACCACAGGGCTTAGCTGACTTAAATCCTTAGCATCTAAAGACCAAGCTAAACCCGCTGCCTCATTGGCCACACCATCTAATTGAATACGATTTTTGCCTAAGGATAAGGCCAAGCCATTAGCTGAAAATTGCTTATTGCGAATGCGTAATTCGCCATTAGCTTGAATCGGGAAATTCTGCACATTACCAGAGAGGCTATCAATAGTGACCGTCAGCCGTGAACCATCTAATAAGCCAGTCGCTTTTCCTTTACCCTTTAAATCTCCCTTGATCGCAGGCGCTAACTGACTCAAATCTTTCGCATCTAAAGCCCAGCTTAGACCCTGTTTTTCATCTGCAACGCCATCTAAGCGGATTTGGTTTTTACCTACCGAGAGATTCAGACCTTGTGCGGCAATCAATTTATTTTCTAATTTAACTTGCCCATCAGCCCGAATGGGAAAATCTTGCACTACGCCATCTAAGCGCTCGACTTTAAGGGTAAAGCGCGAACCATCTAGTAAGCCACGGAAATTTCCCCGCCCATTTAAGTTCCCCCTTAGTGTTGGATATAACTGCGCTAACTTATTTGCATCCAGCGACCAATCTAAGCCCTTAGCTTCGTCAGCCACACCTTCTAGCTTGAGATGATTCTCACCGACATCGATTTGCACGCCTTGAGCACTAATGACTTTATCTTGAAGGCGCATGCTGCCAGCTGCTTTGATCGGATAATCTTTCACTGTCCCGGCTAAGCGATCAATGCGCAGCGCCAAACGCGAGCCATCCATTAAGCCTTGCACATTGCCTTTACCTGATAAATTACCGGGCAAACCGGGGATAAGTTGTTGCAACTTAGGTGCTTCTACTACCCAATCTAAGCCTTTTTGCTCGTCTGCAATCCCTTCTAAACTGATGCGATTATCCGCCACATCGATGCGAACTCCTTGGGCAGATAGAACTTTGTCCTGAATTTTGAGAGTGCCTAGGGCTTTGACCGGTTGATCTAAAACTGAACCTGTTAATTCATTAATTTGTAAACTTAACCGCGAGCCGTCCAATAAACCCTGCGCTTTACCATTACCTACTAAGTTGCCTTTAAGCTGCGGTGAAATGTGCGCAAGGTTCTTAGCATCCAACTTCCAAATTAAGCCTTGAGCCTCATCTGCCACCCCATCTAACTCAATTTGGTTATCACCTAAACTTAAGTTAACTGCTTGAGCGGTGAGAATTTTGTCCTTGACTAAAACCGTACCACTACCTTTGAGAGTCTGATTTAAAAGCTCGCCTTGTAAATGATCCATCCGCAAGGCTAAACGTGAACCATCTAATAGCCCTTGAGCATTACCATGACCTGCTAACTTTCCTTGTAAACTGGGTACAAGTTCACTTAAATCCTTGGCATCAATCTTCCAATTAATACCCTGAACTTCATCCGCAACTCCATCAAGCTCGACATGATTCGTACCCACATCCAGTTGCAAAGCTTTAGCAGTCACTAATTGATCACGTAACAGCACAGAACCTTGGGCTTTAACGGTACGTTCTAAGACTTCCCCATTTAGCTCATCAATCCGTAGAGCTAACCGTGAGCCATCCAATAAACCCTGTGCGTTCCCTTTACCTTTCAAGTTACCGCGCAAATCAGGATATAAATTACTCAGATTTTGCGCATCTAAAAGCCAATCAATCCCTTGGGTTTCATCGGCGACCCCATTCATAGATAAATGGTTTTCACCCACAGAAACTTTTAAATCACGCGCTGTAAGCAAGCCCTTGGCTAAACTAGCTCCACCTTTCGCTTCGACTGGATAATCTAAAACCTGCCCAGCCAACTGCTCAATATCGAGCATAAACTCTGAGCCATCGATCTTGCCTGAAAGCTTACCCTTGCCTGCTAACTTGCCTTCTAAGCTAGGATGAAGTTGCTCTAATAAAGGTGCATCCAACTCCCAATCAATTAATAAGCCATCGGCTGCCACGCCTTTGGCTAATAGGCGATTTTGCCCTACTGCTGCATGGATAGAATTAACCGTTAGGGCGTTTTTATCTAAACCCACTGACAAGTTGGCATCAATCGGGTAATCACGTAAGGTACCAAGCAACTTGCTAGCATCCAGACTTACCACCCATTCATGATCAACAAATCTCCCTTTGGAAGTGGCAGCAATATCTAAGGAACCAGGTAAATCAGCAACAAAAGCTTCAGGATTAATTTTCGAGCCATTGAGTTTTGCATCCCAAGTTAAGTCAGGAAGCCAAGATAGGCTACCTGTTAAATCGAAATCACCTGCCGTGCTCACTAACTGCCCTGTCTCGATGGTGACCCCATCAAAACTGCCTGTCCCTGCAAGCTTGGCATCAGTCTCAGGAAAATCTCTGTACGCCCATTTACCATCGGCTTGGAAACGATAACTAGGTAAATCACCAGTAGCGGTTACCTTGAGCAAGCCAACCCCACACTTTGAGCCTTCTGAAGCAATTACTCCTGTCAATTCCGTTGGATGGGGGTTGAGTAAACCCATTTTACCTTTGAGATCCATCTTGACACTGCCGCCTAAAGGATCCACATAGCTGCCCACCAATTTATTAACTTGCAACACACCCTCGCGGTTATAGGCTTGCAGATTAATATCTTTGAATTTCATCTGGAAGCTACCGCTATTGATCACTAACTCTTGGAGAGTGACATCGTCTAAAGCAATCTCGGCAGGTATGCGAATATCGGGAATGGTAATGGGATCGGTATTCTTACTGGTTGAGGGTGGAATTGTAATCACTAAGCGCTTGCCGCTTAATTTATCCACCTGTACCTGTGAAGGAACTGCAAACTTTTTAATCGAAACATCGAGCTGCGCTTCTTCTATTTCAAGTTTAACACTTGGATTTTCCCACTCGATACGCTCGACTTTCATCTTATCAAGTAAAGCGCCCTCCACCCCGTTTAAGCGTAGGCCGGGTAAAATCTGTTGAATACTACTAGCTAATAAGGAAGTACCGACTTGAGTAGTTGACAGTAGCGCGACTGCTAATAAGACCATGAGAATAATCACTAGCAGCGCCGCTAGTGGATGAATCACAAAATACTTGACGGAACGCCTCACAAATCCGGCCCTAGGCTAAAGTAAAAATGTAAATCTTTAGTATTATCTTTAGGTACTGCCAAATCTAAACGCACGGGTCCTAAAGGGGATTTGTAGCGCACCCCAACACCGGCTCCCACATGCAGGTCGTAGTTTTTCCAATCATCAAAAGCGCTACCCGCATCAGCGAAAACCGCTGCACTGATTTTTTCAGTCACTGGGTGTTCGTATTCGAGACTAGTCACCAGTAAGTTCTTGCCACCGGTTACTTCCCCATACTCATCAAACTCACCCAGCGCATTTGAATCAAACCCCCTAACAGAGTCTTGCCCCCCCGTTGTAAAGCCAAGTGACTTGGGCATCACGCTATCGGTGTCTACCCAAGTTGCACCCACTGCTCCACGTGCAATCGCCTTACCCCCACTGTCAAAGTTGTGTAAGTATTTGCCATCCACCCGAGCTTGTAGCAAAGTCTCGTCACTTAAGATGCTTTTATGCGAGCCTTTAATTTCACCGGATACGCGCCAACCTTTTTCTGGGTACAAAGGATCGGTAGCTTTGGTTTTATTTACCCGCGCCCCAATTAAAGTCAATTGCGTATTATCCGGAATCGAATCCCCATCAATCACTAAGCGGAACTTTTCCTCAAAGAAGGAAATAAATGCGGTCTGCTGCCAATCACTTTCTGTGCGTCGATTATAGTTAAACTCCAATTTGCGCTGATCTAGATAGGTGGCTAAAGGAATACCTGCAAAATCAATACTATCTTTAGATTTAATCCAAGATACATCGATACCGGCATATTCGTGCTCTGGCTGCCACAAGGGCACAATATATTTAAAACCAGTTTTTAAATAACCTGACTGAGTATAAAGTAAGGCTACATCTAATTTATGCCCTTTACGATTCACCCAGCGCGCACTCATCCCACCTTCAATCGTAAAGCCATCATCTGACGCGAAGGCTAATTTACCTGTATAGGCATAGCGCTTATTACGCAGCGCTTTAATTTCTACCGGAACACGATTTTTTTCAGTTTTTTGATAATTGCTACTAATTTGCACATCACTATAGTAGCCACTATTTTCTAATAGACGCTGCTGGCGAAGTAAATCCTCGGAATTATAATCCTTGCCAGCTTCCACGCGTAGATAACGCTTCAGGAATTTTTGATCGAGCACATCTTGCTCAATGTCCACTTGACCAAATTGATAACGTTTACCTGTATCAAAATGTAGATTTACCACAGCTTGGCGACTATCAATATTGACTTGAATTTCCCGCTCTACGAATTGGGCATCGAAATAACCTAACCGGCTAGCAGCGCGAGTAAGGCTGGATTTAAAATCTTCATATTTCTGAGTAACTAAGACTTCATTATTACTATAAGGCGGATTGCTAGCAATTTCCTTGAAATCATCTGATTGCGCACCTTGGCCAGTAATCCGGATATTAGACTTAGCTACTGTTACCGTTGGCCCAGGCTCCACCACGATATTAAACGCCCAACAGTTATTTTGGCGAGCCGAAGTCATGTCAAACTTGGCTGTAAAATAACCCATAGCCTCAGCACCCTTGGTTAATTTAGACTGAGCGGAATCAATATAGCGCTCAATTCGCTCAGCGGGTGATTCACATTTCAGATTCCGTAGAGAAGGTAAGTAGGCACGTAGATTGTCTTCTAAACTTGGCTCCGCACCTTGAATAGAAACTTTAACTGGTGATGCTTCAGGCTCTTTTTTCTCCTTCTCAGCAGCCGGACTCGCGGTGCTCATCAATAAGGTCGCCATCACTACGACACTCAGACGATTATCCGGCTTTAACTTCATAGACCTATCCTATTTACTGTTCAAAGACCCATTCCAACAACAGATTCTGCAAACTATGTCCAAAACCTGCTGAACGCTGGCCATTTTGCTGCATGACAATAATCATACGCTTACCACTACGTGTGAGCATATAACCCGCAATCGAACTCACATCCTTTAACGTGCCCGTTTTTAAACGGGTTCGACCTGCTAAATCACTATGGCGAAAGCGCCGCGCTAAAGTGCCATCTTCACCAAGCAAAGGTAAAGAGTTGAGCATTTCTGGCATATAGGGGTCGCGCCAGATCACTTGCAATAACTCACCAAATTGACGGGCACTGACACGTTCATTGCGTGACAAACCTGAACCGTTTTCAATCACTAAACCTTGGGTTGGTACACCTTGATCAGTTAGAACTTTTAGTACTGCTAAACGGCCTTTCTCCAGTGTAGCAGGGGCTTCAAACATTTTCGCGCCCACTGTTAACATCACTTGGCGAGTCATCACATTATTACTCCATTTATTAATTAGCCGAATCTGTTCGGCTAAAGGCATGGAGGTATGCACATAATATTGACGATCACCTGCTTTCAGTGAACCTGTTTGTAAACCACCGCCTAATTTTCCACCTAGCATTTGCCAAAAATCTCGAAAGGCATTAAAGGCATGCTGTTCGGGACTAGAAAGGACTAAAGTTTCTAAGCGCGACCCACAACTACCAATATAAGAACCAGAGACCTTAATACTGCCATCTAATTGGGTCTGCACTTGTGGATTATGCCGGCGCTTGGTGCAATCACCGCTTACAAACTCTAATTGATCAGTTAAAGGTAATGTAGGTTTAGGAAAAGCAATCACATTGACTTTATTTGCCACCATATCTGGCTCAAATAATAAGCGAGTCGCCTGAAAATTGAACATCAAAGCTGAAGGTGGAGCATTATAAACACGCTCACGCTCGCCATCAAAGGCCGCTGGGTCAATTGCGGGCAACTCGAAAAAGCTATTATCGATAATAATATCGCCAGTAATCTCCTCTAAACCTTTTAAACGCAGATCATGTACTAATTGCCAAAAAGACTCGTAAATTAGAAAAGGGTCACCATAACCTTTTAAAATTAAATCACCGTGCAAAACTCCAGCGCGTAGCTCACCACGCGTCCATACCTCTGTGTCCCAAGTCCAAGCAGGCCCTAAAGTTTTTAATGCCGCCCAAGTAGTCAACAGCTTCATGGTGGAAGCTGGGTTACGTGGTACTTCAACTTCATGCTGAATTAACGGGCCATCAGCACTCACATCCCGCACATATACGCTAAGTTCATCAGCAGAAATATTGTGTTCCTGCATAAAAGATAACAGTGAGGCAGGTAAGTCCTGTACCTGAGAATGCCGAGTAATAGTTTGCTCAGCGGGCTGTGGTGGTGAATGAGTTATTGGAGGGCTAGCAAGTTCCTCAGCAATTGTACTGGGTTCATCCTCTTCAGCTGCCCAAACAGGATTGACGAAAACCGTCGTTAGGATAAAACCTAAAATAATAGTGAGACCGCGCTGAGGCGAATCAAAGAGTTTATTTAACATGCCTATTTATAAGATATTTCAACAGCGTTAGTGCTTAACTGGTGACTCAACTAAGTCAACTAGCCCAATGACTTCAATTAATTTTGCCTTATAATGCCATTGTAAATCGAAATCGTACAATTTCATCGCGTAAATTCGTCCATCTACTGCCTGAGCACGATAAGAAGGACGCGGGTCTTGTTGCAAAATTTGCCGGATTAATAGCTCAATATCTGTCCCAAGTTGCAGGCTTTTTTCTGCACACTGCAACTGAGCTTCTGGCGTAAAACCTACCTCCCACTCACTAGTTGGTGCTTGTTCAGCAAAACCACCTTGCGCTCCCAAAATGCTATCAGCATAAGGCAAATAGGGCTTAAGGTCGAAGACCGGCGTACCATCTAATAAATCTATACCCCTTAAATGCAAGCACGTCTCCTGTCCTAGAAATTCAATTTTATCTAAACCTGCAACTGACAAACCTAGTGGGTTAGGCCGAAAGGTAGAACGGGTAGCAAATACACCTAAGCGCTTATTGCCACCTAGGCGCGGTGGTCTTACCGTATTTGACCAAGAAGCACTCGGATTAGCATGAAACTGAAAAATCAGCCAGACATGGCTAAATTGCTCCAAACCTTTAAAGGCTTCAGGCTGAGAAAAGGCGGGTAATAATTGGAGTTTTGCTTGTGCTGCTGTCACTAGCCCAGGTTGGCGGGGAATGCCAAATTTTTCCTTATAACAAGATCGTATGAAGCCAATAGGCTGCAAGGCTAACTCAGTCTCAAAGTTTAGTAGGGAGTTTTGTCCAGTTGTCACGTGAGGATTGCCATCAGCCTAACAAAATTTAATAATTTGCCTGCAACTTTTTCAGTGTCACCTGCTCTACATTATTACAATAATACCAAAGGTCCGGCATCGTGATTAAAAAAATACTAGGCTCAATCGCGGGCCAATTGTTTATTGTGTTGATGGCTTTAGCCATTATGTCTGCCTGTAGCATGGGAATTAAAGCCAACGACCCCGCTCCACAAGCTGCTTTAGATAAAACCTCATGGCAACTTACCGCTATTGAGGGTAAAGCTATTCCTGCTGAAGCTGCTGCACCTACTTTGCAATTTGAAAATGGCCGTTTAACTGGCTTTACCGGCTGCAATCGCCTATTTGCTAGTTATGTCTCAAGCTCAACCGGCAGTTTAGCTTTAAGTGCTTTGGGGACTACAAAAATGGCTTGTATGGGAACGGGTGGAGAATTAGAGCGCGCAGTGCTGAAAGCGTTGGCGGCAGTCAACTTATATGCTTTGCCACCGGGCCAATTAAACCTGTTAGATGCTAATCACAAAGTTTTACTGACTTATATCCCTGAAAAAGAATAAAACTTATGTTTGATCCCCTATTTGCCAAAGGGGATCAAACAAATGCTCAATTACTGAGCCATGAGCTTTTCATACTTTAGTTGTAATTGCTCTTTTGTCTCAGGATGAGTAGGATCTTTAGGAATGCAATCGACTGGACAGACCGCAACACATTGTGGCTCATCATAATGCCCCACACACTCGGTACAGCGATTGTGATCAATTACATAAATTTCGTCGCCCGGAGAAATCGCATTATTCGGGCATTCTGGTTCGCAGACATCACAGTTGATGCATTCATCAGTAATCATCAAGGCCATGAAGAAATTCCTTATCAGTATTCAAGTGGCACACATTCTAGCAAGCTCATCCCAGAAAGAACATTAACCCAAATCATGGTCAGACTTAGATTTGAATGTTATCTTGTCCAGTTTTCCATTCAGCAATTTTGTGCTGTAAAGCCTCATTCACTGGCGGCGAAACAAAACGTGATATATCCCCACCGAGCTTGCCCACTTCCTTAACTAAAGTAGAAGAGACAAAGGAAAAGCTCTCACCAGGCATTAAAAAAACCGATTCAACATCCGGAGCTAAAGCACGATTCATACTGGCTAATTGGAATTCAAACTCAAAATCAGAAACAGCACGCATGCCACGAATCAAGACCCGAGCATTACACTGACGAGCAAAATCGACTAATAAGCACTCAAACCCCACCACTTTGACGCTGCTATCTAAGCCTAGATTGAGTACTTCCTGCTGAATTAAGTGGACACGCTCTTCTAAACTGAAGAGCGGCTTTTTGCGAGGATTTGCAGCAACACCGACAACCACGTTCTTAAATAAACGACGTGCACGCTTGATTAAATCCAGATGCCCGTTCGTTAAAGGGTCAAAAGTTCCCGGATAGATTGCTGTTAGTTCCATTCAAAACCGCCACTTCATTAAATTAAACAATAGATTGGCATACTGCCAACTTGAATGTTGTATCATTTTTTTGTGCAGTGCACAATAAACAAATACATACAAAACTTATGCTTAGTGAGTGGCTAGCTCGTTGCCTGCAGTAAACTTAAAACGATAGGCTTTTCCGACTTGGACGCAGCTCTCCACCTGCATAATCAAAACGCTTAATTTCAGCGACCTGCGCATCAGGTTTGTATTGGCCTACTTTAAAAGAACTTCCGCCACGGAGCATCACAATATTTCGATCTAGCATACGTAATTGCAAAGTTGCACCACGTACGGTGTTGACTGTGTCATCTGAATAAATCGCATCACCTCGCTTTAGGATGCGCATCGATTCCCCAGGACGGGTTGCAGTCACTTTGCCACGCTTTGAGAGTACTGATCCTACTGTTAAAGTTTCTAACTGTTGTTGAGCCATAATCAAACTCCTTTTGGTTCATGGTTCTTCCTAAGCATAGACTACTTCGCCAGAGATGCTTAGTTACCCCAGCGGAAATACCCTAAATACAAGCTTAATGGTGGTTTATATCTGCAATACACCAGCACAAGTCACTAAAAACTGGCATAATCTATGCGAGCAGCAATTAATAAATCAGGTCTTTATTCTCTTATGTTAAAAGAAATACCTCTATTTGAAGGCTTGCCAGAACCCCAGTTAGTTGAATTACTTAGCCTCACCCATGAATTTACTTATCCACGTGGAAGTATCATTACCTCACAAGGCGAGATGAGTAATTCCTTACATATTATTTTAGAAGGTCGCCTGAAAGTTTTTGTGAATGGTTCAGAGGGTAAACAAGTCGTCCTCTCTTTCTTGGGAACAGGTGACTTTGTGGGTGAGTTAAGCTTACTTGATAATGAGCCACGTTCCGCATCGGTATTGGCAGTGGCTAAAACACGCACGCTGATGCTCACACAAGATTCATTTAATCGCTTTGTAGATAACCACCCAGAAACCTTACTGCCTATGCTGCGCGTGTTAGCTAAGCGCTTACGGGCTTTAGACGAAACTATTTGTTCTTTATCGACTTTGGATGTGTATGGACGAGTAGCGCGGGTTTTACTTCAGCAAGCCAAAGAGCACGACGAGGGGCAAATAACCCCACGTATGACCCATCAAGATATTGCTGAAATGGTCGGCTGCTCACGCGAAATGGTCAGCCGGATTCTGAAAGACTTACGTACTGGTGGCTATATTAGCATTGATGGCCAAAAGCGGATTGTCATTAACCGTAAGCTACCTTTACGCTGGTAAGGTAGCTTCACCCCGCCATAAGTCCTCAAGCGTTTCACGCTGCCTGACCACATGAACTTGTGCACCATCCACCATTAACTCACAAGCCCGCGGACGTGAGTTATAATTAGAGGACATGGCAAAGCCATACGCTCCTGCCGAGCGCACGACTAAAATATCACCTGCTTGAATATTTAAATCCCGATCTTTCCCTAAGAAATCACTGGTCTCACAAATGGGGCCTACGATATCGAAGGTTTCTGCTTCACCTGTCGTGCGTGGTTGCGCTGGAATAATTTCTTGCCAAGCCGAATATAAGGCAGGACGGATTAAATCATTCATTGCTGCATCCACAATGGCAAAATTCTTGTAGTCAGAATGCTTCAAATACTCAACTTTGGTCACCAAAATGCCTGAGTTCGCAGCAATGGTTCTACCCGGTTCTACAAGAATTTCATATTTTTTCAAGCGCTCATCAGTAAACAGCTGACGCATATAATCAGCCGGTGCAGGTGGCTGTTCATCGTTATAGCGGACGCCTAAACCACCGCCTAAATCTAAATGATGAATATGAATACCTTGTTGCTCTAAACGCTCAGCCAAGACCAATAAACGATCCAACGCATCCATAAAAGGCGAAAGTGTTAAGAGCTGCGACCCAATATGGCAGTCGATTCCTTGCACACTCAGATTCGGCAAATTAGCAGCACGCCGATACACCGCTTCAGCACTATCAATGTTAATGCCAAATTTGTTTTCTTTGAGGCCAGTGGAGATATAAGGATGCGTTTGGGCATCAACATCGGGATTAATCCGCAGCGAAATAGGCGCAATTTTACCCATCTCAGCGGCTATCACTTGAATACGTTCTAGCTCTGCTTCGGATTCGACGTTGAAGCAACGAATCCCCACTTCAAGCGCATAACGAATTTCTGAGTGCGTTTTGCCAACCCCAGAAAAGACGATTTTATTTGCAGCTCCGCCTGCTGTAAGTACGCGATCTAACTCACCACGCGAGACAATATCAAAGCCTGAACCTAAGCGCGCAAATAAATTTAAAATCGCTAAATTCGAGTTAGCTTTGACGGCATAACAAACTAAATGCTTTTGTTCACCAAAAGCATCATTAAAGGCATGCCAATGGCGCTCTAAAGTCGCACGTGAATAGACATAACAGGGAGTGCCATATTCTTGAGCTAAACTAGCGACTGCAACAGCTTCGGCGAATAATTCACCGTCACGATAATTGAAATAATCCATTACTGTTTTTTCTCAAGTTGTTGTTTTTGCGGAGCTTGATCAGTGACTACTGTTTTTTTTGCTGTAGCTTGATCCGGTAAGTACAGAGGACCTTTATTCCCGCAAGCATTTAAACCGATTAGTACACAGATAGCTAAACTTAAGCTCATTAACTGCTTCACGCTTTAAAATCCTGCAATTCAAAACGCATTGATAAATCGACTGCGCGCACATGCTTAGTAATACTACCAACCGAAATAAAATCGACTCCGGTTTCCGCAATGGTCTTTACTGTTTCTAAATTGACCCCACCCGAAGCCTCCAGAGGAATACGACCAGCAGTGATTTTTACCGCTTCACGCAGCAACTCCATAGGATAATCGTCTAGCATAATAATATCTGCCTTGGCTGCCGTGGCTTCGGCTAATTCTTTTAAACCTTCAGTTTCCACTTCAACTTTAATATTAGGGTGTAGACGACGAGCTTGAGCGACTGCTGCGGTAATCGAACCAGCTGCCATAATGTGATTTTCTTTCACTAAGACGCGATCGTACAAACCAATCCGGTGATTGACACCACCACCACAGCGTACTGCATATTTTTGCGCATTCCGTAAACCCGGCAAGGTTTTGCGAGTATCCAGAATGCGGCAGCTAGTATGTGCGATTAAATCAACATAACGGCGCGTAGCAGTCGCAGTACCGGATAGAGTTTGCAAGAAATTTAAAGCACTACGTTCAGCAGTCAGCATGCCACGCGCATTCCCCTTAATATGACAGAGAATGTCATTGGCCTTAACTGGATCACCGTCTTGGAAATGCCAAGTGATCTGAATACTAGGATTGACTTGGCGAAAGACCTCATCAAACCAAGCAATCCCGCAGATAATCGCATCTTCACGGGTAATCACCGTAGCACGCGAAATCGTCTCAGGAGCAATTAAATCAGCAGTGACATCGCCACTACCCACATCTTCAGCTAAGGCCAGGCTTACCGATTCAGCAATTTCAGCAGGATTTGGAGTATTCATAGATAGAGTATTTTGCGCGTTTGCAATCCAAATAAAAACGGGAAATAGCATACACTATTTCCCGTTGCAAAAGCCCAGACTCCTGATTCTGGATTTGGTTGCGCTCCTAAATCCGGGTAATCCCCATCATTTTTAGGATCGACTTTTCGTAGAACGGCTCAGAGCTGCCTTTTTTCATCTTCCGGATAAAGTACTTTTCAAACGCGATTTTCGCTAAGTGTACCCATTTACCCTTCTTGAACCACGCTACATTACGTGGAGGCAACTGCGGCAAAGCCACAAAAGCTGCACCGGTATCGCCGAAATCTGCTAAACAGATGGTATTCCAAGTGCCGGTGGTGTGAGGCTGATTGCCTGCCAGTTCGTCTGCTATATTATGTACCGCAGAAGTGACCATAGATTCAATCATATATCCGGTCTTCGGTGCACCTGTGGGGACAGGCGTAGCTTCGACCGGCGGAATGGCAATACATACCCCCGCAGAATAGATATTTTTGTAAGTCGGATTGCGATGCAATTCATCGACAAATACAAAACCACGCGGATTGCATAAATTCGGAACTGCCGCGACTGGATCAACACCCTTGAAGGCCGGCAACATCATCGCTAAATCAAACGCAATTTCATGTGTTTTCTTCAACGACTTATCTTCGTTGTATTCTTCAACCTGCATCTTGCCAGCTTCGACATTGATAGTTTTGGCATTCACTACCCATTCAATGTGATGATTACGCAGTTCATGCTCTAATAAGCCTTTAGAGTCCCCAACCCCACCTAAGCCTAAATGACCGATATAAGGTTCTGAACTTACATAAGTGATTTTGAATTTATGGCGAATTTTACGCTTACGCAAATCACAATCTACAATAAACGCAAATTCATAAGCAGGGCCAAAGCAACTTGCAAAAGGCATCGCGCCGATAACAATATGCCCACTACCTTTTTCTAATAGCTTTTGGTATTCACCCCAAAAAGCTTCAGCGTGATCGACCGTACAAATTGAATAGGTATGTCCACCGTGCGGGCCAGAGCCTGGTACTTCTTCAAAGAATAATTTGGGGCCAGTGGCAATTAGCAGATAATCGTACTTTATGCTTTGCCCATCTGCTAAATCGATTTGATTTGCAAGCACATCAATTTTTTCGCAACGACTGGCGATAAATTTAATGTTTTTACGCTCTAAATAAGGGGCAATCTCAAAAGTAATATCGGCTCGGTTACGCCAACCGACTGCCACCCAAGGGTTAGAAGGCACGAATTGAAAATAATCGCGCTCATTGATCACGGTAATTGCGTGCTCACTACCTAACGCATCTCTCAATTCATACGCAGCCGGCATACCTCCGGTTCCTGCCCCCAGTACAACTACATGAGCCATGTTTAAACTCCTAGACTTACAGTTATCACACCCCTCTCAAAAGTGAGATAACTGGACTCCAATCAGATGTATTGAACTTTCCCAAGCATTCCGATAAGACCATAAACCCCTAGGAGCGTCAACGTAATAAAAGGAATAAGTCCAAATCTATCAAGTAAATCCTTGTCAGCGTTTTATCTCTCCGTGCTATGCTTGAAGAAAATTCCTTAAAACAGTTGATAATGAACCAATTACAATATTACTTAGTAGGTGGCGCTGTCCGTGACCGCTTATTAGGTCGCCCGATCAAGGATCGAGATTGGGTAGTCACCGGTGCTACTCCAGCAGAGATGCAAGCACTAGGTTTTCGCGCGGTTGGCAAAGACTTTCCAGTATTTCTGCATCCTGAAACCCACGAAGAATATGCACTAGCACGCACTGAGCGCAAAACAGCTAAAGGCTATCATGGCTTTGAGTTTTATACTGACCCCAATACGACCTTAATTGAAGATTTGCAACGGCGTGATCTCACCATTAATGCTTTAGCTGAAACAGCAACGGGTGAGATTATTGATCCTTATGGAGGCCAAGCTGATCTTGAACAGCGCGTTTTACGCCATGTTTCTGCGGCTTTTGCGGAAGACCCCGTACGAATTTTACGAGTAGCACGGTTTCATGCACGCTATGCACACTATGGCTTTACCGTGGCTACAGAAACTTTAGAGCTAATGCGCTCAATGGTAGAAGCAGGTGAAGCCGATAGCTTAGTCGCAGAGCGCGTCTGGCAAGAACTTGAGCAGGCCTTAAAAGAGCCTAATCCAGAATGTTTTATTCAAACTTTGCGGGCTTGTGGCGCTTTAAAAGTCTTATTTCCAGAGCTTGAACGTTTGTTTGGGATTCCACAATCAGCTCAACATCATCCAGAAATTGATACAGGCACGCATACTTTAATGGTGTTACAACGTGCTACTCAGTTAACTAACTCCCCAGCAATTCGCTTTGCAGCATTAACGCACGACTTAGGCAAAGGTTTAACACCTACGGATATGTTACCTAGTCATCATGGGCATGAGGAGCGCAGCTATGATTTGGTACGTGAACTGTGTCAACGCTATCATGCCCCTAAAGATTTTCAGCAATTAGCCGAGCTAAATGCACGCTATCACACGCACATTCATAGAGCGTTTGAACAGCAAGCCAAGACTTGCTTAACTGTCTTAGAAGTGTGCGATGCTTTTCGTAAGCCTGAGCGTTTTGAAGCTTTATTGATTGCTTGTCAAGCAGATAGCCAAGGTCGACTAGGCTTTGAACAACGCCCTTATCCACAAGCCGATTTTTTCCGTGCTGTTTTACAAGCCTGCCAAGCCGTAAATGTACAAACGATTATTCAGCAAGGCTATCAAGGTGCGCAAATTCGTGAGCGTTTGCATCGAGAAAGAGTAACTGCAACAAAACAAGTGATTCACGCTTTCAAACTGCATAACTCTTGATAAGCTGCTTAATAAACCCCATATTTAAGTTTATTAGCCTGTGTCTGGTGAAGGAAAATCATCCAAATGAACAAGAAAGCAGATTTTGCTATCGGCCAAGTTATTCAACATCGCCTTTTCAATTATCGAGGTGTGATTTTCGACGTTGATGCTGAATTTCAAGGTTCTGAAGAGTGGTATGAAAAAAACGCCAATACAGGCACTCCACCTAAAAACGAGCCTTGGTATCATGTGTTGATTGATGAGGAAGGCCAAGTCGCTTATGTGGCACAACGTAATTTAGCCGCTGATTACTCTAATGAGCCGATTGAGCATCCATTGCTCACTAATTTCTTTGCTGGTTATGATCAAGGCCAGTACCAAACACGCCACCTACTCAACTAATCAGCATGGATTTCGCTTGGTTTAGTCAACTCCAACAACAGATTGATGTCTTGCTTAGCCAATCTCAATATCTTGCCGCCTTCGCTATCGGCTTGTTCGGTGGCGTGCATTGTTTAGGAATGTGTGGCGGCTTAATGAGTGCAGTCAGCTTTACTCGCCAAACTCATCACCAGGGTTTCCCTATTTTACTTGCTTATAACTTGGGTCGCATCAGTAGTTATGCGCTAGCGGGTGCTTTAGTAGGTGGCTTGGGCACGGCTACTTTATCCCTAACAGGCTTACATGCAACTCAACAAATTCTGTATTTTTTTGCTGCTCTCTTCATGCTTGCCTTAGGGCTTTATTTAGCTAATATTTGGCGTGGTATCGCTCAACTTGAAAGAGTTGGTACCGTTTTTTGGCGCAAATTAGAACCCCTCAGTCGCCGCTTCATCCCAATTCAAACGCCTTGGCAAGCTTTACCTTTCGGCATGATTTGGGGATGGCTACCTTGTGGTTTGGTGTACACCATTTTGATTTGGAGCTTATCTGCAGGTAGCGCTCTCAATGGCTTATTACTCATGTTAGCTTTCGGAATGGGCACTTTGCCAAATCTATTATTGATGGGTGTAGCCGCTAGTCGATTGAATCAATTCACCCGTAAACCTGTTATACGTTTAGTAGCAGGCTTGATCGTGAGCTTATTTGGTGTCGTCATGCTAATGCGCTTGTGGGCAGGTTTTTAGTTAAACTTTTCGGCAAACCATAGACGTAAGCGTAAGCCCCAACTGGTACTCGCACCCACCTCGCGAAAGCTAATTGAACCTTGACGATCCAGTACATAGCTTGTAGGAACTCCAACCACTCCATACTGGCGAGCCAGCTCGCCATCATTATCAACAATCGTGATCCAATTATTGATGCCCTTCCGCTCCATATAACGCTTAACCTCTTCAGCTTCACCTGAAGAATAAGCCACTGTTACCATCGGCCAACCCGCCTCAATCACCTTATTAATACTACCCTGCTCCACCTCACAAATTGGACACCATGAGGCCCAAAAATGCAGCAGCAGTGGTTTACCTCGATAGGCGGCTAACGAGATTTCTTGTCCCTTTAGATCAATTTCATTGAAAATTGGCGCTTCGCCCACGATTAAAGTACGTTGCTGCCAAGCTCGCACACCAAAAATCAGTGCAAGCACAATGGCTAGTTCAATTCCCCATTTCACCCAACGTCTTGGGCGCTGCTTTACTGGAGCGCTTTGTGTCCCAATCACTTAGTTATTCCTAGCTACTAATCAGTGGGTCAGACTTAAACTTAGGGTATTTAGTTGCACTAAGTTCTAAACCCGACTTAGTTTAGCGTGAATCGATAGAAAATAAGAACGGGCAATAACGAAAAGTCATTGCCCTGTTAGATTGAGGATTATGAAGTCGACGACCGCTTAATCAATATTGATATAGACAGTCGCGGTATCTTCCTTGCCAGACGCATCACGCACGGTGTAAGTAAAGCTATGATCATTACAATAACCATGCCGTGGTGTATAAAGAATCGACAAGCCATCGGTACTAATGGTCGCAGTACCGTACTGTGGTGTGCTGACGCCTACAATTTGCAGATTACTACCAATATCGTTATCTAACACGGTTAAAGTACGTGATTTAATATTAGCGGATGCAAAATCAGCGCTAGTAAAGTTATAGATCGTATCTTTAGCACCTGCACCATCATCTATTGCATCAAAAGTACTACTGCTACCTGAGTCAGCTAAGGTAATGGTGACAGTCGCTGGATCACTAACATTACCATCATTATCCACTAATACATAAGTGAAGGTATCTGTCTGCCCAGTACCTACAGCATTAGGTTTATACTTAAGAGTGGATGCAGGCAAGGTATTATCTGTGCCTAATGAACTAATAGTTCCGTAACTAGGTAAGCTTTGGATACGAATAGACACAAACGTAGAATATTCATCACCATTCAAAATATCTAAGCTAGCTTCACCATTACTATCCAAATCAGCAGCCGTAACTTTATAACTATCATCATCGGGTTTTAAGGGCAAATTAGTAGTAGATCCCACTGTCAGAGCCACTGCACCCGTTGCTGTACCACCATGACCATCAGAAATAATGTAGTTGAAGGTATCAACCCCATTATAGCCTGTAGGTGCTGTATAAGATAACTTGCCATCTACTAAACTAATAGTTCCGCCCTTAACGCTAGTTGCATCAAAACTGGTAATACTTAAAGTATCTCCATTTGCATCGGTATCATTCGCTAAGGAATCGATAACTACGGTACCGCCGACTGCGACCGTGACAAAATCAGTGGCTGCAATCGGATTTTGATTTTCTCCTGTACCATTGGTATTTACCGTAATAGCAACCGTTGCGGTTGCAGTACCATTGCGCCCATCCGACACGGTGTAGTTAAAGGTATCAGTCCCAGTGAAGCCTGCTTTTGGAATATAAGATAATTTGCCATCCACTAAACTAACACTACCGCCTTCCGTACTAGTGTCATCAAAGTTGCTGATCGTCAGGGTATCATTATTCGCATCAGTATCATTCGCTAAGACATCAATAATAACTTTAGAATCAGCAACCGTAGTAGCCGTATCGTCATTGGCAATTGGCACCACATTGGCACTACTATTGCCTGTATCACCTGCTGCACCTAAGGTGCGATAAGTATCAATAGTTTGCTTATATTGAATATTATTATGTAGTGCTTGACCCACCCAAGTCGGTGCGGACTGAATCAGCTCTTTGCGCCAAACTACTTGTGGTTCTGTTTGTGTACGTACCTCTTGACCTTGTTGGACAGTTTGATCTTGATATTTAGTCTCATAGGTTACGTATTCAATATCAACACGCCGGTTTTTGTGGGCAGTGTCGGGTTTATTGGGATACTTTGGTTGAGTTTCACCTAAACCACGCGCTAACAACTCTTGCTCAGCAAAACCATTTCTAATCATGAAATTACGGACTGCATTCGCACGATTCTCTGAAAGAATCTGATTGTGCTCCGTAGAACCTTTATCACAAGTATTGCCTGTAATACGAATATTGCCCTCATGACCTGAATCACGAATCCGCGCCATGACCGAGGACAAGCGTTGCTGTGCTTCGGGAGTCAAATTATATTTATCAACTTCGAAGAACGTATCGGACTCCAACTCCATCGTATGCTTAACGAGTTTACGTTCAACCTTAGGTGCTTTCTTAGTAACAATCGTTTTGCCCGGAATTTCTACACGAACCCGTTTGTACTTTTGATCTGCTTGATAGATGCCCTCGCCCCCAAAGTCATAACGGTAGCTCACATTGCCACGCACATCGGCTTTATGCTCATCATTTACATAGCCGCCTTGTTCTTTAACAACTTCCACATTCGCACCCACGCTATGGGGTGAATCAAAAAAGAACTTCTCCAAACCGCCAGAGACTGTTAATTGTGAAGCTGTCTTTTCACCTTGAGCCTTTTCCTTACCCCATTCATAGTCGAGACCACCTTGAACGCGCATCAACTGCTCATCGACAAAGGTTCCGACTCGCCCACCGACTCCATAGTCATACGCTTTTTCATAGATGACTTGGCCATCAGCAGTTTTACCAGACTCACGCCTATCTGATAAACCCTTACTGAGATGCCCTGACCAGAACATATCCTCAGTTTCTTGGCCATAACCAACGCTGACTTTTTTATCTTTCAGTTCATTCTGATCATAAGCACCAAAGACTTTATTCACAGTAATTGGCTGACCATTAGCATCGGTACTTACCCAATTATGATTGAGTTTAACGCCTGCTCCAGTAAGAACTTCTTCATCTTTTTCAGCAGCAGTTTTAGCTTTTTTCGCCCCCGGATTAATACCAACCCATGCTTGTCCACTGGTAGCACTATTGGGTGTATCTACAAAGGTATGGCTAATATCCGCACGACCTTTAAATTCCGTATCTAAGCCAACCCCAATGCGCGTTTGTCCGCCCACATAGCTAACTGTGCCACTATTCGTTTCTTGAGCATCCTCAAGAAAACCATCACTTTGTTGAGAGAGTGCATTCGCTTGCGCAGCCGCAGCGCCCTCCATGCTAGCACCACCAGTATAAGGACTCGCAGCAACGGGTGCTGGAGCTTCATTTAAGACCGGACATTGTGCACAAGGATCCTCTTCATTGAACATAAGACCTTGATCGGATGCAAGCACGGTTGCAGAGGAAAATAAGACCGGAAGTAAAAGCCATTGGAGGGAAGCCCCCGCCCCCTTGATATAATTCATAGCCACTCTCTCTTGTTATTATTATTTCTTGGCGTCTAGAACCTAGAACTGTTACAGGGTAAATATATGCTAGCTTGCTGTAAGCCCTCATATTCAGCCGACAAACGTCAATAAAAACCTAAAAAAGCACATACAGCTTGCCAAACAGTCCATCACTCTGCCTGACGGTATAGACTCGATACTCTATAATGCTAGCATTAAAGATGCTTGGGCTTGCCAAGCAAGATCTAACTGACCACTGAGAGGCGTTTCTACCGCATAAAGTCGGTAGTTAAGGAGTTCTAAAACGAACTCCTTGTCTAACAACCCCAAAGGAAACGAGTTTATGATTCGTACACTGCAATTCATCCCTCTGTTTGGAGTTTTGCTGCTGATTTATTGGTTTTGTGTCAAAATTAATTTTTTTCCTTGGCACTTGAACGATGTACTGTTCACTTTACGTCTACCCTCTAAAAACTTATGGAAACCTACTTGGGGAGATGTTTTAGTACTATCTGGGATACTTACCCTTTATATTGAACTGTTTAAATCGACTCGTACCTCAGAAGTCACTATATTTGACCATCTTTTATCCACTTTCGTGCTGATTGGCTATTTAGTAGGATGGTTGATCTATCCCTGGGGTGGGAATTCAGTATTTTTAATTTTAGCGGCAATGTCATTTTTAGATGTGATAGCAGGTTTCACCATTACGATTTCTGCCGCACGACGTGATCTATCTTTAGGCGGTAAGTGAGGTTTAAACTTAGCACTTCGCTTAAATACAATTAACTTGGAACTGAGGACTATAGCATGCAGAAATTACCGACGGGTTTGATCCTAACAACCCTGATATCGGCGAATGTGCTTGCGGAAACGCAAACAGCTGCCCCACCTAGCACCGAACCGACTGTTTATAATAGTTCCAATCCCAGTGTAATTAGCGCACCTGCTCCTAGTCTTTATAACAATGCCACAGGTTTACCCCAATCTGGCGAGCTATATCCACAGACCTTTGATGCGAATGCCATCGGTATGTATAGCGGTGATGTCTCCACAGTACCGAATGCAGGTTTTGTACCAGCAAATAATATGTACTGCATTCCAAGCTCACTGATGTTAGCTCCACCCATGTTAGTTGGTGCGATTCCTGGACAAGCTATGCAGCCAATGCCAGCTATGCCAACGCCTTATCCAATGGATCAAGCCGTAATGCCACAAGGCTTATTGGAACAGCCACCCCAAGCTGATCCAGAACTAGAACAAAAGCTAACCGAAGCCAAAGCGCAACAAGAAGAACTCAAACAAAAGCTCGTTGACCGTTCTGAAGCACTCGACAATATGCGCTTTCAGCTCATGGACAAAGAAGAAGATCGTGCACTCTTAGAAGACAAGCTGAATGCCAGCAAAGACATTGAAACTCAACTAACTCAGCAATTAGAAGCAGCCAACACCAAACAAGCCGAACTTACTGCTCAGATCGAAGCAGCCAATGCCAAACAAGCCGAACTCACCGCTCAAGCTGAAGCGGCAAATGCTAAGCAAGCGGAGTTATTGAGCCAAGTTGAAGCAGCTAATACCCAGCAAACCGATTTCACCAACCAATTACAAGCAGCGAATGCCAAGCAAGCTGAATTAGCTAGTCAAGTCGAAACTGCAAATGCCAAACAGCTTGAATTAACCGCGCAATTAGAGGCTGCAAATAGCAAACAAGCAGAATTGATTACACAGTTGGATGCTTCTACTGCTAAACAAGCAGAGCTTACTAGCCAAGTGGAAGCTGCAAATGCCAAACAGGCCGAGCTAAGCACTCAACTGCAAGCCAGCCAAACCCAAGTAGCTGAACTTGACACTTGTAAAGCCAATAGCCAAAACATGGAGCAGCAAGTCAGTGCGTTAAATCAACAGGTTGCAACGATTCCTGAAATTGCTAAGCAGCTCAGTTTATTAAATACCAACTACAGCTCTTTAGAAACAGAAAAACAACAATTAGCTGGGGCTTTAGAAGCAGCGAAAAAAGATTCTGACGGAGATGGTGTTTTAGACCAAACTGACCTTTGCCAAGACACCGCAGCGGGTATCAAAGTCGATTTTACAGGCTGTGAATTAGACTCAGATAAAGACGGTATTAAAGATAGCCTTGATCAATGCCCAGATAGTAAAAACGATAGCGTTGTTGATGCTACCGGCTGCGAACCCGATGCGGATAAAGATGGTATCAAAGACAGTGCGGATAAATGTGCAAACACACCTGCTGGTACTAAAGTTGATGAAACAGGTTGTGAACCTGATACTGATAAAGATGGTGTCGTGGATAGCGCAGATAAATGTCCGACCACTGAAGCTGGTAGAACCGTGGATGCGACTGGCTGCGAACTGGATACTGATAAAGATGGCATCGTCGATAGCGCTGACAAATGTGCAAACACCCCTGCTGGTACCAAAGTTGACGAAACCGGTTGTGAGGTCGATACCGACAAAGACGGTGTCGTGGATAGCGCAGATAAATGTCCGACCACTGAAGCTGGTAAAACCGTGGATGCGACTGGCTGTGAGATAGACACCGACAAGGACGGTGTCGTGGATAGCGCAGATAAATGCCCAACGACGGAAGCAGGCAAGACTGTCGATGCGACAGGCTGTGAAATCGACACCGACAAAGATGGTGTAGTCGATAGCACTGACCAATGTGCAAGCACCCCAACAGGTACAGTCGTGGATGCCACTGGCTGCGAACCCGATACAGATAAAGATGGTGTAGTTGATAGCGCTGACAAATGTCCGACAACCGAAACGGGTAAAACTGTCGATGCTACCGGTTGCGAAGTTGATACCGATAAAGACGGTGTGGTGGATAGTGCAGATAAATGCCCAACGACTGAAGCGGGCAAAACGGTTGATGCGACTGGTTGTGAGATCGATACCGACAAAGATGGTGTGGTCGATAGTCTAGACCAATGTGCTGATACTCCCGCAGGGACAGCAGTAGATGCGGCAACCGGCTGTGAACCTGATGCGGACAAAGATGGTGTCACGGATAGTGCCGACAAATGCGCTACAACGCCAGCAGGTACGAAAGTTGATGCCACGGGTTGTGAACTGGATACCGACAAAGATGGTGTCGTCGATAGTGCAGACAAATGCCCAACCACTGAGCCTGGCAAAACGGTGGATGCGACTGGCTGTGAACTGGATACCGACAAAGATGGCGTCGTCGATAGTGCGGATCAATGCGCGAACACACCAGCCGGGATCAAAGTTGAAGCTAACGGTTGTGAACCTGATGCGGATAAAGATGGTGTTGCGGATAGTGCGGATAAATGCCCTACCACTGAAGCGGGCAAAACCGTTGATGCGACCGGCTGTGAACTCGACACCGACAAAGACGGTGTAGTCGATAGCGCGGATAAATGCCCTACCACTGAAGCGGGCAAAACCGTTGATGCGACTGGCTGTGAACTGGATACCGATAAAGACGGTGTAGTCGATAGTGCGGATAAATGCCCTACCACTGAAGCGGGTAAAACCGTTGATGCGACTGGCTGTGAACTCGACACAGACAAAGACGGTGTAGTCGATAGCGCGGATAAATGCCCTACCACTGAAGCGGGCA